>Ga0114959_10004275_pt1 | contig 10989 bp, 9 predicted proteins | sample C_130625_EF_Meta_FD_87317 | JGI IMG/M metagenome (GOLD analysis project Ga0114959, IMG submission 87317) | Freshwater microbial communities from Lake Croche, Canada to study carbon cycling - C_130625_EF_MetaG | ecosystem: Environmental > Aquatic > Freshwater > Lake | place: Lake Croche, Canada...
GCAAGAAGGCCGACGTCAACGTGATCGACTTCGACGCACTCGGACTGGGCGTACCGAAGATGGCCTACGACTTGCCGGCCGGTGGCCGCCGACTTATCCAGGGCGCCAGCGGTTATGACGCAACCGTGGTCAGCGGCGTGGTGACCCGGCGCTACGGCGCCGACACCGGCGCGCGCCCCGGACGGTTGCTGCGAGGCGTGCGCTGAGACCACCCCAAGTATCCTCGGCAGCAACATGAGCTTCCCCTACCCGCCGCAGACCCCGGCTGGCACGCCCACCTGCTACCGGCATCCGGATCGACCGACACTGGTGGGCTGTACCCGGTGCGGACGGCCGACCTGTCCGGAGTGCATGCGTAGCGCCTCCGTCGGTCATCAATGTGTGGACTGCGTGCAGGCCGGAGTTCAGAACGTGCAGGCGCCCACCTTCAGTACCGCGCAGGCGGCCGGAAAACCCTGGGTCACCTACACCCTGATCGCGATCAACGTCGCCGTCTTTCTTGTTCAACTCGCCACACCCGCACTGACCCGCCAGCTGTCGCTGTGGGTGCCGGCAGTCGCCGGCGGTGAATATCACCGGCTGGTGACGTCGGCGTTCCTGCACTACGGCATCACCCACCTGCTGTTCAACATGTGGGCGCTGTATGCCCTCGGGCCGCCGCTGGAAAAGTGGCTTGGGAGTTGGCGGTTCATCGCCCTGTACGGGCTGAGCGCGCTCGGCGGATCGGTTGTGGTCTACCTCTTCTCGCCCTTGAATGCGGCCACCGCCGGAGCATCCGGCGCGATTTACGGATTGTTCGGTGCCAGTTTCGTGATGGCCAAACGGCTCAACCTCGACATGCGGATGTTCGTCATCCTCATTGTGGTCAACCTCGGAATGACCTTCACCATCCCCGGCATCAGCTGGCAGGGCCACGTCGGCGGACTCATCACCGGCGCGCTGGTGGCGGCGGCATTCGTTTACGCGCCACGCGGCAGCCGCAACGCCGTTCAGGTCGGGGTGACGATCGGTGCGCTGGCGTTGTTCGCGGTCCTGATCGCCTGGCGGACGAGCACAGTGATCGATCAGTTCGGCCCCATGCTCACCCACGGGTGAGCATGGGCCCCGGGCCTACAACTGCAGGCCTACAGACGCGTCAGGTTGAACGGGTAGGTGAAGGTTCCACCCGGAGCGTTATCGCAGCCCACCGCGAATGATGACTGCAGCGTTCCGGTCAGGGTCACCGCATCCCAGGTGTAGACGTCGCGGGTCGCGATGATCGGGCCGTAGTAGACATCTCCGCACCGAAGGCCGTCGGGGATGTCGACAGTCATGACGTAGTTACTTCCGACCCGCTGCGCCTGGCCGTACCACTCGTATGCCTTGGCGATCGGCATCGGTATAGCCGAGACCACCGCACACTGGCTGACCCCGTCCGGGGGATTGCACGAGGCGATCGTCCAAATCCAGGTGTGGAAGTCGTAACGGCCCTCGATATTGAGGTTGTAGTGGCCGATCATCATGCCTGCGCTGGCCACCGGTGCCAACGCCACGGCAGACGGCACCACCAGGGCACCGATCAGTGCTGCCCGCAGTGTGCGCATCAGGCCTCCTTCGCGTCCTTTGAGGAGAATCTAGGCTCTCCCGGCCTGACCCGACGCCGGAATGGCCGATAGCATCCTCTTGGTCGAGTGACCTCGCGACCCGAAAGGCACTGTGAGCACAGATACGGCGGCGGCCCCACACCCGCCGGCTCAAACACTCCGCGGAGGCCTGCGCGGTGGGATTGTGATCGGCGCCCTCGGAGTTGTCTTCGGCGATATCGGTACCAGCCCGATCTACACCCTGCAGACGGTCTTCAACCCCGGCGATCCACACCCGGTGCCGATCAATATCAACAATGTTTACGGCGTGGTGTCGCTGATCTTCTGGTCGGTGATGACCATCGTCACGCTGACCTACGTCGCGCTGGTGATGCGGGCCGACAATGACGGTGAGGGCGGGGTGATGGCCCTGATCACCCAGGTCCGCCGGTTCGCTGACAAGTCCCCTCCCCGCGTCGTTGCCGCGTTGTCCACTCTCGGAATCCTCGGTGCCGCACTGTTTTTCGGTGACAGCATGATCACCCCGGCGATCTCCGTGCTCTCCGCCGTCGAGGGCCTCAAGGTCGTCGATCCGGGACTGGCCGAACTAGTAGTGCCCATCACCGTGGTCATCATCATCGGGCTTTTCGCGGTGCAGCGCCACGGCACCGCGGCGGTGGGCCGGTACTTCGGCCCGGTGATGATCCTGTGGTTCGTCGTCATCGGGTTCTCTGGTGTGCGCGGAATCATGGGCCACCCGCAGATCCTGCGTGCACTGTCGCCGCTGTACGCACTGGAGTTCATGGCCGGCCACTTCCACATCGCCTTCTTCGCACTGGCCGCTGTTGTCCTGGCGGTCACGGGGGCCGAGGCGCTGTTTGCGGATATGGGCCACTTCGGCCGGGCGCCGATCACCCTCGCGTGGCTGGGAGTGGTGTTGCCGGCACTGGTGCTCAACTACTTCGGGCAGGGCGCGTTGCTCATCGGCGACGAGAGCGCCGTGACAGCGCCGTTCTTCCTACTGTTCCCGGGCTGGGCGCAGATTCCGATCATCGTGCTATGCACGGTGGCGACGGTGATCGCCTCGCAGGCGGTAATCACCGGGGCGTATTCGATGGTCTCCCAGGCAGCCCAGGTCGGCTACCTGCCACGGATGCGGATCGCGCACACCTCGGCGTCCTCCATCGGCCAGATCTACGTGCCGTGGGTCAACGGCGTGCTGATGGTGGCGGTCATCGTTCTGGTCTTGGCGTTCCGCAGTTCGGCGGCGCTCGGTTACGCATACGGCATGGCGGTGACGGGCACCATCACCATCACCACGCTGCTCTTCCTGCACGTCGCACGAATCCGTTGGCGGGTACCGCTATGGCTGATTTTCCTCGGCGGCGGAGCCCTGCTGACCGTCGACCTGCTGTTCTTTGCGGCCAATCTGACCAAGCTGCTGCACGGCGCGTGGCTGCCGCTGCTGATCGGACTGATCGGCTTCACCGTCATGACCACCTGGCAGCGCGGCCGCGAGATCGTCTTGGCCGCCAGGGAGAAGGCGGCAGAGCAGGCTCGGGGAAGGCTCAAGTCGCCGCCCACGCCGGGGTCAGAGCAGCTCGGGCCGCTGCGCGACTTCGTCCGCGATCTCGCCGAGCGCAGGCCGGTGCTGCCCCGTTTGCCGGGCACGGCGGTGTATCTCAACCGGGGCGGCGAGGCCGCCCCACTGTCGATGCGGGCCAACGTCGATCGGATCCACGTGTTGCAGGAGCACGTCCTGATCGTCTCGGTGGAGACCCAGCCGGTACCGCGGGTGCCCGATGCCGAACGCGTCACCGTTGAGGACCTCGGCTATCCCGATCACGGCATCTTCTATGTGGTGGTTCGGGTCGGCTACATGGAACGCCCGGACGTCCCCGCCGCACTCCGACTGGTCGATCCCGCACTGGCAGCGGGACCGATCGACGTGGACCACGCCACGTACTTCCTCTCCGAGGTCAATCTGCGGGCCGGACCGGATCCGACGATGGCGGCCTGGCGCAAGCGACTGTTCATCGCGATCTCCCGAATGACGTCCGACGCAGAGTACTTCGGGCTGCCGATGGACAGCACCATCATCATCGGCGCGCGAATCGAGATCTGACACCCCGGTTAGAGTTGGTTGATGCGCCAGACCACGACGTGCGCGATCGTCGGCGGTGGCCCGGCCGGCATGGTGCTGGGGTTGCTGCTGGCCCGGGCCGGGGTCGAGGTGACCCTGCTGGAGAAGCACGCCGACTTCCTGCGCGACTTCCGCGGTGACACAGTGCATCCCAGCACTCTGCGCCTGCTCGACGATCTCGGACTGTGGGATGAGTTCTCCAAGGTGCCGCAGAGCCGGATCGACCATCTGGGCCTCGATGTGGACGGCCGCCAGGTGACGCTGGTCGACCTCCGCCGGTTGCATCAGCCGCACCCTTACATCGCGATGGTTCCGCAATGGGATCTGCTGAATCTGCTCGCCGAGGCCGCTCTGGCCGAGCCCACCTTCACTCTGCGGATGAGTACCGAGGTCACCGGACTGCTGCGCGAGGGCGACCGGGTGACCGGCGTGCGCTACCGCGGACCCGACGGCGAGGGTGAACTCACCGCCGATCTCACGGTGGCCTGCGACGGCCGCACCTCGACGGTTCGCCGGGAGTCCGGCCTCCCGGTGCGCGAGTGGCCAGTGCCGTTCGACGTGTGGTGGTTTCGACTGCCCCGCGACGCCGACGCCGAATACTCGTTGGTTCCGCGTATCGAGCCGGGCCGGGTGTTGATCATGATCCCCCGGGAGGGCTATTTCCAGATCGCGTATCTGATCCCGAAGGGCACCGACGAGCGTCTGCGGGCCCGCGGCCTGGAGGTCCTCCGCGATGAGGTTGCCGCACTGGTACCGGAAGCCGACGCCTCGCACCTCTCGTCGTGGGATGACGTGAAACTCCTCGACGTCAAACTCAACCGGCTCACGCGCTGGCATACCGACGGCCTGCTGTGCATCGGAGATGCCGCGCATGCGATGTCGCCCATGGGCGGGGTCGGGATCAACATCGCGGTGCAGGACGCCGTCGGCGCAGCCACGTTACTGGCCGAACCGTTGCGCCGGCGCCACGTGAGCAACGCCGATCTCGCTGCGGTGCGCCGCCGCCGGCTTCCGGCGGCCGCCGTTACCCAGGCTTTGCAGCGGATCATGCACCGTCGGTTGGTGGTCCCCGTCTTTGCGGGTGCGGACGGGAAACCGCCCGCGGTGTTCGTCACGCTGCTGCAGAAGCTGCCCTGGCTCACGGCGATCCCGGCCCGCGTCATCGGGGTGGGCGTTCGCCCCGAATCCGCACCGTCCTTCGCGCGGCGCTGACCAGCGGAGTGTCCGGGATCACTGGTGCCGCGCCGCGCCGCCGCCAACAACCTACGGTATCGTAGGTTACCGACCGGTAACTCAAGGAGGGCTGGTTTCAATGACGGAATTGACCTATCTCGAACTCAACGGCGACCGCGTCGCCTACCAGGACGTCGGCCACGGGTCGGCGATCCTATTGATCCACGGCATGGGCGGAAGTTCTCAGACCTGGCGTGAGGTGCTGCCGCACCTGGCCACGCGACACCGCGTGATCGCGCCGGACCTGCTCGGCCACGGACAGTCCGACAAGCCGCGCGCCGATTACTCGCTGGGTGCCTTCGCGGTGTGGCTACGTGACCTGCTGGATCGGCTCGGTATCTCGCGGGTGACCTTGGTCGGACATTCACTTGGTGGCGGCGTCGCCATGCAGTTCGCCCATCAGCATCCCGAATACGTCGAACGCCTCGTGCTGATCAGCAGCGGCGGACTCGGACCCGAACTCGGTCGCACCCTGCGACTGATGTCGGCGCCGGGAGCGGAATTCGTGCTGCCGGTGATCGCACCGCATCGCGTGGTCGCGTTCGGCGAACGCGTACGGGGCTGGCTGGGATCGTTCGGTTTACGCAGCGCGGAGGTCGACGAGACCTGGAATGCCTACAGTTCGCTCGCCGATCCGCAGACCCGGACCGCGTTCCTGCGGACCTTGCGATCGGTGGTCGACTACCGCGGCCAGGCGGTGAGTGCGTTCAACAAGATGCACTTCACCACCGGACTGCCCACCCTGGTGATCTGGGGCGAACAGGACCGGCTGATACCGAAGTCACACGGCGAGGCCGCCCACGAGGCGCTGCCGGGCAGTCGGCTGGTGACGGTGCCTGGCGCCGGTCACTTTCCGCACGTCGAAGCGCCGCTGGTCGTCACCGACACGGTCGACGAATTCATCGCCACCACCGCGCCGTGGCATTGGCACCGGCCGGCACCGGTTGGCGACGCCGTCGGCCTCACGCGCTGCTGATGGTGATCAGCGTCGGCCGGTGACGGTGAAACCGGCCAACCAGTCCTCATGCATCTCGCCGCCGATCGAAACCCGCCACTGGTATCGCTGGCCAACCCTGAGGTCCAGGGGTGGGATGGTCGCGATGAATGGGATGGTGACCGGGGTGCCTTCCGGATGCACCGGATTGCGCTGGGCGTTGATGACGCTCTCCTCGGTATGGGCGACCCGCGCGCCGTCGCTGTCGATCAATTCGGCCTGAATCGGGAATTCGCTGCCGATCTCCGACCACTCCACTTCAGCGAAGACGATCAGCACGTGCTGTGCCGTGGGTGTCTCACTGGCACTCCAGCCCAGCCCCAGCGCACTGATGAGGCCGCTCTTGTCGAGGTGACCGCTGTGCGCCAGCAGCACGATAGCCCTCACGCGAACTCCACCGCCAGCCTTTTCTTGTCGATCTTCTCCCCGGCGAGCGTCGGCAGCGGTTGCGCGATGATTCGCCACCGGGTCGGGATCGCGAAGTAGGCGATGAGGCCCTGAAGATGTCGCGCCAATTCCTCTTCCGACGGAGGTGGTGCCTCGGTGCGGTACACGACGATGGCGGCGAGTTCCTCCCCGAGTTCGGGATGAGGCAGACCGATCACCGCGGCTTCCACCACACTGGGATGCCGAAGCAGAGCGGCCTCCACATGCGGGCACGCGATGTTCTCGCCACCCCTGATCACCATGTCCTTGCTTCGGCCGTCGATGAACAGGTATCCATCGGAGTGGACGTGACCCAGATCGCCGGTATGCAGCCAGCCGTCGGAATCGACTGTGCCACTGTCGATTCCAAGATAACCAGTCATGACGGTGGGGGAGCGGACGAGTACCTCACCGACGCCATTTTCGTCGGGGTGGTCGATGGCGAGTTCAACCGTGGGCAGGGGCCGACCCACGGTGTCACCGAAGCGTTCCAGGTCGGCGCCGGCCGCGAGGGTAAGGAAGCCGCCGCCTTCGGTCATACCCCACATGTTCGCCAGGCCTCGGCGGGCGAGCTGCGGTAGCCGCCGGGCCAGCTTCTCCAGTAAGACTGGTGGTACGGGTGCGCCACCCATCGGGAAGGACCGCAGCGTCGACAGGTCGTAGGACTCGAAGTCGGGATGTTCCAACAACCGCACCGCCATGGTCGGTACCGCGCCCCAGCGCTGGACGCCTTCGGCCTCGATGAGCGCGAGAACCTGGCTGGGGTCGAATCGCCCGGAGTTGAACACGATCCGGCCACCGGTGATCGTCTGCGTCAACTGGGTGGCGAACGCGCCGATGTGGAACAGCGGCGTGCAGATCAGGTTCACCGGTTGCGGGGCGTCCGCTGGCAACAGGTGCGGTAGTTGCCGAGCGCGGGCCAGCACGTTGTGCTGATTGGCCACCACCGCGCGGAAAGACAGTTCGACCGCCTTGGGCATACCGGAACTGCCCGAGGTGAACAGGATGACCGCCGCGTGGTCCTCGTCGGGTGGCCCGGGAATGTCCGGCGGGGCGGCGTCGGCGGAGCCGAAACAGGTGCCGAAGTCGGCGATGTCGAGCACCGGTGCCCCGAATCCGTCCGTCAGGTCGGGCGCGTCGGTGATGACGGCCCGCGGCGCCACTAGTTCCAGTGAGTGAGCCGCCTCGCGCGGGCTCCACCATCGGTTGCCCAACACCGGGACCGCGCCGACCGACCAGATCGCCCACTGTGCAAGCATCCAGTCAGGGCTGTTGTAGGCCAGCAGGGCGACCCGGTCGCCGGGCTTGATATCCAAGGTCCGCAACCGTTCTCGTGCAACACCGATGGCGGTGAAGAATTCACCGAAGGTGATGCGGCGGTCACCCTGAACCAGGAAGGTGCGATGCGACCACCGGTCTACACCGGTGAGCAACTCAGCGAAGGTGCGTGGCCGCTGCCGGTACATCAGTCCGGGATGGCCGGCGTAGTCTGCGGCGCTGACCTGATCACCCCAGACCTGATCACCCCAGACCTGATCACCCCAGACCTGATCACCCCAGACCTGATCACCCCGGCCCTCATCACCGCACGGCGACTGCACAGCCGCCGATCCTAGATGGCCGATGCACCGAGCGCGACCGTGCGCACAGCGCCCGCCCGGCGCGGCGTGTCGGCGCGCCGACACGCACGCTCGCGAGGGTTGGTCGAGCCGTATGGTGTCGACCATGGCAGCGGACGTCCCAGTGCGGATTCACGAGGTGGCGATCATCGGCGCCGGACCGGGCGGTATCACCGCGGCGCACCTACTGCGGCGTAACGGGATCGATGACTTCGTCATCCTGGAACGTGCGGGTGACGTCGGCGGGACCTGGCGCGACAATCACTATCCCGGCCTGGCCGTCGACATCCCGTCGCTGTGGTACCAGTTCCCGTTCGCTCGCGATCCCAACTGGTCGCGCCTGTTCGCCTCCGGTCCGGAGATCCACCGGTACCTGCGCGACGTCGCCGACCGGGAAGGCGTCTATCCGCACCTGCAGACCGACACCGAGGTGGTGCGCCAGGTGTGGGACGACGACCGTTCGGTATGGCGTCTCGAGGGCGCCGGCGGGCGCGTTGTCACTGCGCGCTTCCTGATCAGTGCGGTCGGCGGATATGTCAACGCAAAACCCGATGTCCCGATCGACGGGATCGGCGACTTCGTTGGCCGGGTCATGCGCCCGAACGACTGGGACGACTCCTATGACGTTCGCGGCAAACGGGTGGCGCTCATCGGAACCGGATCCAGCGGAGTGCAGATCGCCGGCGCGCTCGCCGGGGTCGCCGGCCAACTTGACGTTTATCAGCGCACGCCGGCCTGGGTGCTGCCGAAGATCGACTTCGAGATGAGTGCCCGGATGCGCACTGTGCTGAAAGTACCGGGTGTACTGCCTGCGATCGACGCCCTCGGACGCTGGATGATGGACCTGCTCCTAGTAGCCCCGATATGCCACCTGCTGTCGAGATTGTCCGAGCGAACCCTGAAGCGGGTGATGCCGCTCTACGACGCGTACTGCCGCACGCTCTACCGCGGATTGCTGCGAGCAACCGTGCGCGACAAATCCATCCGGAGAAAATTGCTGCCTCGCTACGGCATCCTGGCCAAGCGCCCGGTGATCTCGAGTGCGTTCCTGCCCATTTTCAACCGGTCCGACACCGCCTTGATCACCACGCCGATCGATCGCATCACCGCGACCGGGGTGCAAACCGCCGATGGGATTGAACATCCCGTCGACCTGATCGTCACTGCCACCGGCTACCAGTTGTGGACCGATCCGGAGACCTACCGGCCCGGAACGATCATCGGCCGGGACGGATTCGACCTCGCTGTGCAATACCGCACCCACGGACTGCAGAGCTACGCCGGCAGCGCCCACCCCGGCCTGCCGAACCGATGGGAGTTGGTCGGCCCGGTCGGCTTCGTCGGCTTCGCGTGGTTCGACTACCTGCAGACGGTCACCGCCCACGCGGTGCGGGTTATCGCCGAGACCCGCCGTCGCGGGGCGGCCGCCGCCGAAGTCACGCCCGCCGCGTTCGACGAACGCAACCGCAAACTCGAGCGACAGGGCCGGGCGATGCGGCTCTACTTCACCGAGTGCAATCCCGGTTTGAACACCTACTTCGTGAACTCCCTCGGACAGGCCGTCTACTACCGGCCCGAAACCATCGCCGAATCACGGAGATTCAGCCGCGCCTCCCCGCTGGAGGACTACGCATTCACGCCCCAGCCGGCCTCAGCCGCCCACGCCGTGTCCGTATGACCGGCTCTGCAGAGCGGCCACTGGAAGGCAGGGTCGCTTACATCACCGGCGCCGCCCGCGGACAGGGCCGGGCGCACTGCGTCCGGTTGGCCCGCGCGGGTGCGAATATCGTCGCCATCGACGCATGCGGTCCGGTCGGCGCACACATCGGCTACCCACCCGCACAGCCCGAAGATCTGGCCGAGACGGTTCGGCTGGTCGAGGACGAGGGTGCCAAGATCGCCGCCTACCCCGTCGACGTCCGCGACCTGGCCGGTCAGCAGCGCGTGATCGCCAGTGCGGTAGAGCAATTCGGCCGCCTCGACATCGTCGTCGCCAACGCCGGTGTGATGAGTTGGGGCCGTGCCTGGGAGATTTCAGCCGAGCAGTGGCAGGAGATGATCGACATCAACCTGACCGGATACTGGAACACCATCAAGGCGGCGGTGCCGGCGATGATCGAGGCGGGCAACGGTGGGTCCATCATCGCGATCAGTTCGGCCGCGGGAATCAAGGCGGTACCCGGTGCGGGCCATTACAGTGCAAGCAAGTTCGGCATTGTCGGGCTCACTAATTCGCTGGCAATCGAATTGGGCGAGTACGACATTCGGGTCAATTCGGTGCACACCTATGGTGTTGACACGCCACTGGGACATGACCCGTCGCTGTATACGACCTTCGAGAGATTCCCGAGGTACGCGTACAGCTTCTCGCCGGGCGCCCTGGAAACGATGTCACTGACCCCGCCAGAGCAGGTCAGCGAGATCGTCCTATTCCTCGCCACCGACGGTTCCGGGCTGATGACCGGCGCTCAGGTGGCGGCGGACAAGGGCTATCTCAAGATTTAGCCGCGGAGGCTTCCGCCGCCAGTTCCCTAGCCCACCGGTAGTCGGCCTTGCCGGCCGGCGAGCGCACCACGTGATCGGTCCGCACGAACGCCTTCGGCAACTTGTACTGCGCGATATGCGATCGGCAGGCCTCGGTGAGTTCCGCGTCGGTGGCGGTCCTCCCCTGAGCGAGTTGGACGATCGCGACTACCTCGCTGCCCCAGCGTTCCGATGGCCGTCCGGTGACGACGACGTCGTAGACGGCCGGGTGGCTGGCCACCGCGCGCTCAACCTCCTCGGCGAAGATCTTCTCCCCGCCAGAGTTGATGGTCACCGAATCGCGGCCCAGCAGTTCAATGCGGCCGTCGGCCAGATAGCGGGCCTTGTCGCCGGGAATCGAGAACCGCACACTGTCGATGGTGGGAAAGGTGCGCGCGGTCTTCTCCGCATCGCCCAGGTAACCCAGCGGCACGAACACCCGTCGTGCCAGCCAGCCCTCGCCATCGCCGGGGGCCAGCACCCGGCTGA
>Ga0114959_10004276_pt1 | contig 10988 bp, 11 predicted proteins | sample C_130625_EF_Meta_FD_87317 | JGI IMG/M metagenome (GOLD analysis project Ga0114959, IMG submission 87317) | Freshwater microbial communities from Lake Croche, Canada to study carbon cycling - C_130625_EF_MetaG | ecosystem: Environmental > Aquatic > Freshwater > Lake | place: Lake Croche, Canada...
AATAAACGGGGTTGCCTGTGGTACTCGTCTGCCGCCAAATCCTCGAAATTTCAGTTATCCTTACTGATATACAAATGTAAGGAGCACACAATGGATGTCGCCGCTCGCTTGACCTCAAAAGGCCAGGTAACTGTTCCAAAAGCCGTGCGTGAGGCTCTCGGAGTAGCAGAAGGTGATGCGATCTTTTTTCGCATCGAAGGCAACCAGGCAACTCTCAAACGAACACCTGATTTCTTGGAACTTGCCGGCACACTTTCAGCGGCAACGGACAAGAAGAGTGTCAGTTGGGACCACGTACTGAAACGTTCACGTTCAAGTAGGGCCAAGAAGTATCAGTGAGTTCTTTTGTCGACACCAACATTTTGGTTCGCCATCTCATCGGAGATCCACCTGACATGGCACGGCGAGCAACAGCCTTTCTCGCCAACGAGAAGGATCTCTATCTCGCCGACCTCATCGTCGCCGAAACGGTCTACGTGCTCGAGTCGTTTTACGAGATAGACCGATCTCAAATCAGTGAAGCAATTCGATCGTTGCTCGCGATGGAGTCGGTACGGGTTATAGATTCCCCGTTACTACTGCGCGCTGTTGCCCTTTACGAAGACGAACGGCTCGATTTCGCTGACGCCTACCTTGTCGCCTGCGCCGAACTGACTGGAATTGGCAGGGTCGCGTCTTTCGACAAGGCACTCCACCGAATTAGCACGATCAAAAGTATTGAACCGTAGCAATCAAAAGTGTCGTTGAGATTTACTCAACGAGTGGTGGAGCTGAGGGGACTCGAACCCCTGACCCCCTGCATGCCATGCAGGTGCGCTACCAGCTGCGCCACAGCCCCTTACCAATACAACCGAACAACCATGAGTGCTTGCTTCGAATGGGAAGCATACCTGAGGCCAGACCTCGCTCTTGAATCGCCCTTAGTCAGCGATCGTCAGACAGCGGCGGTTCGGGCAACGAACCGGCGTTGTACTCGATTAAGCGCCAGAACTGACTGGCCGGTCGCTCGACGAGAACACTCCACGCACAGTTACTCAGAACCCCAAGTGATGGCCAATGGGTCTCAGGAAGCCCCATCAGTCGGGCAATCGCCGCCCGGGCAGAGCCTCCATGCGTGGCCACAACCAAAGTTTGACCATCGGCGAGGGTATCGACATACGGCATCAGGCCAGCAACAAACCGATCAGCGACTTCGCCCCGAAGTTCGCCGTCGCCACCTGGTCGAACCAAGTCTTCGCCTTCAATCCACGCCGCCCAGGATGCTGCGAACTGAGCCTGAATCTCTTGTCGTTCGAGACCTTCCCACTGACCTGAGTAGGTCTCACGGAAGGCCCGATCGGTCACTACCTCCAGCCCCGTTTCGGCTGCGAGCGCACCAGCGGTTTCACGGGCCCGAGACAGATCACTGGAAACGATCCTCGCGGGATTCATCTGGGCCAGCAGGGGCGCAGCACGCTTGGCCTGGGCCCGGCCTACATCGTCCAGTTCTACATCGAGTTGACCTTGAAAGCGGGCGTTCGCGTTCCATTCGGTACGGCCGTGACGCCATAGAACGATGCGGCGGTCACTCATCGTCTGTCGACGTATCTTCTGTCGAGTTGACGGCGCCAGCGGCCTGCGGATCAAGACCCTCGATGGCGATTATGGGACAGTCTTTCCAGAGCCGCTCGAGGCCGTAGAAGGTGCGCTCCTCGACGTGTTGAACATGCACGACGAGGTCGAAGTAATCCAGTAGCACCCAGCGACCATCTCGCTCACCTTCACGGCGCAGCGGGTCGAGGTCGATGGCATCGAGGGCCGCTTCAATTCCGTCGACGACCGCCCGCACCTGTCGATCATTGGCTGCCGAACAAATCAGGAAGATGTCGGTGATCGCAAGCCGATCGCTTACGTCAAGGGCCACAATGTGAGTGGCCAATTTATCTGATGCCGCCTTGGCCGCAATCGTTGCAATCTCAAGGGCGTGCTCTGTTGCCGTCACCTGCCTACCCTCTCACGGGTCACGGAGTAGCACTTGCCTCGGGGCTAATCGTCGGCTCGGGCGATGGCGGTGTGGCTGGCTTGTAATCGGCCCCGAGCACCACGTCGACATTGGCCGTTGTTGGCGGATCGTTACTTGGGCGCACTGATGTCGCGGGTAGTTTCAGCGCCTTGGCCACTGCAGCAGCCCAACCGTCGGCTCCGGGTACGTCAGGTGAGAAGCTCACAATCGACTCGGTGTACCCGACGGCGGCTGCGTTGCCGCCAGACAGATACACCTCGTTCGCTGCCTCGATTGGGGCCTGCGCTGTGACCGCCAAGCCAATCGTCGACGTACCGTTTTGCACCAGCACACGAACCGGAACGTCGGGCCCGGGTTGCAACTGCATCAGCGCGAAGTCATCGGTCATCAGTTGCTGCGCCGCAACAAAATCGAGTCGTTGCACAGGAATGGCCGCTGGAACAACCTTGGGTTTGACGTCTACGACGGGCAACATCTTTGTCGTTACGTGCGAACGATCAACATTGTCGTGAAGTCGCACCAGAATCTGACTCAACTGATCAGCCGGCACCGTCGTACGCGAAAGCGATCCGAGTGAGCCAAGGAGTAGTTCAACTTTGGCGGCATCAGGTGGCAACTGCAGCAGAATCTGCCGCACCACTTCTTGATAGCGGGCCATTTGGGCATCTGATTTTTCACCGGGAATCGCGGTGAGAATGTAAATTGCGGCCTTCGGCCCGTCGAGCTTTGCAATTCCAACCGGAAGGGTCAGTAACACCTTGCCAGCGGGCGACTTGATCGTCACCGGCGTCTTGACGTCGAGGTAGATTCCGCCGATCGAATCGACCAGTCCGGTCAGGGCAAGTCGGTCGAGGGTCCAGGTGGCGTCGATTCCGATACCTAACAGATTCGACAGGGCGATTTGGGATTGGTCAGCGTTCGCACTGGTGGTGGTTTGTGCAAACACGGTCTGCGGGCCACCGGGAACATCCACGAGTAACCGCGGCGGCACCCCGACAAACGTGCTGTTATCAGGATCACGAGTAGTGCCGAGCAGCACATTGTCGGTCGCTAGACCACGATCATCACGCACCTGCATCAGAAGGGTTTGCTGAGCGGCACCGACCGCGGTCTGCGTGGGTGAGGCAGTCGATGACTGCGAGGCTGAGTTGCTCGGTGAGGCCGTCGCCGTGGGCTCGGGACTCGGCTGGGCGTTATCGCGTGTCGTCAACCAGCGCACGCCGACAATAAGTCCTCCGACGATCGCCATTCCTAACAGAAGAATCGCCACAGCCCGCCAGGGCGACGATCGTACGCGTCGGTGATCGGTCACGCGCTCACACCGCGATAGAGGCGACTTTTGTTGACGTAACGCTCAACACCATCGGGTACCAGATACGAAATCGGTTCGCCGCTCGCCACCCGGCGACGTACATCGGTGCTAGAAATCGCAAGCGCTGGAATTTCCACTAACGAGACTGCACCTTCGGCCAGCCCAGGATCATTAAGCGAGTGCCCGGGTCGAGTTACAGCCACCAAATGCGCCAGGCGCAGAACTTCCTCTGGGTCTCGCCACGTGAGGATCTGCCCCAGAGCATCAGCTCCGGTGATGAAGAAGAGTTCAGTTCCGGTGGGTTGCTGCGCCTTCAAATCGCGAAGGGTATCAACGGTGTACGTGGGGCCGTCGCGATCGATATCAACCCGGCTCACGGTGAAACGCGGATCACTGGCTGTGGCGATGACCGTCATGAGATAGCGGTCTTCAGCCGGAGAAACATCGGCTTTTTGCCACGGTGAGCCAGTGGGCACAAACACCACTTCATTCAAATCGAATCGGTAGGCAACCTCTGAGGCGGCCACGAGGTGACCTTGATGAATGGGGTCGAACGTGCCGCCCATGACGCCTAGACGGCGGCCGCGACCATCGTGTTCCACTGCCCCAGCCTACGTCGTGTCACCGCACCAACTTGCGCTGGCGTGAGTCCTAGCGGTCGTTATTGAGCCGTGACACCAAGAACAGCAACACCAGCAAGATCGCAAAAGCGGTGATTCCGTACATCCAGGGCTTGCCCGGGATTTCGTTGACAACCTCGCTGGCGTGGGCCAAAGCGGTGATGTGTGACACAACTGCCTCCGGAATTAGTGCGCGATCTAAACCTGTGCCCGTCACTCTAGCGCCCAGCGACGGTTACGAGCGCACCTGACCGTCGCCTGTGACCACGAAGGTGGTGGAGGTGAGTTCGGGTAGACCCATTGGCCCTCGGGCGTGCAGTTTTTGGGTTGAAATGCCGATCTCGGCACCAAAGCCGAACTCGCCGCCATCGGTAAACCGCGTTGAGGCATTCACCATCACTGCCGCGGCATCGACGCACGCCACAAAGCGGGTGGCCGCCTGCTGCGAACCGGTAACGATGGCCTCGGTATGCCCACTTGACCACGTGCGAATATGGCCAACGGCGGCATCAAGTGAGGGCACCACGCCGGCCGCAAGGTCGAGTGAGTAGTACTCGGCGGCCCAGTCGGTGTCGGTGACAGGCTTGAACTCGATCTCGACCTGTGCCGCGTACTTGGCGAATGCATCATCGCCGTGAATTGTTACTCCGCGCTCGGCCAGCGCCACCAAGGCAGCCGGCACAAAACGATCGGCGATGGCTTCGTGCACCAGAAGCGTTTCGGCGGCGTTGCACACGCTCACCCGCTGAGTCTTGGAATTGACGATGATGTCGATCGCCATGTCGATATCGGCCGTGTCGTCGATGTAGACATGACAATTTCCGACTCCGGTCTCGATCACCGGAACCGTCGAACCGTCGACAACACTTTGGATCAAGCTGGCTCCCCCACGCGGAATCAGCACATCGACCAATCCGCGAGCAGTCATGAGGTGAGTGACTGCCTCGTGCGAATCGCCCGGAACCAACGTGATGGCGTTCTCAGGTAGACCCTGCTGAACCAAAACCGCACGCATCACCTCAACGAGGGCGAGATTTGTTTCGCGTGCTGAAGACGAGCCACGTAACAGTGCCGCATTGCCGCTCTTTAGACACAGGGCCGCTGCATCGACCGTAACGTTGGGTCGGGCTTCATAAATCATGCCCACCACGCCGAGGGGCACCCGCACCTGCTTGACCTCAAGACCATTGGGCAATCGGTAACCTCGAACCACATCGCCCACGGGATCAGGCAGTGCTGCAACGTCGCGAACAGCATCAGCGATTGCCTCAATGCGCTTTGCGTCGAGGGTGAGGCGATCGATAATCGCCGGGTCGGTGCCAGATTCAGTTGCGCGTTGCACATCACGTTCATTGGCGGCCACGATCGTCGCAATTGCAGACACGAGACCATCGGCAATGGCGCGCAGGGCGGCGTCTTTTCGATCGCGAGTGAGAAGGCGCAGGTCAATGCTTGCCGCACGCGCCTGGGTAGCGGCATCGAGCACAGCGGTGCGAATGTCTGGCATGCCTAGAGATTACTGGGTAAGTACGACGAGATCGTCACGGTGCACGACCTCGCGTTCGTACTCTGCACCGAGTTCGCGGGCCAAATCATGGGTTGATCGCCCAAGCAGCGCCGGTAGTTCAGCACTGTCGTAGTTGACCAGCCCGCGTGCAACAACCACGCCATCGGGGCCGACGATGTCGATCGGATCACCCGAATCGAACGAACCCTCAACCGCCGTGATGCCAGCCGGAAGCAGAGACTTGTGGCCAACGGTCAGGGCGGTTACCGCCCCAAGGTCGATGATTACTCGACCTCGGGGAGCACTGGCATGAGCAAGCCACAGCATTCGATTACTACGACGTCGCGATTGTGGATGAAAGAAGGTGCCCACGGTTTGACCCGCAAGGGCTTTGTTCGCGTCTTCAGCCCGGCATAAAAGCACCGCAATTCCATCTCCGGTGGCGATTCGAGCAGCATCGACCTTGGTGGCCATTCCGCCGAGCCCAACACCGCTACCTGATCCGCCGGCATCGACCTGCGCAAGGTCGGCGGCTGTTTGCACCTCGGGAATGAACGTACTGCCCGCGCGAGTCGGCGGCCCGTCGTAGAGGCCATCAATATCTGACAGCAAAATGAGTGCTTCGGCTCGAATCAGGTGGGCAACGAGTGCCGCTAGCCGATCGTTATCACCAAACCGAATTTCATCGGTGGCAACGGTGTCATTTTCATTCACCACCGGAACAACGCCAAGTTCGAGCAGTCGGGTCAACGTACCTTCAGCGTTGCGATAGTGGGCACGGCGAGTGACATCTTCCGCGGTCAGCAGCACCTGACCAACAGTCACGCCATGGCGGCCAAAAGCATTCGAATACTGCGCCATCAGCTGGCATTGCCCCACACTTGCCGCAGCCTGCTGACTGGAAAGGTCGGTTGGGCGACTAGTCAGACCAAGAACGGGCATTCCTGCGGCAATGGCGCCACTGGAAACCAGCACGATTTCACAGCCCTGTTGTCGGCGCGCCACGATGGCATCGACGATGCCCGCCACCCGCTGCGAGTCAAGGCCTCCGGTTGCCGCGGTAAGCGACGACGAGCCAACTTTCACGACAATTCGACGTGCCGAGGCGACTGCATCGCGCGAACTCATTCGTCACCCCACACCACGATTACGTCATCCTCACCGGCGACGCCTAAGTCTTCATCGTCGTCATCTTCTTCGCCCGTGTAAGGCGCAGGATGCTCGCCAGCAACACCACGTGTGGCGCGCCGCTCAGCGGTGGTGCGCCGTGGGCTTCGTTCAAGTCGCGAATCTTCACCACGGCGGGTCATCAGGTTTTCGGCGCCGGCACGCACGGAAGGATCAAACTCGAACACCACCGCGTTATCGGCGGTTCCGATCAACACCTCGTCTCCGGGTACAGCACCAGCCGCCGCCAGAGCATCCTCAACGCCGAGGCGGGCCAATCGGTCGGCGAGGTAGCCAACAGCCTCATCGTTGGAGAAGTCAGTTTGCCGAATCCATCTCGTTGGGCGCTCTCCGCGAACTCGGAAACGCTCGCCCTCTCGTTCAACCGTGAAGCCACTATCGTCGACCGCCTTGGGTCGAATCACGATGCGGGGCGCGACGGCACTCTCGGTCACGGTGCGGGCATCTTTGACCATTGCTGACATTGCAAACGACAACTCACGCAGGCCTTCATGCGATGCCGCCGAAACTTGGTGAACCTCGTAGCCGCGTTCTTGAAGTTCGGAGGTGACCAAGTCGGCAAGGTCGCGAGCTTCGGGAACATCAATTTTGTTCAACGCCACGATGCGCGGGCGCTCTTCCAACCCGGTGCCATAGGCGGCAAGTTCGGCCTCAATCACGGTTAAGTCTGTGATGGGGTCGCGGCCCGGATCGAGAGTTGCGCAGTCGAGCACATGAACCAATCCGGCGCAGCGCTCGATGTGACGCAAAAATTCGTGACCTAGCCCCCGACCTTCACTGGCACCGGGAATCAGACCGGGAACATCGGCGACAGTGAACACCACGTCGCCGGCAGTAACAACGCCTAAGTTCGGAACAAGGGTGGTGAAGGGGTAGTCGGCAATCTTGGGCCGGGCCGCCGACAAGGCTGCGATCAGACTCGACTTGCCGGCGCTCGGATACCCAACGAGGCCAATGTCGGCCACCGTTTTGAGTTCGAGCACTAGGTCTCGTGAATCGCCAGGTTCGCCAAGCAGAGCAAAGCCAGGCGCCTTTCGCCGCTGTGAGGCAAGAGAGGCATTTCCAAGGCCACCTCGACCGCCTTGAGCGGCGATGTATTGGGTACCCGCGCCCACGAGGTCGGCCAGCACCTCACCGTCGGCAGTGGTAACTACCGTGCCGTCGGGAACGGGCAGCACGATGTCGTCGCCCTCTGCCCCGTTGCGGTGATCGCCATGTCCGGGCTTGCCCGAAGTGGCTTTGCGATGGGGGATGTGGTGGTAGTCGAGCAAAGTGGTGATTTGTGGGTCTACCACCAGAATGACGTCTCCGCCGTTGCCGCCGTTGCCGCCGTCGGGGCCGCCAAGAGGCTTGAACTTCTCGCGCTTGATTGAGGCACAGCCGTGCCCACCGTCGCCGGCAGACACGTGCAGGATTACACGATCAATGAATGTGGCCATTGCGGAACCTCCCTCGCGCTAGGGACGCAGGAGGGGGTGGGCTCAGGCTGACGGAACGATGTTGACGACTCGGCGACCGCGATGCGAGCCGAATTCAACGGTGCCCGGAGCAAGGGCGAAGAGGGTGTCGTCGCCACCGCGACCCACGTTGTTACCGGGGTGGAAGTGCGTGCCGCGCTGACGCACGATGATCTCGCCAGCGTTGACCAACTGACCACCGAAGCGCTTCACACCCAGACGCTGGGAGTTACTGTCGCGACCGTTTCTGGTGCTCGAAGCACCCTTTTTGTGGGCCATGAGACTACTTTCCGGTAGTTCCGGTCGAGATGCCGGTGACCTTCACCGAAGTCAGGTCTGAACGATGCCCCTGACGCTTGCGGTAACCAGTCTTGTTCTTGTACTTCAGGATCTGAATTTTCGGGCCGCGGCTGTGTTCGAGCAACTCGGCCGTGACCGTCATGCTCGACAGGGCAGCGGAGTCGGAGGTAACCGACTGGCCATCGACGAGCAGCAATACGGGGAGTTCGACGGTTGAGCCCAGATCAGCCGAAATACGGTCGACAACAAGCACGTCGCCAACTTCGACTTTCTCTTGACGGCCGCCAGCGCGGACGATCGCGTACATCGGAACTCCTCGTGATTGGATACTAGGCTTAGGAACTAGGCGGTTGCGAGGTGACATTCGACCCTCGCTGCAACCCAACAAGGGACTAGCCTACGGACAGGCGCCGGGATAGGTCAAACCGCCTCGTTCTCAGGGGCAGATTCTTGGCTTGCTTCCACTTCTTCTGAGGCCGGCCGCACGGCAATTTCTGGCCCGGGCGGGTGCGCAACAGGTGCTTTGGCCCGCGAGCGTCGGCTTGTGGTCTTGGCAGCTCGGGCCACTTTCTCACCGCGCTCTGAATCTTCGGCGGGGGTTGAGACCGGCTCAAGTTGCACCCGAACGCCTCGACCATTGCAGTGCTCGCAGGGTTCAGAGAAGGTTTCGAGCAATCCTTGACCAATGCGCTTTCGGGTCATCTGCACGAGGCCCAGTGAGGTGATTTCGGCGACTTGATGCTTGGTTCGGTCTCGACCCAGACATTCGACTAGTCGGCGCACCACTGAATCACGGTTGCTCTCGAGCACCATGTCGATGAAGTCGACCACGATGATGCCGCCAATATCGCGCAAGCGAAGTTGCCGCACAATTTCCTCGGCCGCTTCGAGGTTGTTCTTGGTCACGGTCTCTTCGAGGTTGCTGCCACCTTCACCGGTGAACTTGCCGGTGTTGACATCGACAACGGTCATCGCCTCGGTTCGGTCGATCACCAGCGAGCCACCCGAGGGCAGCCAGACCTTGCGGTCAAGGGCCTTGGTGAGCTGCTCTTCAACGCGGTAGTGGTTAAACACATCTTGAGTGCCGGTCCACTTTTCCAGTCGCTGCGCCAAATCAGGCGCAACGTAGGTGATGTACGGCTCGAGAGTTTCCCAGGCCTCAGCGCCTGAAACGACCAGCTTGGCAAAATCTTCATTGAAGATGTCGCGCACAACACGAATCGCCAAGTCGGGCTCGCCGTAGAGCAAGGTGGCCGGCGACGCGGTCTGCGACTTCAGCTTGATGTCTTCCCACTGAGCCGTGAGGCGAGACACATCGCTTTGGAGTTCATCTTCGCGGGCACCCTCGGCTGCCGTACGAACAATCACGCCAGCATCGTCTGGAACCACATCTTTGAGAATGCGCTTCAACCGAGTTCGTTCGGTGTCGGGTAGTTTGCGCGAAATTCCGGTCATGCCACCTTCGGGTACGTACACGAGGTAGCGGCCCGGTAGCGAAACCTGACTGGTCAGGCGAGCTCCCTTGTGCCCCAACGGATCCTTGGTTACCTGCACCAGAACCGAATCGCCACTCTTGAGCGCAAATTCAATGCGCTTGGGCTGTCCGTCGAGCCCGGCAGCATCCCAATTCACTTCACCGGCATAGAGCACCGCGTTGCGACCGCGGCCGATGTCAACGAACGCTGCCTCCATACTGGGCAGCACGTTTTGCACGCGGCCGAGGTACACGTTGCCAACGAGCGAACCGCTCGAGCCGCGATCAACGTAGTGCTCAACAAGTACTCCGTCTTCGAGTACCGCAATTTGAATGCGACCCTCATTCTCGCGAACCACCATGACGCGATCGACATTCTCCCGGCGCGCCAAGAATTCGGCCTCAGTCAGAATCGGTGCGCGGCGACGGCCGGCTTCGCGACCATCTCGTCGTCGCTGCTTCTTTGCCTCAAGGCGGGTTGAACCACGCACCGACGACACGTCGTCGCGCGGTGATCGCACCCGAACCACCGTGTTCGGCGGATCGTCAGTCGAGGAGTCGTCATCGGATGAACCACCCCTGCGGCGACGGCGACGGCGACGAGTTGAACTCGAAAGCTCATCATCACCACCTTCAACCGGCTCTGAATCGTCGGCTTCGCCTTCGCCTGAGACCTCGTCGGTATCGGCGGTAGCGTCAGTTGCCTCGCCGGCACCTCTGCGCCTACGGCGGCCACCACGACGGCGACGTCGACGGACAACCTCACCCTCGTCTCCGGCCGGAGAAACCTCAGCGGCCGCGTCTTCATCGTCGCCCTCGGGCGTTTCGACGTCGTCTACAACTTCGACGGCCACTGACTTCTTTGCCGTTCGCCGCCGAGAGGTGGGGGCTACTGGTTCGGGTGCCTGGAAAAGTACCGCCCCGACCACCGGTTCGGCCACAGCCTTCTTCGCGGTCTTCTTGGCGGTGGCCTTTTTCGAGGTGGCCTTTTCGGCGGAGTCAACGTCGCTCGCGGTGCCCTCGGCTGGCTCTACGAGCTCGGCCGCAGCTTTCTTCGTGGTCTTCCTAGCGGTGGTCTTCTTGGCAGCCACAGGCTCTGCGGCTGACTCGGCTGACTCGGCTGACTCG
>Ga0114959_10004277_pt1 | contig 10988 bp, 12 predicted proteins | sample C_130625_EF_Meta_FD_87317 | JGI IMG/M metagenome (GOLD analysis project Ga0114959, IMG submission 87317) | Freshwater microbial communities from Lake Croche, Canada to study carbon cycling - C_130625_EF_MetaG | ecosystem: Environmental > Aquatic > Freshwater > Lake | place: Lake Croche, Canada...
GATCTCGACCTTAAAACCTAATTGGATAGGCTTACCGTTTTCCCAAGTGAAATCTGTGACGTTTTCAGAAGCTGCCAAAACAGGTGAAATTTCTCCGGGCTCTTATCATGAGGCTGTCAGTAAATCCATGCCCGCGATTGTGAATGTATTTAGTAGCAAGAATGAAAAAGCAATCCCAGTAACACCAAAATCTAACCCGCATGGCTCACGCCCGAAGCCTAAAGGTAAACCATCTCCTGATAATCAAGAAGAATGGTTTAACTTTTTCTTTGGGGATCCAAACGCTCCCCAACCGGAGGATGACTCCCCTGAATTTAGTACAGGCTCCGGCGTTTTGGTCAGCAAAGATGGTCTCATCCTAACAAATCACCATGTGATTGACGGCGCAGATAAAATTGAAATCGCCTTAGGCGACGGCAGAAAGACGATTGCTAAACTGATCGGCAGTGATCCAGATACAGATATCGCTGTTCTTAAAATTGATTTACCTGATTTACCAGAACCTATCGTACTGGGTAATTTATCCTCGGTGCGTGTGGGGGATGTCGTTCTTGCGATTGGTAATCCATTCGGAGTGGGTCAAACTGTGACTGCAGGAATCGTATCTGCCCTAGGTCGTGATCATTTGGGCATCAATACCTTTGAAAACTTTATACAAACAGATGCTGCCATTAATCCTGGTAATTCTGGGGGGGGTCTTGTTGATACCAAAGGTCAGCTGATTGGTATTAATACAGCGATTTTTTCAAAGAGTGGTGGTTCAATGGGAATTGGCTTTGCTATTCCAGTCAACCTTGCCAAGCAAGTCATGGAATCTATCGTCACTAATGGTTCTGTTACGCGGGGCTGGATGGGTGTTGAACCACGTGATCTTTCCCCTGAAATCATCGAGGCTTTTAAGCTTTCTAAAGAGGCTAAAGGCGTGTTGATTTCGGGAGTGCTTAAAAATGGCCCTGCTGAACTAGGTGGTGTTAAACCGGGAGACATCTTAAAAGAAGTCAATGATGTCCCTATTAAAGACGTCAGAGGTCTTTTAAATACCGTTGCATCGCTCATTCCAGGCAACAATGCGAAGGTACTCGTTGATCGAAAAGGCCAAAATGTCGTTGTTTCGATTGTGATTGGGAAACGTCCGCCACCAAAAGAAGCGCGTAAATAGATTTTATTTATTCTGTTAGCACCTGAACTTATAATCATTCTATGAAGAATGATGATTGGACCTCGCGCAGTCTAAAGTCGGTTTGGCATCCGTGCACCCAAATGAAAAGCCATGAGGCAGTCCCTCTGCTGGCAATTAAAAGTGGCTCAGGGGCTTACCTCTATGATCATCAGGGCACAGCCTATTTAGATTCGATTAGTTCTTGGTGGACCAATCTCTTTGGTCATACCAACCCGCGCATTAACCAAGCCCTCAAACATCAATTAGATCAACTGGAACATGTGATGTTGGCTGGTGTAACCCATGAGCCCGTCGTGCTCTTATCCGAAAAACTCTCGGCACTCACGAACCATAATTTGGGTCATGCTTTTTATGCGTCGGATGGCGCATCTGCTGTTGAAATCGCGTTAAAAATGAGTTTTCATTATTGGCGTAATCACGGTCAAAGTGATAAGAATCGTTTTGTGTGTTTAAAAAATAGCTATCACGGTGAAACACTCGGTGCTTTATCGGTTACCGATATTCCGATTTTTACAGATGCTTATAGTATTTTGACGCGTCAACCAATCATCGTTTCTTCACCAGATGCACGCCTAGCTCCTCAAGGGGTCTCTTCTGAGGAATATGCTCGGACCTGTTTATTGGAGTTAGAACAACTATTACAAACTAGTCATGCCAGCATTGCTGCCATCATCATTGAGCCGATGGTGCAATGTGCGACAGGGATGGCGATGTACTCTGCCGACTATTTAAAGGGCCTCAGGTTACTTTGTGACCAATATCATGTTCACTTGATTGCTGATGAGATTGCTGTTGGTTTTGGACGGACGGGTAAATTTTTTGCCTGTGAACATGCGGGTATTTGGCCAGATGTCATGACCCTATCTAAAGGTCTTACGGGTGGCTATTTACCTTTGTCCGTCGTTCTTTCAACTAACGATATGTACGATGCTTTTTATGCAGATACCGCCATCTTAGGCTTTTTACATTCGCACTCGTATACAGGTAATCCTTTGGCTTGTAGTGCGGCTTTAGCTACCTTAGCTATTTTCGAAGATGATGATTATTTATCTAAAAACCAACTACTTGCTAGCCAATTGAAAGACGCTTTTTCTTGGGCAGGAATTGACTTAAGAACGATAAACTTGCGTCAACTAGGCACAATTTTGGCCTTTGATATGAAGCCAGATTACTCGAAACCTCAATTTGCTCAAGAGTTTTATGCCAAAGCTTTAGCAAAAGGTCTTTTGATTCGGCCTATTGGTCAAACCGTCTATGTTATGCCTCCCTATATTGTTAATCTTGAGCAAGTTCAGTTTTTAGGCTCTACCGTCCAATCGATTCTCAATGAGGTCTGCCCCCTATGACGAATCCTTGGGTCGAGGCGCTAAATGATGCCAATCTTACTTTGAAGCAAGCGGGTTTAGTTCGTCAATTAAAGTTACGGTCAAGTCCTAATGCACCCACCGTTGAGGTTAATGGTGTCTCTTTACTGTCTTTTGGTAGCAATGATTACCTAGGCTTAAGTAACCATCCTGCTCTTACAAAAGCAATGGCTGAGGGTGCCAATTTATATGGTGTTGGCAGTGGTGCGAGTGCTTTAATCAGCGGTCATTCGACCGCACATCAACTTCTTGAAAATACTCTTGCTCGTACGCAATCATTACATATTCCAGATGTAGGCGCATGTTTTATGAACACGGGATTTATGGCGAATATCGCCATGATTACAGCTCTTGCGAGCTTGGGTGCTATTTCTATTTACTCCGATGAACTCAACCATGCTTCAATTATTGATGCTGTCCGGATGGCTAAAGCACAATCTGAATCCACGGTTTTTATCTATCCTCATAATGATGTTGAGACACTTCGTGGCAAGCTAGAGCTTGATAAAAATCCATTTAAGCTAATTGTCACAGATAGTGTTTTTAGTATGGATGGTGATTTTGCTCATCTAGCTGAGATGGTTCAACTTGCTGAGCATCATCAAGCAATCCTCTATGTGGATGATGCCCATGGATTTGGGGTTTTTGGTAAAAACGGGCATGGTAGTCTTGAGCACTTTGATATTACTTCACCCAATATGATTTACATGGGGACACTTGGTAAAGCGGTTGGGGTTTCTGGTGCATTTATCGCGGCCAATCAGATCTGGATTGATTGGCTTGTACAAAAATCAAGGCCCGTGATTTACTCGACTTCTCCATCTCCAGCAGTTGCTCATACGGTTTTAAAAAGCATTGAACTGATTCAATCTGAAGAAGGTCAAATACGCAGAAATCACTTGTTTGATCTGATCGACTATTGGCGCGAAAACGCCCATTTCCAAAAGTGGAAATGCTTACCTTCTTCTTCCGCGATTCAGCCGATCATCATTGGTTCTAATGAAGCCGCACTTCTTGCTGCAGAAGCACTCCGGCAATCAAACATGTGGGTACCCGCAATACGACCTCCAACTGTGCCAAAAAATACAGCAAGGCTAAGGGTTACATTCAATGCCGATCACTCCCAAGAGCAAGTTCAAAGTCTGATTGATCGCCTCATGTGGATTGAGAAAGATCTCGGATGAGTCATCAAGGATTTTTTGTCACTGGAACCGATACTGAAGTTGGTAAAACTTTAGTTGCTGGGGCATTAATCGTAAAGCTTCAGTCGATGGGGGTAAAAGCAATTGGTTACAAGCCTGTTGTTGCCGGAATGCACACAATAGATGGAAATTTGATCAATGATGATATTCAAACCCTTCTCATGGCAAGTCAGCAAGCAATGCCCGAATTATGTGCCTCTGATATCTGCCCCTATTTTTTGGGAGATGCAGCGGCGCCTCATTTAGTTGCTGCAAAGGAAGGTACGCAGCTTAAAATGGATGTAATGATTCGGCAATACAAATCACTTCAAGAAAAAGTTGAAGCTATTATAGTTGAAGGTGCTGGTGGATTTTTAGTGCCCATTGATGAGGAGTCTACTTTAGGGGATTTTGCTCAAGCGATTGATTTACCTGTGATCATGGTGGTGAATATAAAGCTTGGTTGTATTAACCATGCACTTCTCACCGCTGAGGCGATTGAGCACAGAGGCTTACAACTGTTTGCTTGGGTTGCGAACTCCACGCAATCAGATAATGAATATACCCAACAAAATATTAAGACATTGAAAATGCTATTAGACAAAAAATATAAGGCAAATTTTTTAGGGATTATCCCATTTAATGATGCTATTCAAAATAATAGTATCTACAACATCAATCATTTGGTTAGTACGTCAAAAATACTTACTTTATACAAATAAAAAACCCACTGTTTACACAGTGGGTTTTTATTACAACTTTTATACAATATCAACATCAAGTAGGATCAAGTCCTACATTAAATTAGAAATTGTGGATGATACCAACACCGTATGCAGATTGTGTTGTATTTGGTAATGCAACCATCGTTTGAACTTGAATAGATGGTGCTGCAGCAGTTTGTCCACCAACTGGCAAGAAGTTACCGTAAGGTGATGTTGAGCCATTTAATGTACCAGCACCATTCTTAGCCATTGTTGCTTGGAAATAAGCAGTAGTACGCTTACTTAAAGCATAACGAGTTTGGAAGTTGTACATGCTTGAATCAGCAGTAGTCACAATGTAGTTCAAACCTAACAATACTGTTGGAGTTGCTTGATAGCCAACACCAGCCAAGAATGCATTGCCATTATACTTTTTAGCAGCGGTGGCAGTTGTTGGCGAACCAGTAGTTGCTTTATTTTGGGCATCAACACCTAGTTGGTAGTTTGTGTTGTCACCTTCACCATGTGCCCAGCCTAAGCCCAACTGAATAGCTGGAGTAACTTTATACTTTACACCAGCCAAGTAGCCAGTTACGTCACCACCGTAGTTAGCTGCAGGACAAAACTGGTTAGCTGAACCAGTACCAACAGCCGCAACAGCACCTGTAGTGGATGTATCTGTTACCGTTGCTGCACACTGTGCACCAGTACCTGTAGCAGACATTGAACTTCTCTTTGAATAAGCAGCATTAATATCCAATGCTCCAGCAGAGTAGAAAGCACGTAAGCTAGCTACTGTGCCATCTGATAAACCTGCATCCATTGTATTGTTTGCTGCGTATTGTAATTCAGCACCAAATCCACCAAACATAGGTGTCATGTACCCAATTGCGTTACGGTTATAGTCCTTTACAGAGTAACCTAAAGCTGTACGAATGCCGTTTACTGTATTACCCATAACTGGCAATAAAGCAGCAGAAGAAGTTACGATTGGGTTTGCTTGTGTACCAAGACGTACTTCACCGAAACCACCTTGTAAACCTACCCATGCGCCACGACGGAACAAACCTTCAGGGTGTGTACCACCGTTGTTTGTGTTTGCATCGCCAGCAAGGTAAAAGTTAGCTTTTAAACCGCCGCCTAAATCTTCAGTACCCTTCATGCCCCATTGTGATGAAGCAATCGCGCTGTCGTAATATGCGAAGTTGCTACCAGTATTTGGTCCAGGCAAAGTGGCGTTAGTTGATGAGTTGCCAGTACCTACAGCTGTACCAGCTCCAGTTGAATTGCTTGCTACACCACCGTTTTGAATGTACTGAAGACCTGCGTCGATAGTACCAAACAAGGTAACACTAGATTGTGCTTGTGCTGCGCCTGCAAATGCGCCTAAGGCGGCGAGTGCGAATAGCGATTTTTTCATTCGTAAATCTCCATATAAAAAAAGAAAAGTATTTAAAAACTTCTTCCCTGACATCAAGGAATATCCTAATCATCCACTAAACTTGTTCTTATTTCATTAAACTTTAGCCATAAGTGTTGTTTTTTGTAGATTTTAAGCAAACTTTGTGTTTTGCGTTGCTAAAAGACAACGATTTTTGTTGCTTTTACACCCTTAAAAAACGTTTTCTAGACCCTGCTCTAAGCAAACTACCCTTATATAGAATAAGCCTCTTGCGTTTAAACTGGCTCTTTTGCCAACTCTTCTTCGTCTTCTTTTGGTTTGGGTTGATAGAACCTTGCAATCAGCAGCCCTATTTCAAACAAAATACATAACGGAACTGCTAAAAGTAGCTGTGACATGACGTCTGGAGGGGTGGCTACAGCCGCCACGACAAATGCCCCAACGATGACGTACGGACGCATTTCTTTTAGCTTGGATAAAGTGACTATTCCCATTCTGACGAGTACGACAACCACGACCGGAACTTCGAATGTAAATCCAAAGGCCAAAAAGGTTGTCATCGCAAAACTAAGGTACTTATCAATGTCCGTACTCATATCCGCGCCTAAGGGGGCGTTGTATTGCACCATAAACCCAAATACTGTCGGGAATACTAAAAAGTATGCAAAAGCCATACCTATTAAGAATAGGGTATAGGTACTGATGACGATTGGTAATACCAGTTTTTTTTCGTGATGGTAGAGCCCTGGGGCTATAAAAGCCCAAATTTGGTAGATCACAACAGGAAGTGCCACAACAAAAGCTGCCATAAAGGTGACTTTAATCGGTACAAAGAATGATCCCGTGACGTCGGTCACAATCATATGCGCGCCTGCAGGAAGTGCCTTTAGCATTGGATCTGCTAATGCATGAAAGATATCAGGCGCCCAGTACACCATACTCATAAACACCACCAAAATCGCGATGGATGCTTTGATGATGCGGTCTCGAAGTTCTACGAGGTGACTAAAGAAGGTTTCTTCTTGGGCGTTGTCCTGCGGTAAATCACTCATAGTTTATGTATTACCCAAAAAAAGATTTCGCGGAAGTTGTATGAATTGATGCGCGTCTAAAGCGCTTGACTCTGGCTGCTCCAGATTGAACTCTTACTTTAATGCCGCTGGAATGCTTAAACCACATCGGAACTGCGCCCTTTTTATTGCGCCATGATTTTCGCCCTTGACGCTGGCCCGCCTCGAAGGTATCTATTCTGGGGGTATAAGCTCGTTCTTCACTGTCTGACCAGGAACTACTGGTGTTGTTTGTTATTGAGGATGAAATCTCATTCACCGAAGCATTGACTTCAGCGACCTGTGACGAAATCACCTGATCAATATCTTTAAAGTCACTTTTTGCACTATTAAAAGCCTCGGTTGCGGCTTCTTTCATTTTTTTGAGCTCTTCTTGCTCCATTTGACGGCTGACTTCTTCTTTTACATCAGACATGTAACGCTGCGCACGTCCTAGCAAGTTACCCGCTGTTCTTGCCACTCGCGGCAAGCGCTCTGGTCCAAGCACGACCAAAGCCACTACGCCAATCAAAGCGATTTTCGTTAGTCCAATATCAAACATATCAGATGACCTGAGATGGATTTACTGCATACAACCCGACATTCATTAACGTACTTCTTTGGAGCTAACGTCAACAGTATGAGGATCTTTTGCAGTTTGTGTTGGCGGCGTTGATTGTGCAACTTGTTGTGTTGCCTGTTCAGCTTCAGTTTTAGTGGCATCTTCATTTTTCATACCATCTTTAAAGCCTTTGACAGCTGCACCCATATCAGAGCCAATGTTTCTTAATTTTTTTGTACCAAAAATTAAAAGAACCACTGCTAATACAATAATCCAATGAATCGGACTCAATCCACCCATAACAACTCCCTATATATAAGTTAAATTAACCAGGTAATTCATGTTTCCAAGGCCGCGGCCCTGCTAACACGTGTAAATGTAGATGGTAAACCTCTTGCCCACCATCTGCACCGTTATTTACTAACAATTTAAAGCCACCTTCTTTACCAGGCCTTGCTCCGGCCTCTAATGCTAATTTTGGTGCCAATACCATCATTTTACCTAGTATTTGTGTATTCTCCATAGTGGTTTGTGCAAGCATGGGAATATGTTGCTTCGGAATGATCAAAAAATGGATGGGAGCGGCTGGATGTATGTCATGAAAAGCCAAGACTTCTTCGTCTTCATAGACTTTTTTACTCGGGATAGTGCCTGCTATGATTTTGCAAAAAATGCAATCTGGGTCGTGGTTCAATCTATTCTCCATAATTGTAATCGTGGACTATTTTGGACGGGATGCTTTTTCAGCAATACCACTTACTCCCTCACGACGCTTGAGCTCCATCAGAACATCCTCGGGTCTTAAGTTAAACTGCGCAAGCATAATCATCGTATGAAACCACAGGTCAGCAACCTCATTGATCAGTGCTTGTGGCTTTTCGTTTTCAGGTCTGGTTATCTGACGCGCATCTTTTGCCGCCATAATTGTTTCAGCGGCCTCTTCGCCAATTTTTTTCAAAATAGCATCATCGCCCTTCGAAAACAACGACGCTACGTAGGATGTGTCCGCTTGTCCTACCCCATTAGCTGAGTTTTTTCTCGATTCAATCACATCCGCCAAATCTTTTAGGACTAAGTAGAGTTCTTCGTTTGTTAGATTCAATTTTTTTCCCCAAAACGATTCTGCCAGTGTAAGTCATCGCTGTCTTTTACCAGTGGCTGAAAAAAACAATTCGGCGCACCTGTGTGACAAGCAATGCCACCTACTTGTTCGACGATTAACAAAATGGTGTCACCGTCACAATCTAACAAAATTTCTTTAATATTCTGAAAGTGTCCTGATTCTTCACCTTTGTGCCAGCGACGGCCTCTTGATCTTGACCAATACACAGCTTGTCCAAGTTCAACCGTTTCTTGCAGGCTAGCTTGATTCATCCAGGCCATCATGAGGATTTCTTTTGAAGTCATGTCTTGTGCAATAACCGGGATTAACCCCTGCTCATTAAAGTGCACTTGTGCCAGCCAATTTCCTGTATTTAAAGGTTTCATGCAAACATTCTATTGCATGCGCCAAATAATCTCTAGCGTACGATGATTCCTTGTTGCGCCATATAGTGTTTTGCTTGTTGGACCGTAAATTCTCCGTAATGGAAAATACTGGCGGCCAGGACTGCGTCTGCATGCCCTTTAATAATCCCATCGGCGAGATCTTCTAGACTTCCGACCCCTCCAGAGGCGATGACGGGTATCGAGACCGTATCACTGACCATTCTTACAAGTTCAAGATCAAAACCATTCTTGGTGCCATCCCGGTCCATGCTCGTCAGGAGTATTTCGCCAGCACCCCGCTCACAAACTTCTTGCGCCCAGGCAATCGCATCGATACCGGTGTTGTTGCGCCCGCCATGCGTAAATACTTCCCATCGCTGTGGTGCAGTTTGCTTGGCATCAATTGCTACGACGATGCATTGTGAACCGTACTTAGCGCTCGCTTCAGAGACTAAATCTGGTCTTGCAACTGCTGAGGAGTTCATGCTGACTTTATCTGCGCCTGCATTAAGGAGTCTTCTGACATCAGCCACTTCTCTCACCCCACCACCGACAGTGAGGGGGATAAATACTTGAGAGGCAACTTGCTCAATCATATGCAAGATGACATCACGACCATCCGATGTGGCGGTAATGTCTAAAAAGGTGATTTCATCAGCGCCTTGATCGTCATATCGCTTGGCGATTTCGACAGGATCTCCAGCATCTTTGAGCTCTAAAAAATTAATTCCCTTAACTACCCTGCCTGCTGTGACATCTAGGCAAGGAATAATACGTTTGGCTAACATGGCTTGGATTAATACTCTGGCGGATTTTTTTCATCCGCATATTTTTGCGCTTCAGTTAGATTGATATTGCCGTTATAAATCGCACGGCCGGCAATGACTGCAACTACACCATCATCTTCAATCGCACAAAGTTCATCAATGTCTTTCAAACTGGTCAAGCCACCGCTAGCAATAATGGGAATAGATACCGCCTGCGCTAAACGCAGTGTTGCTTCAATATTAATCCCCTGCAACATACCGTCTCTTCCAATATCGGTATAGACAATTGCCTCAACTCCATAATCTTCATATTTTTTTGCAAGGTCAATCACTTCATGGCCAGTCAACTTACTCCAACCGTCTGTTGCCACTTTACCGTCACGTGCATCTAATCCAACCATAATGTGCCCACCAAAAGCTAGGCATGCTTCTTGTAAAAAGCCGGGGTTTTTGACTGCTGCTGTTCCAATAATGATGGTTTCTAAACCATCATCGAGTAAGCGTTCGATGGTTTCTAGATCGCGGATACCGCCACCTAATTGAACCGGTATCTCATCCCCTACTTCTTTCAGAATCGATAAAATAGCAGCTTCATTTTTTGGCTTGCCGGCAAATGCCCCGTTCAAGTCCACCAAATGGAGTCGTCTTGCGCCCATATTGACCCAATGTCTTGCCATAGCGGCAGGGTCTTCAGAAAATACGGTGGCTTTGTTCATATCACCTTGCTCTAAACGAACACAGTGACCATCTTTTAAGTCAATTGCAGGTATTAACAACATTTAAGGATTCCAACGTGTAAAGTTTTGATAAATGCGCAGTCCATCTTTTGCACTTTTCTCTGGATGGAATTGTGTCGCAAAAATATTATCTTTTGCAATCGCGCTGGTAAACAAACCGCCATAATTTGTCGTTCCGAATTCATGAATTTTATTGTCAGGTACTACATAATAACTGTGTACGAAATAAAATCGAGCTTGATTTGGTACTCCGTCCCAAAGCGGGTGCATTTGTTGTTGAAAAACCTCATTCCAACCCATATGCGGTACTTTTAAATGCGTGCCATCACTGTGCATCATGTTTGGCGCAAAGCGAATCACTTTTCCTGGAATGACTCCAAGGCATGGTGTCTTCTCATTGGCTACATGCGCCTCATCACTATGATCAAACAACATCTGCTCGCCAACACAAATACCAAGTAGCGGTTTGTTTTTCATGGCATCCATGAGAGCATCATAGAGTCCTGATTCTTTGAGATTTTTCATGCAATCTGGCATTGCACCTTGGCCAGGCA
>Ga0114959_10004278_pt1 | contig 10987 bp, 9 predicted proteins | sample C_130625_EF_Meta_FD_87317 | JGI IMG/M metagenome (GOLD analysis project Ga0114959, IMG submission 87317) | Freshwater microbial communities from Lake Croche, Canada to study carbon cycling - C_130625_EF_MetaG | ecosystem: Environmental > Aquatic > Freshwater > Lake | place: Lake Croche, Canada...
AACCTAACCAACCTAACCAACCTAACCAACCTAACCAACCTAACCAACCTAACCAACCTAACCAACCTAACCAACCTAACCAACCTAACGAAACGATAGCAGATACAGATTTGACAGGGACAAAGGGTCTTTCAAGAACGATGAAATACATTGATAGTAAAAGTCCACCTAAAAAGGGTTTTTTTGAATACAGACCTCAGACATTACAAAATTATGGTCGCATTTTTTCATCAAAAGAAATAGGAAAATACAGTGCTAAAATTAAAACCATTTGCGAACAAATTTATAATGCAAAAGAAGATCGTGTTTCGGAAGGAGTGATTCTAATATATTCTCAATACATTGACGGTGGTTTGATACCAATGGTACTGGCACTCGAAGAAATGGGATTAACAAGATATGGTAATACTGCTTCTCTTTTTAAAACACCACCTACAACACAAGTTGATGTAAGAACGATGCGTCCGAAACCAACAACAACGAGTTCAAGTGCAAGTAAAACAAAAACTGATTTCATTCCTGCCAAATATATTTTGATAACAGGTGATACACGCCTTTCACCCGACAAAGAAATGGAGTTAAAGGCTGTTACAAATAGTAATAATAAAGATGGTTATCGAATCAAGGTAGTATTGATATCCAAAGCAGGTTCAGAAGGTTTGGATTTTAAATTTTTAAGACAAGTTCACATATTAGAGCCTTGGTATAATATGAACCGTATTGAACAAATCATCGGTAGAGCGGTTCGCAATTACAGTCATAAAGATCTGCCTTTTGAAAAACGAAATGTACAGATTTATTTATATGCTACTTTATTGGAAAAGGAAAAAGAAAAAGAAGAAGCTGCGGATTTATATGTATATCGCGTGGCAGAATACAAAGCGATTCAAATGGGAAAAATAAGTCGTCTTTTGAAAGAAACAGCTGTAGATTGTATTTTGAACCACGACCAAACAAATTTCACCGAAGAGAAAATGGCTGAAATAAATGAACAAGGTGTTTTGCAAATTCTGTCAAATGGACAGAATATACAAGATTTCAAAGTAGGCGACAAACCATTTACATCAGCGTGTGATTATATGGAAACATGTGACTTTAAATGTTATCCAGATGAAGATACAGGAGAAAGAGATATACGCGAAGATTCCTATGGAGAATCTTTTTTATTAATTCATTCAGAAAAGATTGCAAAGAAAATTCGTATGCTCTTCAAAGAGCGTTTTTTTTATACAAAAAAAAATTTGATTCAACGTATCAATGTTCCGAAACCATATCCATTAGCTGAAATTTATGCCACTTTAACACAAATGATTGAAGATAGTACCGAAATTATCGTGGATAAATACAACCGCAATGGACATTTGGTAAACATAGGTGAGTATTATTTGTTTCAACCAAATGAACTTAATCAACCTTCTTTAACAACGTTTGAACGTTCAGCACCAGTGGATTATAAACACACTATGGTGGAATTTACAATGGATCCGTCTATTCTCTCTTTCAAGAATGAAGAGGATGATGGTGATACAAATTTGAATGAAAAAGGCGCAAGTGAAATGGGTACAAGTGAAAAAGGTGTTTCATTCATAGAAAAATGCAAACAAAATTTGGAAACAGCCACCACCTTTTTTCATAGCAACGACAATGTTCCACGCGGTGATTTTGATTGGTATAAACATTGTGGTGTTACAATGCGTAAAATGAACAAGGTATACAAGATGATTTCTGTATCAGAAGAAGATTTGCATACTTATTTAATAGAACATATGGTGGATGTAATGCAATACAAAGAAAAATGGGATGTATTGAATTACTTGTATGCAATAGAGAGAATTGAAATCGGTTCCATTGAAGAATCCATCAAACAATATTTAGAAAGTCAAATGATTCAAACAAAGCGGTTCAAGGGAATCGTTCTGTTTAGTAACAAAGGAGAGAATATGTTGATTTTAAAGGGAAAAGAATGGGTCGAAGCAGAACCTGAAGACAAGTTAGATATTGCAAAGAAAGTAATTGAAAATTGGGATACAATTATGCAAACCAAACAATTCGATCAATGGATCGGTTGTATTCATTATGATAACAAAAATACTTTTTTGGTATTTAAAATAAAACAAATGGTTGACGATGTTGGTACAATTGATGTTAAAAATACAGGGGCTCGTTGTGATGAAGCGAGTAAACGGAAAAAGGTGAATATTTTGAATACTATTTATCAAAGGACAGATACAAAAAAATGGTTTATAGAAGAAACAGTGACGGAATCGAATAAAAAGGAAGGATTTGTAACAACAAAGGGAATGGTACAAGCGGAATTGTGTTCACTTATTGAATTTTCATTTCGTCATTACAACAAAGATAAACGTATTTGTTTTCTTACCTATGAACAAGCCAAGACACTGGAAAAATTTTGGCAGTATATAGGTAAAAAGAAATAAGCTGTTTTATTTGAATCGTTTTGTTTGGTAATATTTAGGTATATCATCCAACCGAAGATGAAAATAAGGTATACCAGTGCCATGAGTACTTATATATATTTTTTCTCTTTTTTTGAGACGTTTTTTTATTTCTCTCGCTGAAAATTTCCAGAAACCCTTTTGTTGTTCAGGTGGAGCATTGTCAATGAAATCTTTGATCGTAGTATATTTACAAGGACCCTTTGATCCTTCTTTAGGTAGAGGAACAAGTAAGAGAGAATCACCAGATAAATTGGGAAAGGCGACGGCGACCTTTTTCCCGTTTTGTTGTTGTTGTGCCTTGTTTATATGTTCTTGAAAAGAAGATGGATCACAAATGAGAGAATCAAGATCCTTGGTTTTTATAAAGACTTCTTGGTATATACTGTTTTTATCACGAGAGAGAACGGATGTTTCAAAAAAGAATCGCTTTTTCATATCGGATGGATATACAGGACCGTCTCCTTGGGACCATTGGTGCAATACATCTGACCATTTTCTAGAGGTGATATTTGTTTTCCGTGTTTTGTTCTTTTTTATGTGATTCTTTCTTAATGTCTTCATTTATTTAGTATAAAGAGAGAAATAAAAATATTTTTTAATTATATGAGTTTTCATATAGTATCAAATAAGTTTGAAAATAATAGTACTACTAGCGGTCCCAATAAAAATCCCAATAATGATAAGGGATATATAGATATAGATATAGGGACTACTACAGGTATGTTTTATGGTTTTGGTTCTTGCCTTGATGGAGATGAAGGTAAGACACAAAATAATATTGTTTATGGATATGGTGTAAATGGTAGTGCAAATCACTTTACACAGATTTTAAATAATGATTCTATAAATATATCGTATCATTTTGATAGTACAAGCAGATACATTCGTATACTAATAAATACAATAAGAGATGCAAAAGGAGGAAGTGCCAATGCACAAATATTTTATACATTACATTCTCAAACATATGGTACCGACCCTGGGTCTGGCTTGGGAACGAATAGTTTTACTAAGGCACCAATATAAAGTCACACTAAATTATAGAAATTTGCACTAAAAAATGGATAAATTTGATGATATTTCCTTTATTTCTAGACTGTTTTAAAGTTTAAAGGGTTTTACGCAAGAGGTAGTGAGGTAGAGATAAAAACTAGATGCTTACTAGCCTGGGAGGTACTATTGCCGTCTATTGTAACGAGTAGAAGACCCAAGGCGGTTTACCGGTAAAAGAGGAGGTGTTTTAAGATTTAGTGTCGAAACATATGTAAAGTCCATAATTTAGTGTCATTTTCTATAATTTGGTGTGCCATTCTATTTATCCGGTTTTACTAAATATACTTCTCCTGCTAATAGTTCTTCTAATTAATCACAAAAAATTGATATAAATAAAGTAAATAAAAACAAGACAATAATATAAAGGAACAATGGCAACAGTTGAAAAAACTTTTGCACCGAGAGAAATAAAAGCAAATAGTATATATTCTAGATCGTTGATAACCCGACGAATTACGGTTCCAATAGTAAACATTGGAAAAAACGTACAACAAACCATTGAAAAAATAATAGCCAATCAGATTGAAGGAAAATGTATTGTAGAGGGATTTATTCGTCCAGGTTCCACCAAAATAATTACATTTTCAAGTGGTCTAGTGAAAGCAACGAGTATATTGTTTGATGTTGTTTTTGAATGTTATGTTTGTTTTCCTGTTGAAGGAACCTTGATACAATGTATAGCGAAAAATATTACCAAAGCGGGTATACGTGGCGAGAGTCGTGATGAAACACCATCACCGATTGTGGTTTTCGTTATGCGCGATCATCATTATAATTCACCTTTGTTTGCTTCCATCAAAGAAGGTGATACATTTACAGCGCGTGTAATGGGACAGCGTTTTGAATTGAACGACACCTTTGTGTCTATTATAGCAGAATTAATAACAAACAAATAACATTTCTTCGTAAATAAGGGCTTAAATATAAAAAATAAAATAGACAAATGGAAGCATATATTCAAGAGCAAGACAATAGTATAGAAATACATGATTTGGAAGACATACGTGAAAAGGTGGAAGCGATGAACAAATTCAATCAAGTGGAAGTATTACGAATCTTGCAAAACAAAGGAGTTACATTAAACGAAAACAAATATGGGGTTCATATTAATTTATCTGAATTGGAAACATTTGTTATCGAAGAATTGAAAACATATATTGAATATGTAAACAACCAAGAGTTGGATTTGAATGAATTGGAAGAGAAAAAGGAAACATTCAAAAATGCTTTTTTTTCAAAAGCAAAGACAAAACCATCTCTTGCATATGAAGTAAGTAGTTTTGAAAAATAATTTTTTATGAAAAGAATATAAAGACATTCTATGAAAATCATTAGATAATGCATTTCATAGAAGAATTAAAACCATTTATGATGACAAAGGAGTTAGTATTCCGCAAAACTAGTTGTACTCCGAGTATTGATTTTCTAAAACCAATGCAAAAGAAAATAATACCCTTATCAGAAAAAGAGGTGAAATCAGAAAAAGAGGTAAAATCAGAAAAAGAGGTAAAATTAGAAAAAGAGGTGAAATCAGGAAAAGATGTGAAATCAGGAAAAGAGACAAAATTAGAAAAAGAGACAAAATTAGAAAAAGAGACAAAATTAGAAAAAGAGACAAAACTTTTTTATACACCAAAGCAACGAGATGGATTGTTCTGGTGTTTCTATATTATAAAATATGGATTTGATAAATACGAATATCCAGACACTACTTCTTTTGCGAATGAAAAGGAGGAAAAATACAAATGGATAACAACCTTGCGAGAGAAGAAACAATTATTAAAGGAAAAAAAAGTAAAAAACATTCAAGAAGATATCGAGGACGAATTAGGTAATAAAGAACGTATTTCGATGAAAACTTTTTTGGCACTCTGTATCGTAGAAAACATCAATATTCTTTATATACACAAGCGTAAATGTTTCGTCTTGGATTGTGTAGAAGGTGAACCATATCATATTGTTCATTGCATCAATGGTACCACTGGTTTACAAAAAAACAAAACATCGATGCATAACACATATTCTTATGAAATGAATACAACCGAAGAAAAATGGAATGAATATAAAGAACACTATTTTCGGTGGGCATCTATTGATAAACCCATCAAATCACCGAGTGCTTATAAAGTGGATGAATTGATAGAAATGGCAAAGAAACTGATGCCTGGTGGAATAATAAAACAAAAACCAAATAAAAAAGAATTGTATGAATTGATTTTAACGGTTCTTTAAGTTAGTTTGACTAGTATAAATAAAATTGAAATAATTTTTTGGTGAAAGAAGAAGAGTATCAAACAATGCAATCAGACTATAGTATATATATTCCTCGTATCTCTGCAAAATATTACAATGAACAACAAATCATTGTAATGTTTAACGAAGCAGGAATTGGTTTTGTCAAACGTGTGGATTTTATTGAAGTTAGTCCCTGCTTATCCACCAACAATGCTGCGTTTGTACACTTTCATTATTTGTACGATAATGAAACAGCCCGGAACATTGCCTCTATTCTCGAAACCGAGAATGAGTCTTTTCGTTGGCAAATTACGGAAAAAGAATATTGGATTTTGTTGAAAAACAGAAAACCCATATGTGAAACAAAATTAAACATTCATCAAGTGGTTGATATTATAAAAGTGATGGAAGAGGAGCATTTGAAGAAGAGCGAGGAACAAGACAAGGTCATCGAGGAACAAGGTAAACAAATGGAAACAATGGAAGCTAGGTTGCAATATCTGGAATCTCTTTTGTTACAACGTATTTAATATTTTGTAATCTAATCAATATCCTTTTTTCATTACAATAATAAGTCATATTCCTTTTTTGTTTCGTTTTGATATATCTGTAAAAATATATTTACACGATCTGTGAATTTATTATAAGGGATTTTATATTTTTCACACCATTTTATACATTTTTGTATATTGTTCTTTTTCCACATTTCACATTTTTCTTCTCTGTTTTTGCTTTTAAAAAGCGAAATCATTTGCTGCATATATTCCAATTGTTGGTTTCCAATAATAATATTGGATTCTTCTATTTTATTCAGGAAAAGACACGGTAATTCTTTTTTTAACAACGTTGTAACGATGACATCTTTGTTCAATACATCCTCTTTATGTAATACTTTATTGAATTCGAATAGATATGTTTTATAAATTGAATCGCGTTCTATAAAATGTTTGCAAATAATAAATCTCTCACTTTCACACATATCCGTATTATTGGGTTTTAAAATATAAACCTTTTCATACATTGTCGTCAATATATATAATATATCTATTACCGGTTTTAATACAATATCCTTCACCTTGATAATAGCAATACCATTTTCTGCTTGGAATCGTATAATATGACAAGAAATATACAATAATCCTAAAATATACGACGCAGGATCATTATATTCTGGTTCTAATAATTCATATGTCAAAATATCCTTCTTTTTTTCTTCGTAAAACCATTCTTGCTTTGTTTCCATAGAACAAAAAATATGAATATCTTTCTTGTCCTCACGTAGCATATCTAAACATTCCATTATCGCTAGCCCATTATCTCCATAATGTGCTGTTTGTATATCTGTATTATCAAAAAAATCCAACAACGAAAACATTTGTATCAATTCCATAAAAATATAAAATGTATTTGAATATGGTTTCAATTTGCTTACTGAAAAATGGGAATGAGGCACTTTATGAAAGACAAAGGTGAAAGGATTTCTCATTTTTATGAGTAAATCATACATATGTTGTGAATGCATAGTCGCTTCTTCTATAATTATCGTTTTCATTTGTTCCTTGGTTTCATTCAAAAAAAAACACAAACTATGAGATAAACAAGGACTTATTTCATCTGCAAAAGTTATTTGTAATTCAAACTCTGCATTTTTTTTAGGTAATATATAATAACTCATTTGATATAAATTAGAATTATATGAATATGATATATTTTATTTAAGTTTTATTTTAGTTTGTAGATAATTTACTTCCATCCCAACGGTATATCACGAGTTTATCCTTATTGATACCATCAATGTAAATCAACCACCATTGTTTGGTCTTATCTTCTTCTTTTGTAAATTTAAGACCCGGTGGTTTGCATTTAGTATATGCATTTGACGTAGTTTCACCATATTGAATAAATTTTTTGTATGCATTATGTGTTGTATTGCAAGATATTTGGTATAAACAATTTTCATCCACAGTATATGATTCTAACCAATCGAAATCGAATTTGTTATGTAAAAAGTTAAATATACTTTGTCTATCATATTTACCCTTACTGCCCTTAGTCTTTTCCGCGAATAAATTATATTCATTTTCAGTCAGCGGACATATAATGGGAACAGTATGACAAACCATATCATGTTTTATTTTTTTAGTTTTTTTTCCACGATTATCTCTAAAATTACAAACAATGTCCTCTTTACCTTGTTCACGAATAGGAGTTGTATATTCATTTCGTGTAACTTCTTCATGATAATTGATCCGAGATACAATTTTTCTAGAACATTCTTCAATCTTTTGACACCTATCCATAATCACCTTGGGACAATATACTTGTGTAATACAATAATTATCCCAATTCTTTATTCGTCCAAAAATGCGTGCCACCAATTGATATATATCATCGTTACATAAATCCATATGACTAAATATAGCACTTGTAAAATTACCCAGTAATTTATGCATCAATGTTTGACCCATACTCACACATATAAATCCTGTAATGACACAAGGTCTGGATTCCAAATGTAATTCGTGCGTTTTTTTATATATAGTTTCACTTATTTCTCCTCCTTTCATCGTAATCAAAGGTATAGTTTTTATATGATTATTATCATAATAACACATTGTCTTTTCACCTCCATTTAGAACAACAACAATTGCATTTGGTTTACGTTCAAATATCAAATCTCTCATTTCATTATGTGATGAACAATTCTTATTTGCAGGAATAAATGTACGCGTACCATCAGCAAGAATGGATGGAAATTTGTCCAAAATATGTGAAACGTATTCGATACATTGTTTTGAATTCATTTGCCCTGAGAAATCATCGATACAATTGAAAATCATATCACCACAACCAGCATAATCAGCTTCGGAATAATCCGCAATAAATACTGTATGTATTTTGCTCCAGAATTCTGTATCTTGCCACACGTTATAGGGTGTCGCTGTTAAACCGAAAATATGTATACATTTCGTAAATATATTTAGTTGTTCGATTTGATTTCTGAGAGAAGGTGTAAGATATTCGTGAATTTCGTCATAATAGGCATATATTCTATCAATAGGATTATGATTATCATTTACAGTTTCCATAAATGAAAACCCATCATCAAATCTTTTTGGATTGCTACACATAATGACAACTCTAGGACATGTTTTTTTATTAGAACATCTACCTAATAATTTCTCAAGTGAATTTACACTTGTATATTCACCTTCGTATTTACTAGCAAAAACACAAACAGAACCTTTCCCATATGTTTCCTCGATTACATACAATCTATGTGCAAATTGACAATTGTTCATCAATGTGTTCATCGTAAACACCATATGAATACCTCTTTCTTGGTGTTTATTTCTATCCTCTTCTTCCAAGGTTTTTTTGATTCTATCAATCACCCAAAATGTTTTTCCAGATTGTGCCAACATAACACACATCATAAACTTACATACCATCTCGATATCTTCAGAAATATTTTCAAATTCATCTGACATTACCGAAACAAATTGCGTGATTGATTTTTCCATTATTTTATTACTTTGTGTTTTTTTAATGAAAAAATAAATCAATTTTTTCTAATATATCTATTCTATCACCAACTTAATTTTCTTCTTTTTCTCTGTTGCACCAACAGGAACAGGAACGGGAACGGGAACAGAAGAACTATCTTGCAAAATCAATGTGGTGGATAATTTTCTAACACGTGACGTATTTTTTGGTGTCTTTTTTTCTTTGAGCGGCTTCGTTTCAACTGCTGGTTTTTGAGTCGCAGTCTTTATTTTATTCTGCCTCTTTTTACTGCTTATCACTTCTATACCCGTCTCTATACCTTTTTCTTTACCCGTCTCTACCTCTTTTTCTAATTCTTTATTTATTTCCTTGTCTTCCTTGTCTTCCTTGTCTTCCTTGTCTTCCATATCTTCCTTTGTCTCCATATCTTCCTCCTCTTCTTCATCCACCGATACCTTGGATGCATTCACATTACGAATCTTTTTATAAATAAAATATCTATTCAGAAAGGATATCTTTTTCTCAAAAGGAGTCATAGACAAAGCCGTACCATATTCACCACCTCTCCGTTTATTTCGTTTGGAATCTTCTTGAAGATGTAAAAACAACTCACTGAAAAGTCCTGAACCTTCTGGCATCCCTATATCCTTGGCTTCGCTTCGCGAAATTCGTTTGAACCCATAATCCTCCAAAAGACGTTCTAAATAATCGAAATTCACAAGATATTCCGTAAACATTTTATTGATGGATTCTTGAAATACATCTATTTTGTATCCCAACGAAGAAATACTATCAGGAAATGTGTCTGCTTCGTATTCTTTACGCACTTCCCATATTTTTACCCCCTCATCCCATATTTCAACACTATCACCCACTCCCTTGTCCTTGAGAAGTTGAAACACCGACTTTCCATCATAACACGTTCCAATAAAATAACCACCCACACGCGTACATTCAGCAATATTTCGCAGAAATGATGTTATTGTAGTCTTGTTTTCAAAGAAATAATGCATTGCAAATTGACACGACGAAATATGAAATCCTTCTTCCGCAACTCCATATTGACGCATCACAGCTTTTCCTAATCGCGATTCATCCTTTATACCTTCCCCAAAAACCGCCTTCACTATATGTGTCGCCTTGTCGTTCAAAAGAGCGGACCCATTACGTATATTTGCACCACTGTTTCCATTCACAAACAAAGCATACGGAACTTGCTTGTAATCACGTCTATAATTCAGAAAACGAGCACACGCACCATCTATTCTATTTTCCAAATTATCCTTTGCAATATCTATACCTAATACAAACGATAAATGACCATCTATCCATTTTGGAAAATCACCACCTTTCCCACAAGCATAATCTATCAAAATATCACCCCTCTTGGCAACACCCATAATCAATTTCTTTTTAACATATAAATTATGAAAATCACGTAAACCTCGCGTACGTTCTGTCCTAACAACACGATTATAATATACATCCTCGTCCACCGTTGTCGTAACCCCTTCTCCCGTGGTAATCATCTGTTCTGTAATCGGATAATGAATCGAATGCCAATTACTATTAGCAACATTATAAGCATTACCAAATTCATTTCCCTCTTTTGATTTATGCTTTGCAGTCTTATCATAACGAACTCGTAGAGGAATCCATCGCCATTGTTTCTTTTCATTGATATCATAACGAAATTCTACAATCATATCGTCTGTAAATACTTCCCCTTCTTC
>Ga0114959_10004281_pt1 | contig 10984 bp, 11 predicted proteins | sample C_130625_EF_Meta_FD_87317 | JGI IMG/M metagenome (GOLD analysis project Ga0114959, IMG submission 87317) | Freshwater microbial communities from Lake Croche, Canada to study carbon cycling - C_130625_EF_MetaG | ecosystem: Environmental > Aquatic > Freshwater > Lake | place: Lake Croche, Canada...
CAGAACTGTCCACCGGCGCAATTCAGGGGCTCTGCCGAACCGATCCCGGCGCTGAAGAGCGACAGGGCCGTAGCAGGAACGGCCGCGAGAATGGCGATGGTCTTACGACTCAACAGATTTGGCATGGGTTGATTCTGCCAGCAGGGCAGAAAGCTAGATACTCATGGCAATGACCATTGCGATAGACGCCCTGCGATGACAAGTTCAGCAATGCGTAAACGGGCGTGGTTCGGGTGTGGGGTTGGCCTGTCGCTCGCCGCATCCGCGATTTCCTTGGGCATCCTCAGCTGCATCCCACCCACCGGTACGGTCGTGGCCCAGTGCTTTCAACGCGGTGGGTACAACCCGCCACCGTGCGATACCACCCCGCAGACGGCGGGCAATGCCGGTGCTGGTGGAAGCAGCCCGTCCGACACCACCGGAAGTGGCAGCAGCTCAACCGCCACCATACAAAGCAGCAGCAGCTCAACCGCAACCACCACGAGCGCAAGCAGCCCGCCCGATTCGTCAGTCACTGCCTGTCAGAATCAAACCGCCATGGCCACCAACATCGGGCTGCAGCCGATGCCGTGTCCCCCTAGTCAGCCCGGAGGCAGCCCGCCCGATTCGTCAGTCACTGCCTGTCAGAATCAAACCGCCATGGCCACCAACATCGGGCTGCAGCCGATGCCGTGTCCCCCCAGTCAGCCCGGAGGCAGTGCCGGAAACTAGTCGCGGACGTCGGTGACTGCGCAACGCTCCAGTTGGCCTTTCCGAGGCCGAAGTCCGTCGGGCGGGTTAGGCTAACGTTCGGCCCATACCGACCGGTTGAAGGTGGATTTGATGAGCTTGACCACAGAAGTGCCGACCACGTTTCCTGCCCACGACCCCGCCGGCTGGCGGCAGCTACCCAGATCCTTCACCCCAGTGAATCCCGCCCGGGTTTCAGCCCTGATGGCCAGGGAGTGGGAACGCTACGCCAAGACCACCCCCGGCTCTGCCGACCATGCGGCGCGGTCATCGAAGACCTTGCCGCTGGGTGTGACCAGTAGCTTCCAATACTGGGATCCGTACCCGATGGGCGTGAAGTCCGCCCGCGGCGCCTATGTCACCGACTGTGACGACCGCCAGGTGCTGGATCTGTCGATGGGCTTCGGCGCGATGCTCGTCGGCCACCTCAACCCCGTGGTGGTTGCCAAGGTCAAAGAGTTCCTCGACGACATCGGCACGCTGTTCGTGACCCCGTCGCCGGTCTCGACCGAGGTGGCCGAGAGGTTCAAGGAACGCTTCGGTCTAGACATGTTGCGGTTCACCAACTCCGGCACCGAGTCGACGGGGTACGCGGTGCGCACCGCGCGCGCATACACCGGCCGCAAGGCGATCATCAAGATCGAAGGCGGTTACCACGGCGGCTACGACGGTCTATCCGTGTCGGTCAAGCCGAGCATCGACGAAATCGGTCCCGCGGACAATCCGATCCCGCAGGTGCCCTTCGACGTCGAAGCGGGCGTCGTGCACGTGGTGGCCTACAACGACCTCGGCCAGATGGAACGCGCACTGTCGGCTCACGGCAAGGACGTTGCCTGCGTGATCATGGAACCGGTCATCGAGAATCTCGGCATCGTGCTGCCCGACGCCGGCTACGTCGCCGGTGTCCGCGCACTCTGCGACGCCCACAACGTGCTGCTGATCTTCGACGAGGTCAAAACCGGTCTGACCGCGGGCGCCCGTGGTGCGGCCGCACGTTTGGGTGTCAAGCCGGACCTGATCACGTTGGCCAAGTCCATCGGCGGCGGTCTGCCGCTGGCCGCCTTCGGCGGAACCGCTGAGGTCATGCAGGTCGTCGTCGATAACCGGATGGCGCACTTCGGCACCTACAACGGCAATCCGCTGTGCATGGCTGCGGCACTCGCTGTCGATGAGGTGGCGACCCCGCAGGCGTTGGCGGCGGCTGAACAGGTCAACGACAACGCCATGGAAGCCATGGACACCATCATTCGTGAATACGAACTGCCGGCCCACACCGTCGGCTTCGGCGTCAAGGGTGCCGTCACGTGGTCACCCACCCCGATCCGCAACTACCGCGACTACAAACTGAGCACCGACTTCGAGGTCGCGGAGTTGGGCTGGTTGTGGGGCATCAACCGCGGCATCTTGACGCCGCCCGGCATGGACGATCAGTGGTTGGTGTCGCTGGCACACACCGACGCGGACATGGCCAAGTGGGTCGACGCCTTCGGTGAACTTGCCAGGGAGTTACGCGCTTAGTCGATGGCCTACGGTCTCACGGATGCAGGTTCCACTGGCCGCAATCGCCGGCTAGTACGTCGTTGACGTCGACTTCGCTGCCGCCGACCAGCGGCCCGGGATTCGACGCGGTTGCCACGATGCGTTGGTAGAGCACCGCGGTGGGTTCGATCTTGCTGCCGGACCAGGCCCGGGTCTGCCAGGCCCACCGGAAGCCGGGCGTGCTCGAGTTCCCGATCACGCCGTCGGCGGCGGCCCACTGGCACACATCGATGCCGCCGTAGACACCCGTGCGCTGCACGCCGAGCACCGAGTTGATTCCGCGGAACCACGGTAGCGCGACGGTGTTCCAGGTGTCGCGGCTGATGTCTTCGTCGATGGTGAAGAAGATCGGCGCGCTTTGACCGCCACCCGCCGCGGTGTGTATCTGCCAGGCGGTGCGTGCGTCGGCGATGCCGCCGTCGAGCCCGCGGGTGAAGTCCGATGGCGCTGTCCCGCCCGGCTTGCCGTACTGGTAGTTGCTGACGATGACCAGCCCTGCGGCGGTCAGCGACTCGGCGTAGGGCCGGGTGATCGGCTTGGCGCCGAAGTTTGAACCGGGGCGCGACAGCGAGACGTAGTTCACCACGCCGGCATAGCCGGCGGCGCGGATATCCGCCGCCGGAATCTGACGCATGGCGTAGTCGATCAGCATGGGAGCCGCGGCTCCCGCCTCGGGAGCGCCGATGCTTGCTGCGGCCGCACCCATCCCGGCGAGGGCTGATATTGCGGTGGCGTAGCGGAGTGCGTCGCGCCGGGAAACCGGGCGCGACTGCCGGAAGCTCATGGTCAGCGATGTTAACAATGGGACTGCTATTCACCGGGCAGCCCGCGCTGGCGTGACCGGTTCGTGTTCCGGGCCGGCCCCTGCCTCTAGGCGAGCAGCCGGTAAGCAATCCCCAAAGATCGGTACGTGCGTTCAGCCCGCAAATCCAGCGAGATTAGTTCGTGGCCGAAGCTGTGGGAGGTCAGCCCGACGAGAGCGTCGTAGGTGCCGCCACCCGTCACGCCGGCCGCCGCAGCCGTGGCTATCAGTGATTCGTACAGCCCGGCATCCGGGGCGAGCACACGTCCACCCCATTGGCGGGCGAGATACTCAGCCACCGTCGGCGCATCCATCCGGTACGGCTCAGGCATCCGGGTAAGCACGGCGTAGGTTTCGGTCACCACATGTGCCGCGACGACCGCGTCGGGCGTGACGGCGCGACGAGCTGCCGCGTGCGCCTCGTGCCAGGGTGAAAAAGCTGCAACGACGACGCTCGTATCGAGCGCGGTCACCGACGAGTGGCCTCGATCGCGTCTCGGACCTGCTCGGCGGTAAGGACGGGCAGATCGGCATCGGCCACCGCCACCAGCGTGCCCTGGCGTTCCTCGAGGCGGACCGGCGTCGTCGCGGGAGAGATCTCAAGGCGTCCTTCAACCTCGGTCAACACGATCCGGCTGCCGGGGCGCAGCCCGAGACGTTCGCGGACATCTTTGGGAACGACGACTCGCCCGCCCGCATCAATGGTTGCAAGCATGGTTTGACAATACCATCTGCGATCGCGAGCGGATTCAGCAGTACAAAGCCGATGGGTTAGACAAAGCCGTTGGGCTTTCGTAACCTGACTGAGGCTTACGGCCATGGACGGGCAGTTCGGCGCGGATGACGTCGAGAGCAGTCAAAGGATGCGCAGTTGTGAATTGTGATCGTTCTATTGTGGCGAAATCCGTTGTGCGCAAGCGGCTGACCGGTGTGTTCGCAGGAATCGTGGCGTTCAGTGGCGTGTGGAGCGGCGCCGCGGCCGCCGACCCAGCCCAGGACAATGTGGTCAAGTTCGACGAGTTGTCCAAGCAGGCGGAACAGCTGATCGAGACCGTGCAGTCGGCCCAGTTGGATCTCGACAACAAGGTTCGGCTGCAAAGCGAGGCCGAGCAGAGGCACGTTGACGATCTGGCGGCGCTCGAGGCAGCCAGGGCCCAGCTTGTGCCGAGGCAGGGCGCCGTCGACCAGCTCGCTGCCGCGATCTACATGGGCGGGCGTGCGGATGGTGCCTCGGCGATCCTGACCGCCGCGTCGCCGCAGAGCTTCATCGACAGGCTGGCAATTCAGCGCGTGATGTCGACAACGATGTCCGATGAGCTGCGCAGTGTCCGCCAGGTGGAGCAGGAGGCGCAGGCTATCGAGGCGGCCTCGGCCGAGTCCGCGGCCAACGCCAGGGCGGCTGCCGATGCGGCTACTGCCGTGCGCGCGGATCTACAGAAGAAGCAGTCCGAGGTGCAGACCCAGGTCGCGCTGCTCAAGACGCGCTACGGCATGCTCACGCCTGCTGAACAAGCACTGTTGGGTCCTGGTGCGGCCATTCCAACGGTCGGGATGGGCGGTCTGGTGCCCAACGCGCGGGTCCTCGCGGCGTACATCCTCGCCACCTACCCGGGCGTGCAGTCCATCGGTGGAGTGCGCGCGGACGCGCTGCCCGATCACCCGAGTGGCCACGCCATCGACATTATGATCGGCTCAGATATGGGTCTGGGCGATGCCATCAATGCCGACGTTCAAAGTCAGTCTGGACGATTCGGTGTGGCGTACACGATGTGGCGGGTGGCCAATCACTTCAACCACGTTCACGTCACGGTCTCCTGAGCGCTGCGCCAATCGGGCTGCCAATGCCCTTTAGTGTTCTGGCATGACTACTGCAGCCAACCAGTCGGCCGTTGTCGTGGGGGTCGACGGATCGGACACTGCGCTGGGTGCTGCTCGATGGGCCGCGGAGTTCGCCGCCGCGCACGCGCTTCCGCTGACACTCCTGCACGCGATCCCCCGATTGGACTGGCACTTCGCCCGTGTGGACCCGCCCGCTCACGATGAGGACACCGGCGACCGGGTGCTCGCCGCGGCCGAAGCGGCCGTGCGATCCGCTCACCCTGATCTTGCGATCCGCGCGGAAGCCGTCAAGGGTTCGGTTGCGACAGTCCTGGCCGATGCCTCGAACTCGGCGCGGCTTCTGGTGGTGGGTTCCGGCGAAGCAGACCATCGCGCGCTGGGGAGCCACGCCGTGAAGATCGCGCATCGGGCGGCCTGCCCCCTCGTCGTCTGGCGCAAGCCGGTCGCCAAGCGGACTGGCAAGCCGCTACCCGTCGTCGTCGGTGTCGACGAGTCGGACGGGTCCGCACGCGCGCTCGCGGAAGCGTTTGATGTCGCCGGTGCCATGCATGCACCGCTGACAGTGGTGCACATGTGGGAAATCGGCCAGGCGGTCGGCATGGGCGATCTCGGCGGCGCAGGGAACATGGATTGGCAGCTGCTCGAGATGCTGGAGTCGCAGCAGCGCCGGCGGATGGACGAATTGGTGGCACCGTTCGCCCGCAAGTACCAGAACGCGCACGTGGCCAAGGTCTTTCAAGACATCAGCCCCGCAAAGGGGCTCGCCGACCTGTCCAGGGAGGCCCAGTTGGTGGTTGTGGGCAGTCACGGCCGCGGAAAGCTAGCCGACTCGATCCTCGGCTCGGTCAGCCAGAGTGTGATCCACCATGCCGAATGTCCCGTTCTGGTGGTTCGGTAGCGCACGCTGCCCTTGCGGTTACAAGGCTACGTACCGGCGTTGTCAGCTCGCTGGATTCGCACGCCTTTCCAGAAGGCGACGTGGTTGGTGATTTCCTGCGCGCGTGCACTCGGCGTCGGGTAGGACCACGCTGCGTCAGGATTGACCTCACCGTTCACGGTCACCGTGTAGTAGCTTGCAGTCCCCTTCCACGGGCATACCGTGGTGGTTGAACTGTCCGTGAGGAACTCGCGATTGACGCTCTCCAGTGGGAAGTAGTCGTTTCCCTCAAGTTTGACGGTCTCTGCCGCTTCGGCCAGTACCGCGCCGTTCCATACAGCTTGAATCATCGTGACCTTCCTCGGGGTGGATGCGTGTCCTCATTAGACGCCCGGTGTCACCTCGGGCACGGCGAGGGTCGCCTCGAGCGCCGCCGGGTCACCGGCGAAGGAGGAGGCTCGAATGATGACCCCACGGGGTTCCAGCGTGAAACCGTCACCGCCCCAACGTTGTATCGGTCGAATCGAACAGTCGACGTCGATCCGGGCATCGGCCCCTGACTCGAGGTACACCGAACGGAAGCCGACGAGGTGGTGGACGGGCCGTCCGGTATCTGCCGGCTGCATGGCGTAGATCTGGACGACGTGGTGGCCGGGTCTTACGCCGGTATTGGCGACGGTCACCGAGACAGGGAATCGCTCGCCATCGAGTGGCCCGACGGCAAGGTCGGCCACGTTGAAGGTGGTGTAGCCCAAACCGAATCCGAGCGGATAGGCGGCGGCGACACCGTCGCGGTCAAGTTTGCGCTGCCCCCACCACCGGTCGTAGGTGACGGTAGCGGCGTCCCAATCCACCTGCGGTAGGTCTTCCTGCCGGTGTGGGATGGCCATCGGTAGCCGGCCGGCCGGTTCGGCGTGCCCGAGCAGAACGTCGGCGATCGCGTGGCCGCCTTCCATGCCCGGGTACCACGCGAGCAGCACCGCGGCGACCTCGGCGTCCCACGGATCGAGCACGATTGTCCCGCCGCCGATCACCACCACCACGGTGCGCGGGTTCACTTTTGCCACCGCCCGGATGAGAGCACCGTCCTCGGCGTGCAGCCGAAGATCACGGCGGTCACCGCCGAATTTCCTTAATTTGCCCACGGTGGCGGCGACCCTGACCAGGATCGCGGCAACCGGCCGGAACCGGGCGATACCGCCGAGCAACTGCGTCGACGCGGCATCCACTCCGATCAGCGACTCGCCCTCGTCCACCGACGACAACCCCACCACGATCACTGCGGCATCAGCGTCGCGCGCCGCCGCCACGGCCGTCGTCGGATCCGTGCCGCCGACATGAATAAGCTTGGACCCCAACCTTTCCCGTAACCCGTCGAGGATGGTCACCGATGATGGCGGGTTTACCATTGACGAGCCCACGTCGCCTTGATTGCGTGCGTCGGCCAGCGGACCCAGTAGTGCGACTCGGGATAGCGACGCCTCCGCCAATGGCAGCGCCGGCGCCGTGTCGACCATCTGGTTGCGCAACAGCACCGCACCCCGGCAGGACGCTTCCCGCGCCAAACGCCGGTGCGCGGTCGAGGCGACTACCTCGGCCGGTGGCGTCGGGCGGGCGCGCAGTGCGAGCCGGATCTGGGCCGCCAGTTGCCGGTGCGCAGCACGTTCGACGTCGGCGCGCTTCAGGCTGCCGTCTTTGAGGGCTCCCGGGAGAGTGGCCGCGCGTTGTTGCCGGAAGGGCATCTCCAGGTCCTGGCCGGCGGCCACCGACCCGACCGGGTCGCGCAGTCCCCAGATGAAGTCGGTCATCACGAACCCGTCGAAACCCCACTCATCGCGCAGGATCTCGGTGAGCAGGTGCCGATTCTGGCCTGCCCAGGTTCCGTTCACCGAGTTGTAGGCGCTCATCACGCAATCTGCACCGGCTTCGACGGTGGTACGGAAATGCGGCAGATACACCTCGCGCATTATGTCTTCGGCGACGCGGACGTCCACCCGAAACCTGGCTTCCTCCATGGAGTTCAGCGCGAAATGCTTAACGCAGGAGAGCACCCATGGGTTGGCACCCTCGATTGCCGCCGCACCCATGGCGCCCAGCAACACAGGATCCTCTCCGTAGGACTCCTGCGCCCGCCCCCAGCCCGGCGCGTAGGCGAGGTTGATGCAGATTCCGGCCCAGATATTCGCGCCCTGCGCACGGGCCTCGGCGCCGATGGCATCGGCAACGGCGCGCTCGAGGTCGGGGTCCCAGGTCGCGGCGCGGGCGACGGCGACCGGAAACGCGGTCGATGCGCCCAGTGCCACTCCACGGGGGCCGTCGGTGAACCGGATGCCGGGAATGCCGAGCCGGTCGACGCGGCCGCCCTCGAACGGCACCTTGTTGTACCGATCGGCCATTTCGGCCATGCCGCGCCGGATCGTCAGGTCGCCGTCGAGAAGCCAGAGCACCTCATGCTCGGTCAACTGGCCGATCAAGTCCGCGACGGCGGCATAGAGGCTCTGTGCGCCGCTGCCGACCGTGCGCACCGCGGCGGCGAAGGCCGTATCCGGTGGGCAGATCGGATCGGTGGCGGACATCAGTGGAGCGCGCCCCGTGGTTACGCCGGGGGCAAGGCGGAGCGGGCGCGGCGGGCAGCTCTGAAGGACCGCACGCCCACGCCGAGATAGACCAGCGACAGGATCGCGGTGGCGGCCTGGGCAAAGACGGCACCCGGGCGCGCCGCGGTGCCGTCGAATGCTGCGGGCAGCTTCAGCAGCGAGCGCGCGGTGCCGAGCAGTGCCAGCAGGCCGATCAACAGGGCGGCGTGCATGACGTGCATACGCAATTTCTCCTTGCCGCCGAGCAGTCCGAGCACCAGAAGGACCGCGCCGATGGCGACCGGTATCAGGGCGGTCTTGTGGACGGCGCCGGTGAGGAAGAAACCCCCGAGGCCGAGCGCGATGTAAATGAGCGAAAAGATGACAGTGATTCTGGGCATGGCTGCAGCCTAGATCCCCGTTCCGACGTCATTCCACGGACTCTGCTGCTCGACCTGAGCGCGTTCGGAGTGCGATGATCAACTTCGGGGGGCGGGCAAGGTGATTCGAATAGTCCTAGGCGCGGCCACCGCGTTATTTTTGCTGGCGGCGTGTGGCAGCCAGAGCGAGCCCGCCACGCGCGCGTCGGAGTCGGCCGTGCCGCCGGCCGCATCGAGCGAAGCCGTGACGACTCCGCCCGCGGCGCCGATCCCTGGTCGAAAGCCGAATAGGGAATTCCTGATCGGCAAATGGGGCACCAACGGAGACTGCACACTGGCCATCGACCTGCGGGCGGACGGCACCAGCGATGGGCCCTTCGGCAACTGGTCGTACAGCAATGGCGTCATCAGCTTTCCCGAAGAGCCCGACTTCACGGTCAACGTCACCGTTCTCGATGACAACTCCATGGCATCTACCAATGCGAGCAGCGACAAGACATCAAAGATGACCCGCTGTCCGTAGCAGCCGCGATAATGACCGGATGGAATTAGAAGTCATCGGCTTCGACCTGGCGTCATGTTCGATAGCAGAGACCCACGGCGCCAACAGGATTGAATTGTGCGCCAACCCTGAAGAAGGCGGCACCACCCCGTCCTACGGGATGATCGCGGCCGCCAGACGAAACACCACCATTGAACTGTGCCCGATCATCCGACCGCGCGGCGGCGATTTCCTGTTCACGGATCTGGAGTTTCAGGCAATGCTCGCCGATGTCGAACAGTGCGGACTCCTGGGTTGCGACGGTGTGGTGATCGGAATGCTCTCGAAGGACGGCCACGTTGATATCGAGCGATGCGCGGAGTTGATCCGACGGGCAGGTTCGATGACGGTGACGTTTCACCGGGCATTCGACCGCGTGAAGGATCCGATGCGATCGTTGGAAGAGATCATCGATCTCGGGTGCGCCCGGATACTCACCAGTGGTTTGCGACCGAATGTCGACATCGGGAAGGACACACTTCGGGCGCTGGTCGACGCCGCCGCAGGCAGAATCACGATAATGCCGGGCTCCGGTGTCAGGTCCACCAACGTTCTCGCGTTGGCACAGTTCACCGGCGCCAAAGCTTTTCACTCCTCAGCTCGAACCTTGCATCCGACATCGATGGACTACGTAAACCCGGCAATGGCTGAAGAACTCAACTCCATCAGTATCGATCCCGGTGAAGTGCTGGAGCTTCGACGAATTCTCGACGCCTACGCCGAAGGTCAGTTGTCGTAAAGCTTGAGCGCCCGGGCCGCCTCGGTGGCCACCTCTCCGCTCAGGGTCACGATGGGTGGCCCGCCGCGCTGATGGATCACATTAGCCAGGACGATCACGTAGGTATTCGACGCCGGGTCGATCCACAGCGTTACCCCGGTGAACCCGCCCTGGCCGAAGCTGCCGATCGGGAAAATCACGCCGCGTGGTCGGGACAGCGCAGTGTCGATATCCCAGCCGAAGCCGCGCAGGTCCTGTCCGGGTATCGCCGGATAGTTGGGGGCCAGAAGGGCGTCGGCGGTGTTGGGTCTGTTCGCCACCGCCTCCCGGACTGCCGTGTTCGCCGCTGCGAGTTGGCCGGCGTGATACCCCGGCTGCTGCGGTGTCGTCATCAATTCCACGCTTGCCTGTGTCAGTGGGAATGCACTCGGCCCGCCCGCAAGCCGGTCAAGCAAACCTTGGGCGAATAGGCCGAGATCGCGAACCGTGGAGAACACCCCGGCGCTGCCGGCCACCCCGCCCATGCGGCGTGCGGTCGGGTCGTGCACGGTGCCGCGCAGCAGGTGATCGATATTGGGATTGATGCCCGGCGTGTCTTCGTCGCGTGCGGTCGGAGCGATGCGAGATAGCAGGTCGGTACTCCAGGTACCGGCAGGGCAGGTGCTGACTCGGGATGCGGAGGGATCGAAAGCTATTGACGTGCCGATGATGTGGTGCGGACCGCATGATTTGGCCGCGGGTAGATATCGGGTATCTGTCATGCCCAGTGGCGCAAAGACATTGCGTTGGACATAGACGTCTTCGGCGTCTCCGGTGATCTTCTCGACCATCGCCCCGAGAAGAATGAAGCCGATGTCTGCGTAGTGGAAGAGCTCACCCGGGCCGAAATCCATCCGCGCGTTGAGTGCGCGACGGATGCCCTCCGCCTTGTCTGCCTCGACCAGTCCCCATGGACCGTCCAGGCTCAGATCTCCCGCCAGACC
>Ga0114959_10004282_pt1 | contig 10982 bp, 12 predicted proteins | sample C_130625_EF_Meta_FD_87317 | JGI IMG/M metagenome (GOLD analysis project Ga0114959, IMG submission 87317) | Freshwater microbial communities from Lake Croche, Canada to study carbon cycling - C_130625_EF_MetaG | ecosystem: Environmental > Aquatic > Freshwater > Lake | place: Lake Croche, Canada...
AGCAAGGTGTGTCTGCCGTCTACACTGGTATTCTCACCAAGGAGATGGTGTTGGCTTCCAAGGCAACCCAACAGGCTTCGGCAATGAAATCCCGTGAAGTCAAACGTATGGTCGGTGGTAATATCCTCAACACTGCCCTCTCAGCCATCGGCTCTCTTTTAGGTGAGGGTCGCCGTCACAAGGGTGGTGCGATGGGTGTGGCTTCCAGCGGTGGAGCAATGGGTATGGCTTCCTCTGGCGGTCGTCTTAAGAAATTCCATTAAAAACTCGGCTTTAAATTCAATTCCATTATAAATTAAAATCGTATTCTAATATATAATGCCACAGTCAAACATTACCTACGACGTGCCTTACAACAAAGGTCTAGTTCATCTTCTCAACGAAATGGACGAAAAACACTGGCAAAAGGCTGGGACTGCATACGCTCCCTCAATGCTCGGGTTTAAATTAAGTAATTTTCACAATGACTACACCGACGAACCCTCCGCCAAAATGATGATTGGTGGTGGGTCCCACGCTGACCAGTTCTATCTAGCACCTGGTAATTCTCCTGCTTACCCTCCGTATATGATGTCTTCAGGTATGCTCGTCAATTCAGGCGGGGCTCTAGCAGGTATTGATGGGGCTGTCGGCGGTAAATTCTCATTCGGTAAAGTTTTCGGAGATATTGCCGATGTAGGCAAACACATCGCCAAGGAAGTCGGACCTGACCTCGCCAAAGAAGCCATCAAGTCTTATATGGCTTCGGGTGCTGGTCGTCGCCGTAAGAAGGGAGGTGATTTAGGAAACGATATTTTGAATGGGCTTAAAGCCGCCGCTCCTTTCGCACCTCTCTTGATGGGACTCGGCGAGAAAAAGAAACGCGCGTCCAAGAAACAGGGCGGTGATTTAGGCAACGATATTTTGAATGGGCTTAAAGCCGCCGCTCCTTTCGCACCTCTCTTGATGGGACTCGGCGAGAAAAAGAAACGTGCGTCCAAGAAACAGGGCGGTATGGATTTATCCAAAGTCGTGGAAGAGGCGCAACGGGTGGTGACCCCAGACACCATCAAGAAGGTTCGGGAAAAGGCTCAGAAGATGCTTGGTGATATTAAAGAAAAAGACCCGAGTGCGTACGAAGATATGATGCGAAAGAAGGCATCGGAGGGACTATTAGCCCTTTCCAAGAGTGGTAAAGGTCACGCGAAAGGCGGACGTGGTGCGAGAGCGGAAATTGTGAAGAAAGTGATGAAGGAAAAAGGGCTCAATATGATTCAAGCGAGTAAATACGTCAAAGAACACGGGTTGTATTAATTTTAATATATATTTATACTATAATGCCGCGATTTCTTCATTCAAACAATCCTGATTTAAGCGACCTTAACCGTGCTAAAAGAATAGTCAACAGAAACGACAAGGCACGATTTTTTGGTCAGGATGCCGACCACGCATCTTTAGGAGAAACAGCATCTTCTGACGCTAAATTTACATCACTCGTTAATCTCTTGACGAGCGTCTACACTTCCCTCTTGGATATATCCAACGCCATTCAGTTGTTCTCGGGAGAAACCGTCCCAAAAACCGTCATCGCCCAGTTTAGTCAAGTGGTCGGGTCCATCGTCAAATCCCTGGCTGCCTTATCCCTTATCGTAAATCAAATTCCTTCTCTCAACGGTATGACCGAACCCCAAATCGCTCAATTGTCTGACCTCGTCACCAAAATATCCAACACCGACGACCTGATTGATAATCTAATTGCTGTATTAGCCGACCTTACTCAAGAACGAGTGGATAGTATTACCGCTCCTTATAAACGGGCTTTAGGACCCGTACTCCAGCGCCTCAGCGGACTTATTAGGTCTTACCGCCAAGTCCCCAATGTTAGTTCGGGTCGTATTGGCGGTGCTCTTGTCCCTGGTTACAACGGTCGCGGGGTATTCGGTTCCGATGGCTACAAAATCGGAGAGTATTATTCTTACTCTGACCCCCGCCGTTTTTACTGAATAGAATAAAATAGAATAAACTATATTATAATCGGACGTATATTTATAATATGGTTAAGAAATCTGAAAAGAAAGGAGGCAAATTATCCGCCAGAGAATTAAAGGGATTGATAGACAAATCCTACGACAAGGAAAATACCGATTTCGGCGACTGGAAAGTGGACCCTTCCCTTTCCGACCCTGAAGTCAAGGTTTTTACCAACGACAAGACAGGCAAGACCGCCGTTGTGCATCGCGGGACTTATTCCGCGAATGACTGGTATTTAGACAGTCTTTACGCCCGTGGAAAAGACATTACGAATTCGCGCCGTTATAAACATTCCGCCGACATTCAAAAGAAAGCCGAGGAGAAATACGGGGCGGACAACGTCACTACTGTCGGTCACAGTCTCGGCAAAAAATTAGCCGAGGTAGGCAAGAATAGCCACGAGATTATCGGGCTCAACGGTGCTACGAATATCACCGATGCTCTCAAGCCCACTGCAGACAACGAATTCAACGTCCGTTCTTCGGGAGATGTCGTGTCGGGACTTCTCGCCCCCAAAGACAAGAATATTCTTACCATCCCCTCTGCCTCATTCAATCCCCTTACCGAGCACCAGACGGGTATTCTGGACCGCGTGGACCCCGATACGCAGATTGGGCGCGGTCACATCGCCAAATTACCCAAAAAACATCTCAAATCTCTCATCAAGGGACTTCCCAAGAAGAAGGGTGATAAATATAACATTACAGGCAAATCCAAGAAAGACCTGGTTGATTATTGCTGCGATGCCTGTGGGCTGGATTAAACCTCTTTTTCAGGGAAGATGGGGGGTGATGTCGGAATGTCGCCATCCTGCCCCAAAATTCCCAAGTCCCTAGGGACCTGTTTTCATTTCAACTGGAGGGGGTCAATATTTTATTAAAACCCATTCCTATAAACTTTGTAATTTCGGGGCAGGATGGCGACATTCCGACATTCATCCCTAATTTGATGGTTAAACATTCTTGTCGGTCAATTTAACGGGGGCAGTGGATTTCTTGGGAGATGGTAATACGACCTTGACTAAAGGCGGTATGAGGTTGGGAATGAACGACCGAATGGACGACGAATTCACGGACTTGTAAGACGGGTTCTTTACCGCAGGTAGCATTATATAGTATAGTTAGTGATAAAAAGTTCCTTGCGAAAACGCGATTGGTTGTTATTGTGAGCGTTAAACCACCCATTCTTTACATTCACTTTTTTAATATGGAATTTGGCGAACAACTTGCGGATACGAGGACTGTCGTTAATCGTCATTAGGAAATTTCCCTTGATGGTGGACAGGACTTGTTCCAGCCTCTCAAAATCAAACCCTTGGTCCTGGGCGTATCCAAACGTCTTGCTCGTATTCTCGTAAGGCGGGTCAATGAAAAAGAAGGTTTCGGGACTATCATATTTCTTTACAATCTTGGCGTAATCTTTCGTATCAAGACGCACTCCTTCCAGTTTGTCCTGATATTCTCCCATCATCTTTATCAACATATTCGGGAAGTTGGTTTTATAAATCATACTGGATTCTTCAATCGGTTTTCCCGCGTATCCATTGCACGAGGCAATACGCTCGGCGACGAGACGGTCGGCTACCGAGTCCCCGTGGTGGTCAAAGAAGTGCTTGTAGGCTTCCAGCGAACTTTTTATCTTTGGGTATTTTTCAGGGTCGGTCGGGGCTTTCTTTATCAGGTTAAATTTGCGAATGACCTTCTTGTCTAAATCATTCAAAACGCTCAATTCTGCTTTTGGTTTCGCGAAAAAAATCGCTCCACTACCCGCGAATAACTCCACGTAAATTTTGTGGGGAGGGATAATAGGAAGGATTTTATCTCGTAAATTATATTTATTACCTTGACGACAAAAGGGTGGTCGTAATTCTGTATCGTGCTCATCGGACATTGTTATATTAAGTCAAGATAGTTTATTTCAATTTAAAAGGGTAGTTAAAATCGGATTAAGGGTTAAACATCAAATTCAGGCTAAAGGGTTATAAGATTGGCACTGTGCGGTTTCGCAGGAGTTGCAGTGGACGCAGATAAATTGACCGCATCCTCGGGGGCATCTTCTGGAGGTTCTTGGATTGTTGTGTTGGCACTGTGTGTTGTTGCAGATTCTTCTAGCGGGGACACCTTGGTTCTGGGTCCTGGCGGGAATCAGGTATTGGTTGCTGTAATATCGGCGCGGGTTGCTTCCAATCACTCTGCCCAAGGCGGCTTCCTGTCCCTGATTCCACACCGTCATCCACTCTTCGGGGTTGCCTACAAATATGGTCCATTCGGACAAGTTGCGGGTCCAGTTTCCGTCGGCATCCCTGCTCGGCTGCAGGTTCGCATTGCGCAATCGGTCGCCGTTCTGTTGAGCCGTGGTATTGACTACTGCGGGGGCATCCGAGTTCGGGGTGCGTCTGGGTATTACGCGTCTAACCACTGGGCGCTGGGCTGGTTGCGGTGGCGTCCACCCTTCCACCATTACAAATCCGTTGTCGGCGGCTTCCTGTGCCGTGGGGCGTGGCGCGGGGGTCGGGGTCAAAACGGGGACTGGGAGGGGCAGGTTGGCTGCGGTCCTCGCGGCGGACATTGCATTCTGGCGGATGGCTGCCTGGCGGTAATGTTCTCGGTCGGCTTCGTATTGTAGACGCCTGGCGTTCGCTTGTTGCAGGTTATACTGCTGGGCTTGGGCTTGGGCTACGCGGGTCCGACCGTTAAGTCCGCCTAACACGCGGTTGCGCAGGGCGGTTTCCAGTTGGGCGTAAGTCGGCTTGTCGGGGCTTCGGCAGACTGGGCACTTCATCACGTGGAGGTCAAGTTCGCGGACGTACACCTTCTGATAATCGCTTTGGGCGTTCATCGTGGTGGCGCAGCCCTCGCAAATGCTGTGGCTACAATTTCCAAACTTGTGCTGGGTGACGGTATCCAAATCGTCGTAGCAAATGGGGCACGGTTCTTTAATTTCAGTCATTTTATTATTTCAGTCAGGATTGGACTTTTGGAGATTGCAGTTATTACTCTGGGGTAATTAAATTGTGAGGAGTGTCTGTAGTCTTAATGTGCTTGAGTCTCCAGACAAACGAAAAGTCGTTCAATTTTTTGCGGCTTGAAAATTCCTGTAAATTTCTTTCGGGATTATCTCGTGGGGTATTTGTTGAGTCTCCAAACAAATAAAAAGTGTTTCAATTTTTTTTAGGTTTGCCTTCTTTCGTCAGGTGAATCCCGAAAAGATGAAGACACTTCTTCAAATCCGCGAGAGAATAATTCTTGTAATCTGGCACATTTGTTCTCCCGATAGAGGCGTAATATTCTTCTATAAAGGGTATAATTTCTTCCCGTTTAATTTTATCCATCAAATCACGGTCCATATATAATCTAACACGACAGAATAGTAATCTACTTATACCGCAAATTAAAATCGCGTTGTAGGTCCACCAAATTATCAAAAAGGTCAGTGCTGTCGCCCCACAGCAGTCGGTAAGAAAACAGGGCGGGGGAAGGGACTAAATGATGGATTCGGTACGCCTCCGTCCTATTTGCTAAATGTCGGCGGCGGTAATTCGTCCGCTTTTTTTCGTCACCGTGGTCTATATACGTGCTCCCGTCTTTCGCACCAAATTCGTAAGATATATTCTCTCCGTTTATATTGAGGACAATTTCAAACCGTTTCGTCTCGCTACGGGCTGGTAGTAATTCTACTATCTCTATCATTATAATATACCCGTTTATATTATAATGAGTTTAGAAACGAAAAAAATTGACGAGATTAACAACGAGACGGCGGATGTAATAAACACATTCGCAATTAAAGGTAAATATCGTCTCATCGGTTCGTCCAGTTTAAGAGCAATTCAGTATGCCTCTGACTACGACGTGGAGACAATGTTAAACGGCGCGACCCCAAAAAAAGTCGCAGACTTGCTCCAGAAGGCTTTTGCCGTCACCGCCAAGGACCCAGACGTTTGGGTAATTGATTTTAAATGTGGTCACGACGAACGACTCATATATAAGGGCGACTACGACCAACAGAGTCTCAAAAAATACCTTAAAAACCCCCTTATCCCCAGTACACTGAAGAGAAATATAATGAAGAAAACAGGTGAAGAACAAATAAAAGCGGTGAGGGACTTGTTTATCCTCCGTTGGACTCATCAGGATATACAGAGGGGAGATATTAAATTGATTGATGGAACGACCAAGTCACTAGAGGATTGCATCTTGGATAAAACCACGATGAAAGTGGACCTCATCATCAAGGTGGGTAATCAGTTCCAGGAGGTGTCGGAAAACTACTACATTAAACTGGGGGACAAGTCCAATTTCACCAAGATGCCGTCCAAGAAAGAGATGGAGGACTCTTTAGCAGAAGATATACACTATTACTCCAAGGTGGACACTTTCAAGAGTTTAAAACGCCTCTTTTCTCTCCTCCAGGCAGAAGGGGTCAAGAAGAACAAACCGCAGTTAGATTTACTCATTGCCTTTTTCAATTCACAGGTGGGCTACTTGAATAAAATCAAGAACGAACTGACTATTTTAGAGACTTTGTTAGAGCAACCCCGTAAGCCCAAGTGGGCGGACGTGGAGTCTAACCTGCAGTTTATCAAGGAGCAAATCTCCAACGTGTATAAGGTGCCCTTGACCGAGAAGGTTTTTACGGATATAGATAATATAACTGAAAAAACCGCGTTGAGAGATATTCGGACCCTAAAGGATTATTTCCAGAGTAAAATAAATCTGGAGAGTAAAAAGTTTCTTCGTGATAATATATAGATGAACTTTGAAGACGAAGGACAACCCATTGCTTTATTAGAAGACACTGATTTAAAAGACAAAAAACAGTGGAAGACGCTGTGTCTTGGTGACCCTAAAAAGTGCCAAACCGCACTCAACGAGATAAAATTAAAAGACAAACCCAATCTTCACTTTCAGAATATCCCGAACAAAAAGACCGAGCGCTCCATTCGCTACGTGACGGGAGCATCAGGTTCGGGCAAATCTTATTGGACCAAGATGTACACGGAAGAATACCACCGTATGTACCCCAAGCGCGACGTCTATATCCTATCGTCCCTGTCTGACGACACTACGTTAGACAAGTTGAAATATTTGAAACGCCTACGCATTAATGAACCCGAATTCCTGATGGAGCCAATCACCGCCGAGGATTTCAAGGACTCCCTCGTCATCTTTGACGACACGGACTGTCTCATTAATAAAAACGTCAAGAACAAAATTGACGGCATCTTGAATTCCGTCTTGGAAACGGGTCGCCACTTTAATGTGGAGGTTATTTACACCTCCCACTTGGCGTGTAATGGTAAGGACACTCGCCGTATTTTGAACGAGTGTAAATCCGTGACGATATTCCCGTCTGGCTTGGGCGGCAAGTCAATGAAGTATTTACTGGATAATTATTTTGGTTTAGATAAAGACCAAATCAAAAAAATCAAGAAATTACAGAGCCGCTGGGTCACCATCCAAAAAGGGTTCCCAATGTCCGTCATCTCGGACAAGGAATGTTATATTTTAAACGTGGAGGAATAAGTGCCTGTTTTACCCCTAATTTAATGTTTAGTTAGGGATGAAATAACCTCATCTCGGCATCTTCGTCGTACTCGTAATTATCAAAAGGTGGGAATTGGTCGTATTCGGCACTGGATATACTGCTTACATCTGAATCACTGTGGGTCACACTGCTCAGAGGACTAGGCGTTCGTTGGAGTGGTAAGGTGAGAGGCTGTAGATGGAGTGGTGGGGGCGGTGGCTGGGGTTGTCTTCTCGGGACACCCATTGAGAGAGGACCTTGTCGCTCTACTCTCGGTGGCGTTGTATTCAGCCTTCGTCGTATGGCGGGGGCTCTTCTACTCTCTGTTAAAAACTGCTGATACCCGAGTGCGTCTGAAGGAGCGTCTGGACGAGATATATATTCGTGTATATTACGCAATATCGGGGCAGGAAATGTCGTTAAAGGGTGGATGGATTGGGGTGTCGGTGCTTTCCTCTTACTCATTATATATTAATTGAATATATTATTTAAAACGGCGAGGCATTCCTTTGCCTTCTTTGTCTGACTCGGACATTTCGCTCTCATTCGGTTCTATATCCTCCAAATCGGAATCCGAGTTCCTTCTCTGACGGGTCCACACTTGTCCTGACCGTAGCCTTTCGTGTAAGTTAGTAGCCTCGTCTATCTGTTCTTGGACCCTCACCAACTCGTCGTATATTTGCCGCGACCTATTCTGGTACTGGCTAATATATTCTTCGTTCTCGGCTTTTGCTCTTAATAATTCATCTACTCCGTCCACTAATTTTTCTTCTTTTTTCAACATCTGAGCAGCCGTAAGGGGGGCGTGACGTTCTAAATACGCTGGTGTCGGGTTACGCAGATTCTGTAGTTCAGCGCGAGTACGGTCTATCATTGCTTGTATTCTCGGTCTTTCCTGCAGCATACGTCTTGATATTTGCAACCGAAAGTTCTCAAATATACTTGTTAAGTGTCTGTACTGATGCTCCAGTTCTGGTGATATTGGTGGTGGACTTCTACCTCGTTTCGGTCCTCCACCTTCCTTACTACCCAGTAATCGTATCTGGGCTTCCGCCTTTTGTTTTGTCGTGCCTTTGGCGTGGACTTCTCCCGTATCGGTATTCACTACCTGGAATTTTTTACCGACTTTTCGTATAGCGTATGGCATTATATATATAGTAAGTTAATAAAATGTCCCAGGTTTCAAGTGAAATGGTCTGACTAAAGACCCTCCTTTTATAGAGTTCCATACTGGTCTATCCTTCGTGCCATTATATAACCCATTGGGGAGAAATCCGCCACTGCGACCCGCTCCCTCGTGTTCTTCGCCTTCGGGTTCCTCTACATCGGCAGATATTCCTTCGCCCGTTTCCAGTGCATCCCACAACGAAAGCACGACATTTTCTAGTATATTATCGTCTTCTCTCGCGACAGCCAGGTTTATTAAAAAATTCGTCGGGACCATATTATACCAACTCCAGAACTCATTATCCTGTATCGTATTGACGACTGTCGCTACATTTAAATTTCCCTGTAAATAATCCAGCACTTCTCTCAGTTCATTTATATAATCTACGGGCACCATATCCCACATCGCATTAATGTTGTTTTCTATTTGTTCCCTTATAGACGCATATTGCTGTATTTGTCCTAAAATTAGAGTCGGAGTTGCATTCGGAGGCGGTCCCAACTGTAATTGTGAAAACGGGCTGTTAATGAAAGCAGTAATTACTTGTGATTGTTCGTCCTCTAGGTCGGCTATTCTTTCTTCAAGAGTGTCGTGTTCTCCTTCGGTATCAGTATCACTTTCCATTATATATATACCGAGTTAATAAAATGTCCCAGGTTTCAGATGAAACGTCTTCTAAATCATCGGCTTCTCTATTCCTATCTGCTCTTCGTAATAGCGACATTATATATAAACTACTATTTTTTATTCAAGAAAAAAAGAGTAGTTAAAAGGTGATTACAGGGTAAAAGGTTAAACATCAATTTCAGGTTAAGGTCGCAGTGGGGGTCTGCGCGGGGCTGACTCGGTCGTGGGTTTCAGGGGCGGTGTAGTCGGCGAATGTGGTGAATTTGGAGTTGCCCGACAACCAGCAGGTAAGTCCGCCATCGTCCGTGTTGATTCCCAGGCTCCCGAATTTTATTTCACCGCCGTTCAAGTGGGCTTCCACAAAGGCATTAAACATACAGCAATCTTCCATCGGCTTACGCAGTCTGTGGCACAGGTATTCCAGCGAGGTGTCGTAGTCGCCCGTCAGGATGGTAATGCTCTTTTTCACTTTGCTCATCATTATCGCAGTCGTCAGTTTGTTCGTGCATTCAAAATATAAGAGCGTCTTGTTCTTGATTCGCATCGTCCTGCGGCAGTCATTATAACTGTCCCAGTAGGTGTCCACCACCTTACCATTGCGCTCTACCCAAAAGTGACCGTTGAGCCCATCGTCGCCAAATTGGCTTCGGGCTGGGTTGCAGAAGGTCACCCAGTTGGAGTCGCCGAGTCGCTTTAATTCAGTCGCTAATCTTTTTTCAGTCATCTTGGCGTTTAGGCTTTATATGAATTTCAGGGTAAGGTAATTAAATTGTGAGGTCTGTGTATATTCTTAAAGTTGTCTTTATATCAATTTACAGGTAAAACAAAAGGTCGTTCAATTTTATTCAAAAAGGGTTTTATATGAATTTCCGTTAAATGTCGGAATGTCGCCATCTTGCCCCAAAATTCCAAAGTCCCTAGGGACCTTGTTTTACTTTTTATTTGGGGGGTCTAAAAAAAGTGAAAGTCAGTTCCTCAAAAGATTTTAATTTCGGGGCAAGATGGCGACATTCCGACATACCCCACCTACCTTCCTTGAAATTGAGGTTTAACCCTCGTAGTCACCCTCGTCCTCCTCGTTGCCTCCCCTCCGTTTCAACCCAGTGACTACTAAAGGTCGGTCCCCCGTCTGTCTCGTCGTATAACGCCCCTGTAGCCACTCGTATAATTCCTTCTGACTATATTGTCGCTTGGCGGCTTTACTCAGCGTCTTGTGCCTCTCGTGGTATTGAATATCCTGCCATATATCCTTTGCTTTCATCTCGCACTCAGGGGGAGCCTCCTCGTATAATTCCTCGGCTATTTGCTGGAACACGTTGGTACTGTCCACCAATTTCTTGGACTCGCGCCTAATATCCTCAGGAATGGTATATTTAATCGCCTTGATGGTGGGGTCGTAAAATTCGCGGTATTTCTCCAAAAGCATTTGCAGGAAGGTCGGCGTGGCTTCGGTAATAAATTGCTCGGATATGTAGTAGGGGTTGGCCTGTTTATACAACCCGCCGTTGACTTCCTTGTCTATCTTGTCGGGGCCGTCCGACAAACTTTTCCCAAATTTAAAATCCACAGCGCGTCTGTAGTCCGCCTCCATCGCCTTGGCGTCAAAATCTGGCGGGTTATTAAATTCGCCCCCCAGTGTCGCATTCAGGTA
>Ga0114959_10004284_pt1 | contig 10980 bp, 10 predicted proteins | sample C_130625_EF_Meta_FD_87317 | JGI IMG/M metagenome (GOLD analysis project Ga0114959, IMG submission 87317) | Freshwater microbial communities from Lake Croche, Canada to study carbon cycling - C_130625_EF_MetaG | ecosystem: Environmental > Aquatic > Freshwater > Lake | place: Lake Croche, Canada...
GATGGCGGCACGCGCTGCGCCTCGATCACCGGGGCGTATGTGGCGCTGTCGTTGGCGTTCCGGCATCTGGTGGCCAACAAGGTGATCGCGGCCGTGCCGCTGATCGGTCAGGTGGCTGCGGTGTCCTGCGGGCTTTATGAGGGCGAGGCGGTGCTGGATCTGGATTACGCCGAGGATTCGGCCGCTGAGGCGGATGCCAATTTCGTGCTGACGGCGGATGGCGGCATTTGTGAGATTCAGGCGACGGCGGAGAAGACCTCGTTCAAGCCGGCGCAGTTCGATGCGCTGATGGCGCTGGCCCGGGCGGGGTGTGAGCAGTTGCACGCGGCCCAGCTTGCGGCATTGGCTCCGTGATGACCCGGCGCCTCGAACCGGGCACGCGGCTGGTGCTGGCGACGCATAATGCCGGCAAGCTCGCTGAGTTCGCGGCCTTGCTGGCACCGTTCGGCATCAGCACCGCCTCCTCGGGCGAACTGGGGCTGGCTGAGCCGGAGGAGCCGGCGCCGGATTTTGTCGGCAATGCGCGCATCAAGGCGCTGGCGGCGGCCGAGGCGTCTGGCCTGCCGGCCTTGGCTGATGACAGCGGCTTCTGCGTGGCGGCCCTGGCGGGGGCGCCCGGTGTGCTCTCGGCGCGCTGGGCTGGGCCGGGGCGGGATTTCGGCCTCGCCATGGCGCGGGTGCAGGCCGAGCGGGGCGAGAATCCGGACACGCGGGCCTGGTTCGTCGCGGCTTTGTGTCTGGCCTGGCCGGATGGCCATACCGAGAGCTTCGTCGGCCGCACCGAGGGCCAACTGGTTTGGCCGCCGCGCGGCACCGGCGGTTTTGGCTATGATCCGATGTTCATGCCGGCGGGCGGCGTGATGACCTATGGCGAGATGTCGGCCGAGGCCAAGCACGAGACCAGCCACCGCGCCCGCGCTTTGGCTGCCTTGCTTGCGGCGTGTGTGAAACGGTCTTGATCGCGGCTGGTTTCTGAACGAGTGTCGTGTCTCAAGAATGTGCCGATCCGTCAGAAGGGTGCGGTTGATGAAAATCCGTGCGTGGCTGTCTCTGGTGCTGGCATTGTGGTTGATGCTGCCGGTCTATGCCCGCGCCGGAGGGGTTCTGGCTGAGCGCTTCTTCTCGCCGACCTTGGGCCATGACTGGCCTTACAATGTTTACCTCCCCAAGGGCTACGAGTCGGACACGCAATTGTATCCGGTGGTCTATATGCTGCACGGCGCCTCGCAGGACGAGGCGGCCTGGGTGCGCGATGGCGGGATCGATGCGCTGGCAGACAAGCTGATCGCGCGGGGCGATATCCCGCCTTGTATCATCATCATGCCGGCGGGCTGGATGAGTTGGTATGTCGATGCGGCAGAGCCGGTCGAGACCGCCATTGTCCGTGACCTGATTCCGGAGATCGAGCGGCGTTACCGCGTCCGGTCGCGGCGGGAGGACAGGACGGTGGCCGGGTTCTCGATGGGCGGCTACGGCGCGATGCGGCTGGCGCTGCGGCATGCGGAGCTGTTTTCGGCGGCGGCGCTGATGAGCCCTGCGATCTATGCGCCGTTCCCGCCCAAGGACTCGGCGGCGCGAATGGTGCCGGCCTTCCAGACCGGCGGCGTGTTCGATCCGCAGCTTTGGTCAGCACAGAACTGGCCGGCGCTGCTCGATGGCTTCGCGCAGAGCCGGTTTGCCGTGCGCCTGCATCTCAGCTCCGGCGCGCAGGACCATTTCCATGCCGATCGCGCGGCAAGGGCGTTCTTCGCCGCCTGGCAGGAGCGGGGCTGGAGCGGTGAACTGCATGTTGAGCCAGGGCAGCATGATTTTCCGTTCTGGCGCCGCATCGCGCCCGGAGCGCTGCGCTTCCTGCTGAACCCGCCGCGCCTGATGGCGTCAGCGCGCGGGCGGTCCTAGCGCGTGTCAGCCGCTGATGGGCGCGGCAGCCACGCTCTCGCTCGTTGTTTTGTTGCGTGATTCACGCCGCCGGTTGATGGAACCTGCTGCGATCACGCTGTCGCGCGATCACGTTGTCAGTGGAACGGGCGCCTGCTCCCCGGCGAAATCCAGCACCACCCGAGCGGCGACCTTGCCGTGGGCCAGCCGGTTGAACACCTCATTGATCGCCGTCAGCTTCTGCAGTTCGACATCCGCCTTCACCTTGCCGTCGGCGGCGAACGCCAGGGTTTCGGCCATATCGGCGCGTGTGCCCACGAAAGAGCCGCGCACGGTGATGCAGTTGGCCACCACATCGAACAGAGGAAATGGGAAATCCCCCGGCGGCAACCCCACCAGCACGCAGGTTCCGCGCTTGCGGGTCATCTCCACGCCCAGTTTGAAGGCAGCGAGCGAGGGTGCGGTGATCAGCACGCCATGCGCGCCGCCTTCGGTGCCAGTCTTCACCAGCACGGCCGCATCAGGATCGCGGGCATTGATGACGAGATCAGCCCCGAGTGACGTCGCCAAAGCAAGCTTGCCGTCATCAATGTCAACGGCGCAGACATGCAGCCCCATCGCCTTGGCGTATTGAATACCCAGATGCCCGAGTCCGCCGGCGCCTGAGATCACCACCCATTGCCCTGGCCGCGCCTCGGTCTGCTTGAGGCCCTTATAGGTGGTGATGCCGGCGCAGATCAGCGGTGCTGCCTGTTGGGCGGACAGGCCGTTGGGGATATGGGCGACATAATTGGGGTCGGCCAGGATATACTCGGCAAATCCGCCGTTCTTGGTGTAGCCGCCGAACTCGGCCTTGGCGCAGACCGTCTCCCAGGCGGAGAGGCAATGCTCGCAATGCCCGCAGGCTGAATACAACCACGGCACACCGACCCGTTCGCCCTCCACAACGCTCGTCACCCCAGCGCCGAGCGCCGCCACCAGCCCGATACCTTCATGACCCGGGGTGAAGGGCGGGGTCGGCTTTAACGGCCAGTCGCCGCGCGCCGCGTGCAGATCGGTGTGACAGACGCCGCAGGCCTCGGTCTTGACCAGAATCTGGCCGGGGCCGGGCGTCGGGATCGCGACCTCGCGGATCTCCAGAGGCTTGCCGAAAGCGGTGACGAAGGCTGCTTGCATCTTGCCGGCCATGACGTGGTCCTTCCTGACAGAGTTCAGCTCAGACCGGCGCTTCGGCCACCACGTGGCGGACGAGCTTTTTGTTGACGAAGGCCTGGATGCCCATGTCGCCCAACTCGCGGCCGTAGCCGGAGTTCTTGATGCCGCCGAACGGCAGCTCGGCGTCAGACCAGGAGATGCTGTTGATGAACATCATGCCGGTCTCCACCTCGCTTGCCACACGCCTGGCGCGGGTGAGGTCCTTGGTGAACACCGAGCCACCCAGGCCGAAATCCGAGTCATTGGCGAGTGCGATGGCGGCGGCCTCGTCCTTCACGGTGAAGAACATCGCCACGGGTCCGAAGAACTCGCCGCGATAGGCCGGATTTCCTGGCGCGACATGCGTCAGAATGGTCGGCTGCATGAAGGCGCCGGGACGCTCGATGCGCTTGCCGCCGAGTTCGACGTGGGCGCCGTGCTGCACCGCGGCCTCAACCTGCGCCACGAGCTGCAGCAGTGCCGCCTCGGAGGAGAGCGGCCCCAATGTGGTGGCCGCATCCATTGGGTTGCCCGGCTTCAGGGCTGCCAATGCCGCCTTGAACGCGGCCAGGAATTTTGCCGCAACGCGTTCGACCACGATGAAGCGCTTGGCGGCACAGCAGGTCTGGCCGCAATTATACATGCGGCCCCAGATCGCCCATTTCACAGCATGGTCAAGATCGGCGTCTTCCAGCACGATGAAGGCGTCACTGCCGCCCAGCTCCATGGAGGAGGGTTTGAGGTTCCGCCCCGCCGCCGCCGCCAGTGTGCGGCCGGCCTCGGTGCTGCCGGTCATCGCCACGCCCCTGATCCGCGAATCGTCGACCAGGCGGCTCGATTGCTCGTGTGAGATCAAAAGATTGGTATAGAGCCCTGCCGGTGCCCCGGCATTGAGCCAGAGCTGCTCGAAGGCGATGGCGCATTGCGGCACGCAGCCGGCATGCTTTACCACGATGGTGTTGCCGGCCATCAGATGCGGGCCGGCGACACGGGCAAGCTGGTAATAGGGAAAGTTCCAGGGTTCGACGCAGAACACCACGCCGATCGGGCTGCTCTCCATATGACCACTGCCCTGGCTGGGATGCAGGGTGACATCGGCGAGGAAGCGCTCGGCGTTGCGCGCGTAGTAGGACAGGATCTGCGAACTGAATTCCACCTCGGCCCTGGCCTCGCCGATCCGCTTGCCCATTTCCAGCGTCATGATCCGGGCGAAGCTCTCGGCGCGCTCATGCAGCAACTTCGCCGCGTGTTCCATGATCGTGGCGCGCTCGGCATAGCTGGTCCGCTTCCAGACGGCGTAGCACGACGACGCTGCGGCGAGCTTGGCTTCAAGCTCCTGATCGGTGATCTCGTGGAAGGATTGGACGACCTTGTTGTCAAACGGATTGACGCTCTGATAGCTCATCTTGTGGCCCTCTCGACATTTGGGAGTGAGCACGGGAATTTGTTTCCCGAATATTCAGTGATGCAATTGTGACCCTGGACATATCTCATCGTCAGGATCGGAATTCACTCATCCGTGTTCCCTGCCAGGAACCGCGCCTCGGGCTTTGGCCAGCGCTTCCTTCCGCGCCAAATTGCAGGCAATAATCCCCCGAGTTGACCACAAGGCAGGCAGCTCCTGCCTGACGTCTGTTTGGAAGCGAAGATGACCTCTCCCTGGACTCCTGATTCCTGGCGCAGCAAACCGATCCGTCAGGTGCCGGCCTACCCCGACCCGCAGCGGCTCGCGCAGACCGAGGCGCGGATCAAGGCCTACCCGCCGCTGGTGTTTGCCGGTGAGGCAAGGCGCCTCAAGGCGCAACTCGCCCAGGTGCAGGAAGGCAAGGCCATCGTGCTGCAAGGCGGCGATTGCGCGGAGAGCTTCAACGATTTCACCGCGAACATCATTCGCGACACGTTCCGCGTGCTGCTGCAGATGGCCGTGGTGCTGACCTATGGCGCCTCGGTGCCGGTGGTGAAGATGGGGCGCATGGCCGGGCAATACGCCAAGCCGCGCAGCTCGGAGACCGAGACGCGCGATGGTGAGACGCTGTTGACCTATCGCGGCGACATCATCAACGCGCCCGACTTCACCGCCGAAAGCCGGGTGCCCGATCCGGCGCGCATGGAGATGGGCTATTTCCAGTCGGCTGGCACGCTCAACCTGCTGCGCGCGTTTGCCTCTGGTGGTTATGCCGATCTGCATGAGGTGCATCGCTGGAATCTTGGCTTTGTCGAGCGCTCGCCGCTGGCCATGCGCTATCGCCAGCTCTCCAGCCGCATCGATGAATCGTTGGCCTTCATGGCCGCCTGCGGCATGACGTCTGACACCACGCGCGAGATGCGCGAGACCGATTTCTACATCAGCCATGAGGCGCTTCTGCTGCCTTATGAGCAGGCGCTGACCCGCGTGGACAGCACCACCGGCGAGACCTATGCGTGTTCCGCGCATTTCCTCTGGATTGGCGACCGCACCCGCCAGCCGGATGGCGCGCATGTCGAGTTCCTGCGCGGCGTGCGCAACCCGATTGGCCTCAAAGTGGGGCCCACCACCGATCCGGATGAGTTGCTGCGCCTGATCGACATTCTCAACCCGCATGACGAGCCCGGCCGCCTCACGCTGATCTCGCGCATGGGGGCGGAGAAGGTCGAGCGGCTGCTGCCGCCGATCCTGCGCGCGGTGAAGCGTGACGGAAGGCGGGCGGTGTGGCTGTGCGACCCGATGCACGGCAACACCATCTCCTCCAATGCCGGCATCAAGACCCGCAGCTTTGACGCCATTCTCGATGAGGTGCGCGGCTTCTTTGATGTCCATAGCGCCGAGGGCACCTGGGCGGGCGGCGTGCATGTGGAGATGACCGGCCGTGAGGTGACGGAATGCATCGGCGGCGCGCATGGCCTCACCATGCTCGATCTGGGCGAGCGTTATGAAACCTTCTGCGACCCCCGGCTCAATGCGGAGCAGTCGCTGGAGCTGGCGTTTCTGGTGGCTGAGGAGCTGAAATCACGCCGGATGCGTCCTGAATCGGGCATGGCGGCCCAATAGATGCCGCAACACCAGCTTGACGCCGAGATCGCGGGGCGGACGGATGTGTATTTCAACCGCACCCGCGCCATCGTCGAGCGCTTTGGCGATCGGCATGTCACCTATGCGGTGTTCCTCCGCCGCCCGGTGATCTCCGCCCCGCGGCTGGCGCTGGACTGGCTGTCCCGCGTCTCCGCGGTGCGCGGCACATCGTTTGATATCGAGCTGACCCACCCGGAGGGCGACTGGGTGGGGGCAGGGGAGCCGCTTGTCTATATCTCCGGGCGCTTCACCCAGTTGGCCGATCTTGAGACGTTGTTCCTCCAGAAGATCGGGGCGGCCGGGGTCGCGGCGCATAACGCCTATCAGATGAGCCTGGCCTTGCCGGAGGTGCCGTTCCTGGCCATGGACGCACGGCATTGCGCCGGCGCTGAGATGCAGGAGCTGATGGCCTATGCCGCCTCGGTTGGTGGTCGGGCGGCCAGCCGCGAGGGGGCACGCGGCTTCATCGGCAATGCGACGGACGCCACCGCGCATTATTTCGGCGCCCCGCATGGCTATGGCACCATGCCGCACGCGTTGATCGGCTATGCCGGCAGCACCGTGCGCGCCGCTGAGATGTATCGCGAGACCTTCCCGGATCAGGCGCTCACCGTTCTCGTTGATTATTTTGGCCATGAGATCACCGACGCACTCGCCGTGTGCGACCGCTTCCCTGAGCTTGCGGCCGGTGGCCAGCTTTCGGTGCGGCTTGACACCCATGGCGGCCGCTTCCTCGAGGGTCTTGATCCGGCGGAGAGCTATGCCGCCCTCGAACGCCACGCCCCTGGTGCCATCCGACGCTATCGCTCGGACAGCGAACTGCGCCATCTGGTCGGCACCGGCGTCTCGGCCGCCGCCATTTGGCGCATGCGAGAGGCACTGGACGGAGCGGGGTTTCCAGCCGTCCGTCTCGTCGTCTCCTCCGGCTTCGGCGTGGAAAAATGCCGCGTGATGGCCGACGCGCATGCGCCGATCAACCTGATCGGCACCGGGAGCTTCATTCCGGACAGCTGGAGCGAGACTTATGCCACCGCCGATATCGTTGAGTATGACGGTGAGGCGCGGGTGAAGGTGGGGCGTGAGTTTCTGCTGCGGGCGCGGGGGAAGTAATACCATGTCGCCGGGTTGGACGGCGGCGGTGCGCGAAACAAGCACTCATACCGGCCCGCGCTGACCCATTCTTCATGGGTCAGCTCTTAAGCGGGCTGGTTTATGACCGGGAAGGCCCGGGCGCTGTGTCCCCGGATGCCGCCGGGGGTCACGCCCTGGCGGGGGCCGGGGGCAGAGCGCCTGACCTTTGTTGCCTCAACTCTCTTCGCAATCCGTAGATCTGATCCAGCAGCATCAGCACCACCGGCAGCGTTTCCTCATCGATCCGCAGGTCAAAGCGCAGCTCGCAGATCAGCCTGACCCGTGCGACGTCGATGTCCTGGAACAGATAGGCGCCTGCCGGGCCTTGCGGGCGGACCCAGTCATTGTTGATCCAGCGTTCCAGATCGGGTGCCGTCAGGCCCGTGATCTCGGCGATCACCAGCTCTATCCCGATCATGCGGTCGCCTCCATCGCCTGGCGCGGGTTCATCTTGTGCTCCGGCGTGAAGCCTTGCAGGAAGGCGATCAGCGCCGGGTCCGGCGTGCCGATCGTCACGCGCAAGGTGGCGATCAGGTCGCCGGCCGCATGCTGGCCATGCGCCGGCACGCCGCGGCCGCGCAGCCGGAGTTGGGTGAGGCTGTCCGAGCCGGCGGGGACGCGCATGCGCACCGGACCGCCAGGGGTCGGCACATCAATGAGGCCGCCGAGGGCCGCTTCGGCGAGGGTCACCGGCAGATCGAGCCGGATATCGGCGCCGTCGCGGCGGAAAAAGGCGTGAGGGGCGACGGTGATCTCGATCAGCGCATCACCTGGCACGCCGCCTTCGCCTCCTGCTCTCCCTCCCCCGGCGCCTCCTTGGCCGCGCAGGCGCAACGTGGCGCCGTCGGCGGTGGCGGGGGGAATACGCACGTCCAGCGTTCGTCCATCCGGCAGGGTGAGCCGGGTGGACGCGCCGTTCACGGCATCAAGAAACGGCGCGGTCAGGCTGTAGCGCCGATCCTCGCCATGCCGGGGACCCGCATTGCGCCGCCCCCGGCGCTCGCCGAACATGGCACCGAACATGCTGCCAAGGTCCGGCTCGTCCTCGCCCTCCGGCGCGTAGCGATACCCTGAAGGACCCTCGGCATGATCGCGATAGAAGCCGGGACGGGGCGTCTCGGCACCTTCGGCATCGATCTCGCCGCTGTCGAACCGGGCGCGCTTCACCGGGTCGGTCAGCAACTGATGCGCCGCTGAGAGGCGTTTGAACCGCGCCTCCGCCTTGGCATCCCCCGGGTTGAGGTCCGGGTGATGCTTCTTGGCGAGCTTGCGGTAGGCGGCGCGGATCACCTCCAGGGTGGCGTCGCGCGCCACGCCCAGAATGCGATAGGGATCGTCAGGGCTGGTCGGATCGGCGATGTCAGGTCACTCCGCAGCGGCGCGGGTCAAAGCCCTGCGGCCGAGTTCGAGCAACTGGTTGTCTGTCAGCCGCGAGATATCGGCCGTGCCCTCGCTGACCACGCGCTGGAACACCGCGTGATGATGATGGCGCAGGTCAACGGTCAGAAGATGCGCCGCGTTGCTGTGGCCGGTGCCGTGGCCGAGCAGCACGATGCGGTGGAACGGTGCCAGCGCCAGCGCAACGCTGGTGTGAAACACCGCCTCCTCCTTGTTGCGCTGCTCCTCGTCCCGCCCCTGGTCGTGATGGCTGAGATGGCGAAGGATGCGGTGCGGATCGCTGGGATGGATGGTGTGACCGGCTTTGTCCGGCGCATGGACATCAAGCCGGAACAGCCGCGCCTCGCTCTCCTCCACCACCAGCAACGCGTCACCGCTGGCAGCCGCTGCGGTCTCCGGTTCCACAGAAGGCGTGCCCGGCCCCCAGCCGGCGCGGGTGAGCAGATGACGCAGTCCCATCACCTCCTCGGTCATCAGGCTGTGGCCATGTGCCTTGGCGACGCGGAAATGCTCATCGCCGATCCGATAGGTGATCGCGCCGTTGATGCTGTGCTCCACCGACCCAAGCCCGTGGAACAGCGACAAGGCGTCGATCCGGTCGAGATTATGCGCGATCGGGTGGTGGTAGAACGTCTCCAGCGTGCGGCGATGGGCGGTGGAAAGCGTGGCCCGACCATGGATGGCGGGGCCGAAATGGACTTCGATCTCAACGTCTGACATGGCGCGCACCTCTGCTGGCGTGTTGAGCAGCCCGCCACATGGCGGGCTGGTGAGTCAGCAGAAGACTGAGATCAGCCGCGGGCTGGGTGGCAGCCTCGGAAACCACCTACTCAGACGCAGCGGCCGCTCAGGTGGCCGGCATGGACTGCAACGTCTCGTCAATGAGGCGGATCGTCAGCGCGATCTCGCCCCGGCCCAGCGCCGCCCGCGCCGCGCTGATCTGAGCCACAATCTGGTTCTGGCTTTGCCCGATGCTTTCGCTGGGCGGAACGACACGGTTGAGCTGGCGTGACTCGGCCATCTCCAGTGCGTTTTGCGCCTGGCCGGTCCGCCCGGTGGCGGCGAGGTCATCGCGGGCTTCCAGCAGATAGGCGCGCGCGGTGGCATCGGTGCCAACCGACGGCGTCGGCAGCGTGGGCGCGACGGCGGCATGGACGCTATTGGCGTCGATGTTGCTGGCCTTGTCCGACAGCGGCAGTGAGGTGCCGACACCAGGGATGTGCCCCGGACGGGCGCCCGTGACCGCAGGATCGCTCTGCGCATGGGCGCTGGCGACGCCGAATATCAACGTCAAGGCAGATAGAAAGTTGATGGCAGGCATGGAGAAATTCCTTGTTAGAAATTGTGTTGCGGACGCAGGCAGACACCGCGGTGCTGAAATAGCGCCTTGCCCATGAGGCAATTCAATAAATATATTTGCCGATAGGTAATTTCCGATGATTCAATGGTATGAATTCAACATGTAATCATGGCTCATCACCTCCTGAAAAATATTTCGGGAAAATCCAGGATCGAGGGTCACGCCATGCGCGCAGTCCGACTTGCCTCCGCCCTGATGGCCGCTGCGATCACCCTGGCACCGCTCGCTGTCGCCCGGGCGCAGATTGGATTGGGCGTGACCATCACCATCGCGCCGCCGATGTTGCCGGTCTATGTCCAGCCTCCCATGCCCGGCATCGGTTACATCTGGACACCCGGCTACTGGGCCTATGGCGATGCAGCCTATTACTGGGTGCCTGGCGTCTGGGTGGAGCCGCCCGGTGTCGGACTCTATTGGACTCCAGGATATTGGGGCTGGAGCGGTGGAATATATCGATTCAGCGCTGGGTATTGGGGGCCGCAGGTCGGTTATTATGGCGGCATCAATTACGGCTATGGCTATGGCGGCTCCGGCTATCAGGGCGGTGAATGGCGTGGCCGGGATTTTCACTACAACCAATCAAACAACAACTTCGGTGCGGTGCATGTCACCCATATCTATGAAGGACCGGCCGCCCAGCATCAGGGCGCGGCACCGAGCTTCAACGGCCCGCATGGCACCCAGGCCCGCCCGAACCCGCGCGAGGAGCAGGCCGGTCGACTCGGCCATATGCAGCCGACGGCGCAGCAGGAACGGCATGGCCAGGCCGCCGCTCAGGACCACGCCGCACGCGCCCCAGGGAATGGCGGCCACCCCGCGCCCGGCTCAGCGCCGCAGCGGGAGATTCAACCCCAGCACCAGCAGGCGCCGCAGCGGGAGGCTCCACCCCCACATCAGCAGGCGCCGCAGCGGGAGGCTCAACCCCAGCATCAGCAGGCGCCGCAGCGGGAGGCTCAACCCCAGCATCAGC
>Ga0114959_10004288_pt1 | contig 10975 bp, 8 predicted proteins | sample C_130625_EF_Meta_FD_87317 | JGI IMG/M metagenome (GOLD analysis project Ga0114959, IMG submission 87317) | Freshwater microbial communities from Lake Croche, Canada to study carbon cycling - C_130625_EF_MetaG | ecosystem: Environmental > Aquatic > Freshwater > Lake | place: Lake Croche, Canada...
GCTGCGTTCTTAACGAAGTCTGCGGGCGGCTGGTGGGTGGTGATGTCGCTCATGGAAACTGTCTCCTCTTTTATAAGTGCTCGTGATTCAAAACCCAGCAACTGTGGCTTGACGCTCTTACAAGGGTCTGACTGAGCTGAGCCTGACAAACACCAACCTTGGCGGCGTTTGCGTTAGATCAAATCAGCAGCATGAAGCCGTTGACGGTGGACAAGACGCCCAACAGCCCCAAGCCACAGGGCACCCAGAACAACACGCGCACGCCGGTCAGAATCGCGACCGAGGTCAAGACAATGGCGATTTGCAGCAAGGCTTCGGCATAGTCAAACCAAGGGTCTTGCTGCATGGCGTGGTCACGCTCGTGTTCATGCTCTTTGGCCTTGGCCATCAGCTCTTTTTTGCCGTCGCCCGTCTCTGGCTCAGACTCGTAGCGGGCGATGTTCTTTTGGTAGTCGGCCAGTTTCTTTTCAAGCAGGGCCTTGGCTGCCGGGCTGAGCTTGTCTTGGGCCAACTGCACCTGAATGTCGTCGGCGGCAATTTTGTAATCGGTTTGACGAATGTTCTTGGCTTGGTAAAACGCAAAAGCGTTCGACGCCAACACGTTGTGCACCATGGTTTCTTTGGCGGCGTTGTTGCCGCCCAAGCTGGCAATGGCCAACACCATCGCCAAGGTGGACACCAGCATCGCGCAGCGGGTGCGGAAGGGGTCGTTGGCGCCGTGTTCTGGCAATTCGGTTTCTGGCATTTCGCTCATTGTTTTCTCCTGAAGTGGGGTAGTGGGTCAATTGGTTTTGCTGGGCATCAAATCGTCGATGGAGAGTGTGATGCCCAGATGTTGCGCCAAAAAGTCACGGGCGAGAGTTTGCCACCCTCCGAGGGCCGACTGCAGGTGGCGTAAACCCGGATCGTCGGACAGCCCTTGGTTGAAGTCGAGGGGGGTGGCAAAGCGCAGCTGGTGCAACTCGTAGTGTGCTTGGTACAACTTGGGCGCTTGGCGGCTGCGCGCATCGATGGCCCGCAAGCGACCTTGGTGGCTCCAGTCGCACAGCAGCAAGTGGCCCATGCGCAGCATCAGCACGCATTGCTTGGGCGCAATCTTGCCCATGATCTTGCCGTGTGCGAGCTCACCCGTGGGGTCGATGACGCGCAGGGCCGCAGACGCTTCTTCGCCCAAGGCCACCCACGCTTGCTGGATGTGTCCGGCATGGAAATAAGCCTCCCAAAACCGACGCCGGTAGGGGCCAATGTCGTCTTCAGTGTGTTGCAAGATTTCAAAAAAGGCGTCCAGCGTGCGCGCCGTCAGCCAGCGGCTCAGGGTGGCGATGGCCTCTTGCCGCACGCCCAGCCAACCCGCATGGTCGTGGCGTGGGTCGCCCAGGGTGCGCAGCAACTCAGACATCAACACGTGTTGCACCTCGGGCGCGGGCGTGCGCTCAAACCACGGCGAGAGCAAGCTGTAGGCAAACTCGTCGCGACAAATGGGGTAGCGAAACCGTTGCTCGGGCGTGCCCGGCGCATGCAGCGCCCACTCGCACATGCGCTGGATGTAGGGCAGGGTGCAGCGCAGCTCTTCGGGCGCATTGAGCGCTTCCACAAAGGCTTGCCGTGCAAACGGGTTGAGCCAAAAGCTGGCGGTCAAGGCATGCTGCGCTTGCCATGTGCTCATGGGGGTGGCGCTGGGCAAGGCCAAGATGTCCGCCGCCACTTGTTGGGGACCGCGCGCAGGGTCGAGCAATTCGAGGTGCACGATCAGGCGTTGCAAGCCAAAGGCCTCGGTGTGGGACAAGGGTTGCATCACCCGCGCATCGGCAAAAAAACGCTGCGCGCTCTGGGCCAACTGCACAAACAAGGGGTCGTCTGGGGCGAAGTGTTGCAAATAGGTGTGCAGCACCGCGCGTGCCCATTTGAGCGGGCGGCGCGTGGCCAGCGCTGCAGGCAAGGTGTCTTGCAAATAGTGCTCTGCCAGTGGGATGTGCATGTGCAAGCCATGTTCAGGGGTGAGCCACAGGGCATAGGGCAGATTGCGCCAATCGCGTTGGCGGGGGGCATGGGGGTGGTTGGTGGGGCTCAGGGGCGAAAAGGCCACCGCCTCAAAGGCGCTGTAGGTGCGCTCGCCCACGCTGCGCAAATCAACCTGTGCGCCCAGACTGGCGCCTCGGCGTTGACGCACCGCATGCGCCAGCTGGTCAAAGTCCGAGGGCAGGGGGGCAAAAAATTCAAGACCGAGCGACATGGGTTTCAGCGCACCGTCTCTTGCATGCGCTTGAGCGCGTTGCCAGGCCCCGAGCCGTTCTCCGAGGCTTGGAAGGCCAGCACAAAGCGCAGCTCGACGCGGCGGTTCATGGCCGCGTTGTCTTTGTCGCTGGGGCGCTCGTCAGCATACGAGCTGATGCCAAATACGGGTTGCTCCCGTTCGTTGCGCAAGTCTTGCAGGCTGCCAGTGCTCAACACTTTGTAGACCGCACGGGCACGGTCCAGCCCCAAATGCCAGTTGCTGTACTCGCCGCGCTTGAGGGGCGCCGAGTCGGTGTGGCCCTCAATCAAAATGGTTTCAATCTCTACCTGCTGCGGGTTGAGCGGGCAGTCATCGGGCAGTTGGCGGCGCTGTGAATAGATGTAGCAGGGCAGTACCTGTTGTAACTGCAGTGCCGACAAGCGCAGGGTGCGCACGCCCTCGGCTTGCAGCTCGGGCTGACCCAAGGCAAACAAGGTGTCGGCGGGCAGCGTGATCACGCCCGAGGCTTGGTTGATCGTCACCGGCACGCCTGCGTTTTGCAAGCGGCTGCCAATGGCTTGCACCACGGCGGCCAGCGGGTCGGGCGGCGGTGCAGTGGGCGGCTCGGGCTTGCGCGCCAACAAGACCATCACCATCACGATGAAGATGAACAGCAGGCCAATCATCAGGTCACTGGCCGAGGCCATGTAGCCCGACTCTTCGACCTGCTCGTTGGCTGGAGGGGGACGACGGCGTTGGATCCACATACCGGCTTAGCGTTTGACCGGAAGGTGCTCGATGAACTCGTCCAACACTTCTTCGAGGTTGGTGATGCTGCCGCTGAGTTGGTTGACGGCACTGGCCAGGTGCTGGTCCATCTTGGTGTGCAACTCTGCAATTTGGCCGCTGTAGCCAGACACGCCTTGGGTGAGCGCATCGACCGTGCCGCTCAGGGCTTGTTGGGCTTCTTGCAAATGGGTGCGCACGTGGCCCAGAGCAGTTTCTGCTGAGTGAGCGCTCTCTTTGAGCGTGCTCACGGTCTGGCCCAATGCCTGGTTCATCGGCAGCAAGGTGTCTTTGAAATCGTTGGCCGCTGCGCGTTGCAGCGTGACCGAACTCTCCATGGCGCTGGCGCTGTCTTTGAAGCTGTCAGCGGTTTCACGCATCAGCGTTACCGTGGTGCTCAATGTGCCGGTCGCGCCTTGCACTTGGGTCAGCGTCTCGCCAAAGCTACCCAGCAAGGTGGTGAGTTGTGCGCTGCCTTGGTTACCGGCTGCACTGGCGCGGGCGATGGCCGCATCCAACTCGGCCACGGTGCTGCGGGTGGTGGTCAGGGTTTGGCTCAGGGCCGTCACTGCGTCGTGGAAAGTGTTCAGGCTGGTTTCAATGCCTTGCGTCAGCACGGCACCGGCTTTGCCCAATTCGTCGGCGGCCTGACTGCCCGCATGGCCAAAGCTTTGGCTGGACGATTGGATGTTGTCGGCCAAGCCGCTGAGCTTGTCAAAGGTGGGTTGCATGTGGCGAGACATGGCTTCGCCAATGGCATTGGCAAAGTCGCCTTCAAAGCGGCGCAGCTGGCTCACCTGGGCCCGGTTTTGGGTCAGCATGTCTTGAAACAGGCTCAGCTGCAGCCGCATGCTGGCCTCGGCCGCGTTGTCTGGCACTTGGCTGCGCAGGGTGTGGCACAGCAAGTCAAGCGCGGCTTGCAAGTTCTCCAGCGCCACTTTGGCACGCCAGTTCCACAACAGCGAGCACAACAAGCCCGCGATGGAGGTGATGAACTTGCCGCCCGCCGTGGCAATCAGCGACTGCAAGGCTTGGTCTTGTTGACGGGCCGACACATCGAGGGCATTCAAGGCCAAGCCCGCTTGCTGCAGGGCCACCGCCAAGAAGATGAAGGTGCACATCAGGCCGAAGCCGATCAGCAAATTGGGCATGGTCTCAAACAAGGCCAGGTTCAAACGTGTGCCCAATACGCTGCGCACATTCCAGTTGTCGGCATGGCTGCGAAAGCTGTAGCTTTGCAAACCGCCGCCATCTGGGGCAGGCAAGTCGATCAGGCCGGCCTCGGTTTCGCGCAATAAAAATTTCAGCTCAGGGTCTTTGGTTTGGTCCTGGGCTTGGTGCAGAACTTCACGCCTGCTGTCGTTGCTGTCGTGGTTGTGAGAGAGGCTTTTGTTGAGTTGCTGCACCGCTTTGCGTGCCCCGCGTATGCGCGAGGCCCACACGCCAAAGCACAGCAGGGAGAACACAACAATTCCAGCGGCAATCGCTAGAGGGAATGCCAGCTGGTGCAACTGAGCTAGGTAGGGAGTGAAAGACATGCAACTATTGTCCCAGACCGCCGCTGCGCAACACACGGCGTGCGCACGCGTCCCACAGCACTTGGGTGTTGGGTGCCCAGAGGGTGAGCCTGGCGCGCGCGCGGGTGAGGCCGGTGTAGACCAACTCGCGCGAGAGCACCGGCACGTCTTGCGCTGGCAGCACCAACAACACGTGCTCAAACTCCGAGCCCTGCGATTTGTGCACGGTCATCGCAAACACGGTGTCCACGGCGTCTAGCCGCGAGGGGGCCACCCAACGCACCGCGCCGGCGGGTTCTGCGCTTAGGGGCGAGGTCTGGGTGCCATCACGGGCTGTGTCGATGAACGCCACCCGCAACACCCCATCGGGGCCGGTCAGACACAGGCCCACGTCACCGTTCATCAGGCCCAGCGCATAGTCGTTGCGCGTCACCATCACTGGGCGCCCGGCATACCAGGGTTGTGTGCCCTGGCCCAGACCCAGAGCACGCTCAATCTGGGCATTGAGTTGCGTCACACCCAAGGGGCCGTCGCGCACCGCGCACAGCACGCAAAACTGCGCCAGTTGGTGCAACAGGGCCAAAGCTTGTGCGTCGCTGCACGCATGGCCGTCACGATGCGGTGTCAACAAGGCCAGCCATTCACGCCAGCCGTGGCGCAGTGCGCCGCCCAGTCGCGGGTCTGCGGCGTGGGGCAGTTGCAAGCGGGTCACGTCGTGTGTGCTGTCTGCTGCCTCCACCCAGTCGGGTGCGGCGTGCCAGAGGGCTTGCAACTGGGTGCGGTTGTGGGGGTCGTCGCTGTTGACGGCACGCGCCCACTGGCCAATGCCGCTGTGGGCGTCAAAGCGGTGGCTGTGGGTGAGCGTGACCGTGAGGTCGCGCAACAAGGGGCCCGTGCACAGCTGCGACATCACCGCACCGGCTTCCACCGAGGCCAATTGGTCTTTGTCACCCAGCAAGATCAAGCGCGCATGCAGCGGCACGGCTTTGAGCAAGCGCGCCATCATTTCCAAATCGACCATCGAGGCTTCGTCCACCACCACCACATCGGTGGCCAGCTGGTGCGCGCGGGTGTCGTTGCTGGGGGTGCCATGCAGTTGCAGCAAGCGGTGCAAGGTGTGCGCTTGGGGTGAAATCAGGCCACGCACCGCCTCAGGCATCTTGTCCAAGGCCTGGGTGATCGACTCGGTCAAACGCGCGGCCGCTTTGCCCGTGGGTGCCGCCAGGTGGATGCGCAGCGGCTGCTCAGGCGCGGCTGCGCCCACCAAGGTGCTGAGCAAGCGCACCACCGTGGTGGTCTTGCCCGTGCCTGGGCCGCCGGTGATGAGGGTGATGCGGTGGGTGGCTGCCACCTCGCAGGCACGCCGTTGCATGTCGGCGTGTGTCGGGTCCGCTGGCGCCGGGAACAAGGCATCGAGGCGTTGTGGCAAATCGGCGGGCGCAGCGGTGGGCGTCAAGCGCGCGCTGAGTTGCTGGCGGATGGTGTGTTCGGCTGCCCACGCGCGGCGCAGGTAGAGCTTGCCTTGCGGCTGCGCGGGTGTGCAGTGCAGCACCAAGGGTTGGCTGCCGCTGGGGGCGTCAAACAGGTCCGGGGTGTGGGCGTTGGCGCTGGGCTGGATCACTTCAGCCCAAGGCAGTGAAGCAGCGGCTGCGTGCAGCGTGTCGGGCAGTGCGGCGGCTTGCTCGTTGGACCAGCCCAGCAACTGCGCAGCTTGGCTGCGTAAGAGGCCCAAGTCCAGGCAAGCGTGGCCTCGGCCCCATTGGTGGCTGGTCAGGGCAGCCAGCCATAGATGGCGTGGGTCATTGCTGGGATGCTTGCTTTGCAGCAAGTTGGCCAGCGATTTGTCCAAGCTCGTCAAAGGCGCGGTCTGCGACCACGACGATTGAAGCAGAGGGGATAAGGTGTTGGGGGGCAGCATTCAAAGTCAGTTTACTAGGCGCAATGGTTTGCCAATTCATTTTTGTCAACTCATGCGCATAATATGCGCATACGCCACAAAAGGAGCCCACATGGCAAGCTCGCCAAATGCAATCGCTGCCTCACGCAAGCGCCCTGTCAACCTGACCCTGAGCGAAAGCTTGGTGACTGACCTGAAAAGTTACACCTCCAACTTATCGGCGACTGCCGAGGAGTTGCTGACAGCCTATGTGGTGGCGCAAAAGCAGACACGTTCACATCGACAACAACAGGCAGACCAAACGGTGGCTGCTTGGAATGTCGTGCATGCCAACCTAGGCTCATTCGCGGATGAACATTCCACACTCTGATGGCTCAGTTTGATCTTCATAAAAACAAAGGGCCGTTGAAAGACACCATCCCTTATGTGGTGGTCGTTCAGTCTTCTTTGTTTGATGGCTATCGACGCCGCGTTGTGGTGCCCTTGGTGCGCCGCAGTGTGTTGCCTGCTGGTATCGCCGGGACGCGGATGAATCCAAGCTTCAAGGTGCGTGGTGCGGTGCTGGTCTTGCATCCGCTGGACATGGTGTCTGTGGCGCTTGATCAGTTGGGGGAATGCGTGGGGTCCATCGCTGAACATGGGCAAGAGATTGCGGATGCCTTGGATGAGCTATTCACCCGCTCTTGGCAGTGAAGCTCAATCGAGTTTGCCCGCAAACGCCGCGTCCAGGGCTTCTACCAACGCGCGTGGCGGGCGCTGTACATGCACGCCGGCACCGGGTTGCTCGATGCCGCGCAAAAACAGGTACACCGCGCCACCCATGTGCAGGTCGTAGTCGTAGTCGGCCAAGCGCACTTTCAGCAAGCGGTGCAGGGCCAGGGTGTAGAGCACGTACTGCACGTCGTAGCGTTTGTGCAGCACCGCGTCTTGCAGCGATGCGCTGCCGTAGTCGTCCAGCTTGTTGGACTTGTAGTCCACCACCCAGTAGCGCCCGTCGTGCGCCACCACCAAGTCCATGAAACCGGTCAACATGCCTTGCAGCATGCGCGCTTGCAGTGCGGGGCGCGGCACGCCCGGCAGCAGGTGTTGGCCAATCAGTTGGTCCAGCGTGGCCGCAGACACGCCGTGCGCTTCGAAGCTGAACTCCATCTCGGCCCACAAGGCCTCGCGCGGCAACTGGCTCAGCACCAAGTCAGCACCCAGGCCTTGCAGCGGCAGCGGGGTGTTGAGCAAGGCGGTGATCCACGGCGGCAACAGCGCTTGGGCGGCATCGTCCAATTGCAGCCAACGCGCTTTGCGTTGCAACAAGCTGTGCCACTCGGCCTGTGCCCATGCCGGGGCTTCGTCACGCGCGGCGGGCCATTGGTGGAGTGACTGCCACTCCAGCAAGTCGTGCAGCAAGGTGCCGTAGCTCGCCCCGGCCGGAAAGCTCTGCCAGCGGCTGACGTTCGTTTGACCGGGTGCGTGGTCGGATGTGCCGCCTGATGTGCTGTCCTGCGCGTCGTCCGATGCGCCGCTGGCCGAGGCAGCGATGCTGGTCAAGTTGGGCAGGTCGAACTCGGTGTCAAGCGTTTCGGCATCGGTGATGGCATCGGCCACCACCTCATCGCGCAGCGACTCAGAACTCAGCCCCCGCGTGAGCGTGCTGAAGCTGGCGGTCCACCACAGGCTGTGGTGTTGGCGTTGTGGCGTGCGTGCCGCTTGGTGGTGCGTGGTCTGCACCGGTGGCTGGTAGGTTAGCTGCTGCAAGGCGGGCAAGGGTGCCACGGCGATGTCGTTGCATGTGGCCCACAGCGCGTGCAACTGCATTTGCAAATCACCGCGTACGCGGCGATGGAGCAGGCGCGACAAGGCGCTGCGCTTTTGTGTGCCCTTGGTGGCGTCGCCTGTGAGGTCACGAGCGGTCTCGGCCACGCCCACCCACAACGCGCGTTGGGCGCGGGTGAGGGCCACATAGAGCAGACGCATGTCTTCGTCGGTGGACGAGGGGGTGTCGCTGGCGCTGTCGGTGTCCTCGTCGTCTGGCACGGTGCGGGTCGTGGTGGTTTTTTCAACCGCAAAACTGCCTGCGAAGGGCACAAACACCAGCGGGTATTGCAAGCCCTTGCTCTTGTGGTACGTGATGACTTGCACGCACTGCGCATCGGTTTCTAGCCGCATGGCGTGGGCGTCGCTGCTGTCGCTGGGCTGTTGAATTTGTTGGCCCAAAAAGCGCACCAGCGCGTGTTCGCCTTGCAGACTTTGCGCCGCATGTTGCAGCAATTCGCCCAAGTGCAACAGGTTGCTCAGACGGCGCTCGCCGTCGTGCCCTCGCACCAGGCGCTGGGCACGCTCACCGCTGTGCAGCCAGTGGTGCAGCATGGGCAACACACCGTGTTGTTGCCACAGGTGTTGCCAGTGGTGGAACTGGTCGAGCAGGGCTTCCCATTGGGTCTCGTCTTGGGTGATGGCCAACACCTCGTCGAGCGACAAGGCCCACAGGGGGCTGCCCAAGGCCGCGCGCACCCAGCGGGTTTGGCGCGGTGACGCCACGGCGCGCAACAAGCGCCACAGGTCCAAGGCTTGCTGGCTCGCAAACACACTGGCATGGTCAGACAAGTACACGCTGGCCACACCACGCTGACGCAAGGCATCACGCATGGCGTCGGCCTGCGACTGGCTGCGCACCAGCACCGCCATGTCGCCTGGCGAGGCCACGCGCTGGTTGAGCAGCAGCGCCATCTGATCGGCAAACACCGCCGCCATGTGGTGCAGGTGGTCGCCGGCTTTGACCACCGGCTCGTCGCCTTGCATCTGCCACACGGTGAGGCCGGGTTGCAAGCGGCCGTTGCCCAGAGGTAGCGCCGCGACATCGCCATCGGGCGTGACTTTGACAAAGGCAATGTCATCGGGACTTGCGCCGCCCGCGGCGTGTTCAGGAGAAAACGGCGCATCAATTTGCGTGAACACATGGTTGATGGCACGCACCAGACCTGCGCTGGAGCGGCGGTTGCCACTCAGGGTGTGCAGAGCGTCTGGGTTGAGCGCCAGGGCCTGGCCACGGGCCTGCAAGTAGGTGCTGAGGTCGGCCCCGCGAAAACTGTAGATGGCCTGCTTGGGGTCGCCAATCATCACCAAGGCGTGTGCGGGCGTCACGGCTGATGGGTCGTAAATGCGGTGCAGGCTGCCGTATTGCCACGGGTCGGTGTCTTGGAATTCGTCGACCAAGGCCACCGGGTACTGGGTGCGAATGGCGGCGGCCAAGCGGCCGTCTTCTGACATGACAGCGCGGTAGAGGTTTTGCAGCAGGTCCGAAAAGTCAAATGCTGCGCGCTGTGTTTTGGCGGCTTGGTAGGCCAAGCCTACCGTGTGGGCGGCGTGCTCGGTGATGCGTGTGCCCGTGTCGGGTGCTTGGGCCTCACAGGCCAGATACACACCGAGTGCAGCAAAAAATGCAAAGCGTTCGGGCTCTGGCCAGCCTTTGTTTTGCAAGGCGGTGAGGGTGAAGCGCGCCAGCGTCTCGGGCTTGAGTGGGGCCGATTGCTCAGCCCAGGCTTGCAGGCCTTGCAGCCAGTTGGCGTAATTTTTTTCGGACGCTCCGGCCAGGCGTTGGGCTTGCAAAGCTTGCAGCACCTCGGGCGTCCAGGCCTGGCGTGCAGCCAGGGCTGCGGCATGGCACTGCGCCAGCCACAGCATGTGGGCGCTCATGGCTTGGCTGGGGGTGAATGCGGGGTCTTGGCGCGCGCGGGGTGTGCGGTCTTGTTCACGCCACAACAGTTGCAGTTTGCCCAGCAAGTCGTCGGGGGAGCGACCGATGCTCGACTGCGCGTGTTGCAGCACCTCGGCAGCGTGTGGGTAAAACCAAGTGCGCCAATAGTCTTGTACCAGCTGGCGTTGCAAGGCTTGCGCGTTGTCCAGGCGGGTTTGCTCAAACAGGTGACGACTGTCGAGCGCATGCTGGCTCAGCATGCGGCGCGACCAAGCGTGGATGGTGTAGATCGCGGCGTCGTCCATCCACTCGGCCGCAGCACTCAGCTGCAAGGCGCAGCGGGGCCAAAGTGTTTTGTCAAAGCTGTCGCGCAAGTCGGTCAGAAAACGGTCGGCCTCAAAACCTTCGGGCAAGGCGCGCTGCTGCGCGCTGCAGTCAAACAAGACAGCCGCATCGCGCAGGCGCAGGCGAATGCGCTCTCGCAATTCGGCGGTGGCTGCTTCTGTGAAGGTCATCACCAAAATCTGAGGCGGCAACAAACCGGGCTGCGCTTGACCCTGGGCCCCTTGCCGACCATGGCCCAGCACCAAGCGCAGGTAGAGCGCGGCCAGCGTCCAGGTTTTGCCCGTGCCGGCGCTGGCTTCAATCACCTGGCGTCCGGTGAGGGGGAGCGTGAGTGGGTTCAACGCGTTCATGGCGTGTCCTCGCGCTGCGCGTCATCGCTCGTCAGCAACACCGCCGCATCAACCATCGGGCCATACAAACGTTCGGCCCAGTCAGGCAGGTGGGGGGCCAGGTCGTCAAAGCTGTCGAACACCCGTTGCAAGCTGGTGCTCTCGGGGTATTCGCCGCTTTGCATGTGTGCGCCCTCA
>Ga0114959_10004291_pt1 | contig 10972 bp, 12 predicted proteins | sample C_130625_EF_Meta_FD_87317 | JGI IMG/M metagenome (GOLD analysis project Ga0114959, IMG submission 87317) | Freshwater microbial communities from Lake Croche, Canada to study carbon cycling - C_130625_EF_MetaG | ecosystem: Environmental > Aquatic > Freshwater > Lake | place: Lake Croche, Canada...
AAGTGGCCAGTGTTCCGAGGCTGCCTCAATACGAGTGAGTGCCTCAGCCCGATGGGCCTCGACCAATTTGATCAGTTCGATGCAATACGGATCCGGGGTGACGGCCAACTCATCGAGGATGGCTCCGGCGTCTTCATGCTTCATCTCGGCTTCATAGAGCAGGCCAAGAGCCCGCTCACGGGCCTCGTGGGGCCCAGTGATGCTCATCGACTCAGGCCCGGGTGATGTAGTCGCCCGTACGGGTGTCGACCTTGATCACATCATCGATGTTGACGAACAACGGCACCTGGACCACCACACCGGTTTCCAGCGTGGCTGGCTTGCGAGCACCAGAGACTCGGTCGCCCTGCAATCCCGGCTCGGTCTCGGCGACGACGAGTTCCACCGAAGCGGGAAGCTCGACGCCGATGATCTCGTCGTTATACGAATGAAGATTTACTTTGTTGCCGGCCTTCAAAAACCCAGCAGCATCACCGAGTGACTTCGGACTGACCGTGGTCTGGTCGAACGTTGTCTGGTCCATAAAGACATAATCGGCGCCGTCTTGGTAGAGGAACTGGGCGTCGCGCTTGTCGATAATCGCTTGTTCGAGCTTCTCGTCCGCCCGAAATGTCTTCTCGATCACCGCACCAGTCCGCGCATTCCTGAGCTTGGTACGCACGAAGGCCCCGCCCTTGCCCGGCTTGACGTGTTGGAATTCGATGACGCTGAACAGACCATCAGAGAGGTCGAGCGACATGCCATTCTTGAGATCGTTGGTGGAAATAGCCATCAGGCGGCAACATCTTTCGTAAATTTGGTCAGGGGCTCGGCGCCATCGGTGGTGATAACGAGAGTGTCCTCGATCCGCACCCCGCCAATCCCAGCGACGTACACGCCAGGCTCAACGGTTACGACCACGCCGGGTTCCAAGATAGCCGTCCCTTGCGTGGAGACCCATGGCATTTCGTGGACGTCGAGGCCGATGCCATGGCCCGTTGAGTGTTCGAAGCGCTCGCCGTATCCAGCATCGGTGATCAGAGTCCGACAGACCTCATCGATAGCCCGGGTCGATACCCCGGGACGCAAGGCTGCTTCACCAGCAGCATTGGCGGCAGCGACAAGAGCAAAAATCTCTGCCAACTCCCCCGTGGGCTCGCCCCCGACAACGAAGGTGCGGGTCATATCAGAGCAATAGCCCTCGAAAAGGGCTCCAAAGTCGAGCACCACAGGATCACCCTGGCGGATCTCTCGAGACCCGGGGTGGTGATGGGGCTTTGCCGAGTTCTCTCCTGAGGCCACGATCGTCTCGAAGGAGTTCCCTTCGGCACCGAGCTGGCGAATACGAGAATCAAGGAGGTGGGCGAACCCCTCTTCGGTCATTCCCGGTGCACCGAGATTCGAGAGGACGTCGCGCAGTGCGGCATCGGCAATAGCGGCGGCGTGCCCCATGCGAGCAAGCTCGCCAGCATCCTTCACTTGGCGCAACGCTTCCACCACGCCCGAGGTGGCCACCAGGCTTCGCCCCAGTCGTTCCTCCCAGCCCGTGGCTTGGGCCCAGGTCACCGAATCAGCTTCGAGCCCGACGACACCAGTGGCCAGGAGGCCGCCGAGTGCGTCTCGCTGAACATCAACCCCACCAATGCACAAGTCGATCACGCCGTGCATCCCGGCTGCAGTGAGTTGCTCGGCTGATTGTGTGCGGTAGCGCCCATCGGTGGTGAGCAATGCTCCCTCAGCGGTGATGGCAAGCACCGCAGCTGATCCCGTGAACCCCGTCAGGTAGCGGACATTGGTCAGGTTCGTCACCACGAGAGCATCAACCTCGGCAGCTTCGAAGCGCTGGCGAAGGCGAGGAAGGCGAGCAGCCACCTCAAGAGGAGCGAGTTCGGGAACTCGAAGCGGAGCCACTACTTCTGCTCCAGTCGTCGAGCAACCGCGTCAATGGCTAGTTCGTAGCCCATGCCACCGAACCCAGCGATCAGGCCATCAGCGACCGGAGCGATCGTTGAGGTGTGACGGAAGGGCTCGCGCGCTGCAGGGTTTGAGAGGTGCAACTCCACCACTACCCCGTCGTAGGCAGCCAAAGCGTCATGAAGTGCCCAGGAGGTGTGCGTGAAGGCACCTGCGTTAATCACGATGGCCACCGTGGTCCCTCGAGCAGCGTGGATGGCCTCAATGAGCTCACCCTCATGATTCGACTGCAGGTGGCGGAGACCAAGTTCGTGACGTGCTGCGGCATGTTGCGCGGTCGCCACGTGATCCGCCAGAGTCTCGGAGCCATAGATAGCGGGCTCGCGCTCGCCCAAAAGGTCGAGATTAGGCCCCGAGATCAACAGGACTTCGCGGATCGGTCCACTCACAGCGTTGCTCCCATCTCGATCAGCGTAGCGACCACTGCCGCTTCGTCAACGCCTTCGACAGGCTCAACGCCTCGGGGGCCATCGAGAACAAAGGTCAAGTCGTGGTGTGCCTTCTTATCTCGACGCATGGCCGCCACCAGCTCCTCAGCACTCAGGTTCTCAGGGAGGGTGCCGTCGAGCCCGAAACGCTCAACGATTTCCTCGTGCAACTGCACCCGAGCAGCATCGATGCGGCCCAGACGATTGGCCAGGCGAGCAGCAAGGATCAGTCCCACTGCCACTGCCTCGCCATGGCGCATCGAGGTCACACGGCCTTGTTCGCCCTGTGACCGGCGAGCGAGTCCCACAGCCTCAAGGGCATGGGCCAAGGTGTGTCCGTAATTCAGATTTGCGCGCACGCCTTTGGTCTCTCGCTCATCAGCGACAACGAATGCGGCTTTGATCGCCACACAGCGAGCCACCTGTTCCTCGAGACTGAGTGACAGGATCTCCGCTGAGGCCGGCTCGGTTCCCAAAAAGGCATACTTCGCAATCTCGCCGCGCCCACAGGCCCACTCCGCTTCTGGGAGGCTGGAGAGCGTTTCGGTGTCACACAGAACAACGAGTGGTTGCCAGAATGCGCCGACCAAGTTCTTCCCCTCAGGCAGGTTCACCCCCGTCTTGCCGCCGATAGCCGCATCGACCTGGCCGAGCAGGGTGGTTGCAAGTGTGGCGTAGCGAATCCCTCGGTGGTAACTCGCTGCAGTGAACCCCGCCACGTCGCTCACCAGTCCGCCGCCCACTCCCACGATGAGGTCTCGTCGAGAGAGACCCAAGTCCACGAGTTGGCGAGTCAGCGATTCAATGGTGGCCAATGACTTGTGATCCTCGCCCTCATCGATCACCAGGACGGCGGAATCAGTACCCGGGTCGAGCCCCGACAGCCACCCGGCATCCATCACCGAACGCTGCGTGATGAAGACCGTGGTCTGAGCGTCGGGGGCGAGGGAGCGAATCGACGCCGCCAGTTCGTGGCGAGCCCCGTTCCCCACCACGACCTCGTAGGGCGCCGCATTGAGGGAAACAGGAACTCGAATCATGCCGCCACCCCGAGCAGTGCAAGAAGGGCGCCGACCACCTGGCTCGGCGTACGCTGATCAACCTCAATCACGTGAGTCGCCACCTCGAGATAGTGAGCGCGCCGCTCGGCGGAAAGCTCGTGGAGGCGACCAAGCGGGTCCTCAGCGATCAGCGGACGACTTCGCGCATCGCCGACCCGAGAGGCAGCAACCGCTGCGCTGACATCGAGAAAGACAACGGGGGTATGCGCCACCAAGAGGGCTCGGCCCTCTGGGGTGCTGACCACCCCTCCGCCAGTGGCGATGACCGACGGGGTGGACACTGCCAATTCTTTGCGAAGTGCCTCGAGCTCAAGTGCGCGGAACGCCGCTTCACCTCGAGAAGAGAAAATCTCGCTCACGGCGCTACCCGTGTCGTGCTCAATGAGCGCGTCCGTATCGAGAAAAGGCTCGTTGAGGGCGTGGGCCAGCAGGCGTCCGACAGAGGACTTGCCGGCGCCCATCAGGCCCACCAGCACCACGTGGCGCTCCTCGCTCACTCGCCCTGCGCAGCCGAAGGCGTTTCGCCGAGGTGAGCCATGAAGGAGTCGTGATTGCGAACCATCTCCGCCACGGAGTCGCCACCGAACTTTCGCAGGGCCTCCGTCGCCAACACGAGGGCAACCATCGCCTCGGCCACCACGCCCATGGCGGGCACGGCCGTGACGTCAGTGCGCTCCTTGAAGGAGACGGTGGACTCTTTTGTCGCAACATCAACCGTCTCGAGCGTCGGGCGATTCAGCGTGGCCAGCGGTTTCATCGCTGCACGAAGCGTCAGCAGGCCACCAGTGGTAATCCCGCCTTCAATGCCACCCGCTCGAGCGGTGGTGCGAACAAAGCCGCCCGCAGCGTGGTCGTCAGCGTCAAATGAGATCGCATCATGGGCCTGTGAGCCGAGCATCCCCGCTTGAGCAAAGGCTTGCCCAAGCTCGACGCCCTTGACCGCCTGGATGCTCATCACTGCTTGTGCGAGGAGGCCATCGATCTTGCGGTCCCAGTGAACATGGCTGCCCAGGCCCAATGGCACGCCGTAGGCCAAGACTTCCGTCACTCCCCCAAGCGAATCGACCTGCTTGGCTGCCGCCTTGATGGTGACCACCATTTGCTCCGAGGTGGCCTTGTCCAGACACCGCACTTCATCAGCATCGACCAGGTCGAGTTCCCCCGGTGCAGGGCGCTGGTCGAGGGGGGTGCGCACGTCACCCAACTGGACGGTGTGGCTCAGCAGCGTACAGCCGAGCTCGGCGAGCAGGAGCTTGGCGATGGCTCCTGCCGCCACTCGAGCGGCCGTCTCTCGGGCGGAGGCTCGCTCAAGGACGTCTCGGGCATCGTCAAAGCCATACTTCTGCATGCCTGCAAGGTCGGCGTGTCCCGGACGAGGAGTCGTCAGGACTGCTTCAGGAACGCCCGGAGCGGGATCCATCCGCTCGGTCCACTTCGGCCATTCGGTGTTCTTGATCTCAATGGCCAACGGGGAGCCAAGGGTGCGCCCATGACGCACGCCACTCACCAAGGTCACCTCGTCAACCTCAAAGCGCATTCGAGGTCCTCGGCCAAAGCCAAGGCGGCGGCGTGCGAGTTGATCCTGAATCTGCTTCGTCGTTACCCGAAGGCCAGCCGGGAGACCCTCGATGATGACAACGAGGGCTTGACCGTGAGATTCACCGGCAGTGAGGAAGCGAAGCACGCCACAATCCTACGCGAGGGTGGGGCGGCGGCCGGAACTCAGTTGGCGTAGAAGGGGTTTTCCCCTACAGCGTGGTCCGTCACGTCAACAATTTCGGTCAGCTCGGGCAGGCTCTCTCGAAGAGAAACCTCGATCCCGTTCTGAAGCGTCATGCGGCTCATGGCACAACCCTGGCATCCGCCAGAGAGGGCGAGGTAGGCCACGCCCTTGGTCTCGTCCATGGCCACGAGGTCAGCTCGCCCGCCATGACTGGCAATCGAGGGGTTCACGTCGCGGTCAAGCACTTCGATGGCCCGCAGGGCCAGGGGGCCTTCGAGCCCCTGGGCCACAATCTCTTCGGGAACGCCTGGAGCCTGCTCGGCCGCCGAAGGGGCGTTCGGATTCACCATGACGAGTCCGCCACCATTGTCGGTCGAGAACTCAAGGCGAGCACCGGCCAGGCGAGGAATGCTGCGAGCAGGAACAACGACGCGCAGATCTCCGTCGAGCAGCACCGCGTCGCTGTCATCAGCGTCAGCAACTGCCTGAAAGAAAAGGTCATAGGTGTACTTGCCTGATTCGACGCCGCGCACGTCAACCCACAGGGCGAGCTCAGTGGTGCCCGCTTCAGCGGCCAGCGCATCGAGGACGACCTGGCGGGCGTCATCAGTTAGTTCAAGGACGGAGGTGTCGGTGTTCGAAGCCATGAGGACCAGTCTACGGGTCGCACCACGGGTTGTGCCCCCGAACTAGCGTTCCCCTTGTGGCAAAGGCACCGAAAGACGCGCATGAATGGGTCAGTTTTGAAGATGAGGAGGAGCAGCGCACGTGGCGCTTTGACCTCACCTTCCTCGAAAGCTCGTGGACCTGCATCTTCGGATCGGGCTGCCAAGGGGTCCTGACGGGACCCACCCCCGAGCTCGTCCAGGGTTGCTGCTCGTATGGTGCGCACTTTGTGGACGAGGAGGACGTGGCCCAGGTTCGCCGCTCGATCCCCCGCCTGACCGCCGAGGATTGGCAGTTCATCAATGAGGCCCCCGACGAGCTCTTGGTCGAAAATGAGGCTGGCGATACGGTCACCGTGTTGAAGGATGATGCCTGCATCTTCTTGAACCGCCCCGGGTTCTCCGCCGGGCCTGGCTGCGCCTTCCACGTGGCCGCTCAGCGTGTTGGCGAGCATTTCAGCACCTGGAAGCCCGAGGTCTGCTGGCAGCTCCCCTTGCGTCGCGAGGACGAGGTTTCTGACGACGGGTGGGTCACCACCTCGATCGGCCAGTGGGAGCGGCGACACTGGGGAGACGGTGGCGACGAGTTTGCCTGGTGGTGCACCGAGGAGCCCGCAGCCTTCACCGGAACCAACCGGGTCATCGACTCAATGAGCGAAGAAGTCATCGTGATGGTGGGCAAGCGCAACTATGAGCGCCTGATGACCTTCCTCGCTGAGCGAACTGATCGACTCTCTCGAGGTGTTCCCCTCGCTCACCCCGTGCTTCGCAAGGCTGAACGCGCCGCTGCAAAGGCAACGTCCAAGTCAAAGGGCTAGCGGTGTTCGCCACTCACCCTCGGGGGTGAGTGACTCCCACCCCCGGTGAGACTCAGACGGGTTCGTCGTCGAGCGGATCGTGCTCGTCAGGTCCTTCTGGTTTTGAAGCACCGAGGATGCGGTCGTACGCGTCTTCCTCGGCCAAGCACCACGATGCGTGACTGTCCTCAGGCTCTGCTCCGCACTCAGGGCATGAGCGCGCCTCGGCACCCGATGCGCGCTTCAGGCTGCGTGCTTCTTCAAATCGGCGGTGTCGGCCCTTTTTCACGCCTCGCTCCTCTGGGACTAAGGGTGGTGACCGGACGGGTCGCCCTTCCTGCTCGGGGCCTCCATCTTACCGGGACCCCGACCCCCACACGGGGCCGGTACCATCTGGCCCACGAACTACGGAGGAGGAGCCATGGCGGAGGAGTTTGACCCCCAGGCAATGGTGGAGCGCTTTGCCGAGCGGGCCCGGGCAGTCAAGGATCGAGGCGTCCCCCCGATCGAAGGCCCTGAGCGCCAGGCCTTCGTCCAGCGAGCCGCCCAGGACTTCATGGATTACGCCATGCTCGCTGACGCTCAGGCAGAGCTCAACGATGGAATCTTGACCCTCCGAATTGACCTGCGACCCTCCTGAGGGTTACTTCAGAGCAGCCGTCGTCGAGGGACTTGACTCACTGGGGAGAATGAGACGCTTCCCGAGTACTGCTTCAATTCGAAGCTGCGCCTCGGTCAAGCTGAACAGGCCAGCGCGCCGATCCTTGGCGAAGGCGGTTTGCTTGGCTGGGTTGCCCACCGCGTCGTAGCAGTCGTGCGCTGCCGCCCCCAGAGACTCATACGAGGCCCCGAGAAGATTGGTGGTCGGTGTATCGGGACTGGGCAGAGTCTGATTGGCCTGCTGAATTTCAACGAGCAGTGCCCCACACAACGTGTGAGCAGCATCGGGATTCTCGGTGGTCGCCAGCAGCGTGGTTGCCTTGGCCACGTCGGCACGGATCTGCCCGGTTGATGCCGCGAAGTCGGTGCCGGTGACCCAGTTCGAGAGCTGCTTGGAAGGTGAGCCCTGCTGGTCTGAAGCACAGCCTGCTCCGAGAAGCCCACTCAAGCCGAGGACCACACAGAGCGCTGCGGCCCTCATCGAACGTTGATCACGTGATACGACCGCTTCCCCTTGCGGAGCAAGAGGTAGCGACCGTGCAGCAAGTCCGCTTCGCCGAGTGTGGTCTCGATGCCGGTGCAGACCTGATCGTTGACGTACGCGCCATTTTGTTCGATGGTCCGCCGAGCCTCCGCCTTGGATGATGCGAGTCCAGTCGTTACCAAAAGATCCAGCAGCAGTGGCGAGGCGGCCAACTCGCCTCGGCCAAGCTCTGAGGACGGCACCTCGCCAACGACCTCGGCCAAGGTGGCGGCATCGAGCGACGCCACTGACCCGCCAAAGAGGGCAGCTGAGGCTTCTTCGGCTGCCGCTCGTGCCGAGGGACCGTGCACGAGCTCAATTACCTCGCCAGCCAAGGCACGCTGGGCTGCTCGAGCCTGCGGGCGCTCGGTGACCTCGACCTCAAGTGCCGTTATTTCCTCGAGGGGCAGGAAGGTAAAGAATTTAAGGTAGGTCCCCACCACTTCGTCCTCGGCGGTCAGCAGGAATTGATACAGCCCATAGGGGCTCGTGCGCTTCGCATCGAGCCAGACGCGATCGTTGCCTGCCTCGGACTTGCCGAACTTGGTCCCGTCAGCCTTGGTCACGAGCGGCGAGGTCAAACCGAAGGCGTGATCGCCGCTGCGCTTTCGGATGAGCTCGATGCCCATCGTGATATTGCCCCACTGGTCAGAGCCGCCAATCTGGAGCGTGCAGCCATGCTCTTCGTTCAATCGAGCGAAGTCGTAGGCCTGAAGAAGCATGTAGGAGAACTCAGTGTACGAAATGCCCTGATCGGGTCGCTCGAGTCGGGACCGCACCGACTCCTTGGCCACCATCTGATTCACCGTGAAGTGCTTGCCCACGTCGCGGAGAAATTCAAGGAGCCCTGCTGCACCGAGCCAAGCTGCGTTGTCCAACAACAGCGCCTGGCTGGATCCCGCTGAGGCATCGAAATCGAGGAACCTCGACAACTGGCCACCAATGGCGTCGACATTGGCGCGAATCTCCTCCAGGCTGAGCAGCGGTCGCTCCGTCGATTTCCCTCCCGGGTCGCCAATCATGCCGGTGCCGCCACCCGCCAGGGCAAGAGGCCGGTGGCCGGCGAGTTGGAGCCGACGAAGCGTGCATACCTGCAAGAGGTGACCAACATGGAGACTGTCAGCGGTGGGGTCGAATCCGGCGTAGGCCGTCAGGCCACCTTGATCAAGGCGCGCCAGAAGCGCCTCATCGGTGACCTGGTGCACCAGGCCGCGAGCAGAGAGATCCTGAGAGAGAGTCACCATGGCGCCCTCAAGCCTGCCACAGCGCCCCGGCCATGCCGGAGAAGGTGGCTAGCCTCATCTGCGTGCCACACACCACCGTTGAACTCGAGCTTGGACCCCTTGACGCAGGCTCGAACCCGTGGCTGAACGGCTGGCGAGCTCCGGTCCGCGAGGAAGCCACCTCAGTGGGTCCCTTCGAAATTGAAGGAGCACTCCCCCCAGGTCTCGAGGGTCGCCTTCTCTGGCTCGGCGCCAATCCGGTCCGCGTGGACGATCCCGACACCTATCGACCTGCCGATGGCGACGCCATGTTGCACCTCCTCGAAGTTCGTGTCGGTGCCATCGTCAAGATGGCGTCTCGATTCGTGGTCACCCGTCACTTGGTGGAGATCCTCGGAGCGCGCGCTCCTGAGGGCCCCTTGGCGGCAGCGGGACCGGTGGCCTCGGGATCCCTCGTCCACCTGGCTCGCCGCCTGCTCTGCCTCGACGGACTGGGGCTTGGCTACCGGGTGACTTCTGACTTAGCCACGGCGTGTGTCGAAGACTTCGACGCCTCGCTTTCTTCGCCGATGGGTCTTTCGGTCGTGGTGGACCCGCGAGACGGCAGCGCTCGATTCCTCGGCATCGATCGCTTCGGCCCGCCCTGGCTTCGCCTCCATCACCTTGAGGCCAGTGGCATCGTGACCTCCTCAGAGATCATCGAGCTCGATGCCTTTAGCGCCGAACCGGCGTTGGGGACCACGCAAACCCAGAGCCTGATCTTCGAGTCTTCGCTGCGCTCTCCCGTCCTGCGCGGCGAGGACGACGTTCTGGGCCCGCTGCGCTTTGAACCCGAGGCCCCCACTCGAGTCGGTGTGCTCGCCCACGGAATGCCAGGGGCCTCGATCAGCTGGGCGCGCTCTGAGCCTGGGCACGTCCACAGCGTGGCGGCGCTTTCCGATACACCACTTGGTGCTCGAGCGGTCGTGCTTCGCTCCACACCCGAGCGAGTCGGCGATCCCGACTGGTGGCCGAGCCATGCTGGGTACCTTGAGGCCATTGATGTCAACACGCTGGGTCGTTCTTGCATCATCGAACGCCTTGATGATCTGGTGCTTGACGCCGTGAGCGGTGACGCGACCCTTCCGCTCGCCTCTCGCCGATTCCTCTATGGCGTCACCGCTGATCGGTCCGGTACCAAGGGAGCGATGTTGGTCAAGTACGACCTGGTCACTGGACACGCCGAGCGTCGGGTGGTGCCGGAGCATGAGGTGGTCGATGCTCCGCTGTTTGTGCGTGACCCCGAGGGTCGAAGCGACGAAGAAGGCTGGGTGGTGGTTCCCACCTTCGACCGAAGCTCTGAGGCATCAACGCTGGTCATCTTGGATGCCACAAGATTTTCAGCTCAACGAGAAGCTTCTATCCGTTTACCGCAGCGGCTCCCGGTGGGCATGAGCGGACTCCATTTGCGTCCCTCCACCTATCGCTAGGCCAACACCGGCTTCACCGCCTGGGCCACCGCCTCATTCAATCGCCGGTGGACCTCGAGGTTTTCTTCTCTGCTGGGTACCTTGACCACCACCACGTGGGTACCGGGCAACCCCGAGAATTGATCGAGCGCCTCGTTGAGTGCCGAAGGCGTCGTCACTTCCGCCACGTCAAGACCAAAGCCTCGTGCCACGTCGGCCACCTTGGCACTTGGTGGAGTACCAAAGAGACGTTCGAACACCTCGGTGCTGAGTTCCTCGTGTTGGGCCAAGAACGAGAAGATTCCGCCTCCGCCGTTGTCCACCACCACCACCACCAGAGCGTCCGGTGCTTTGGTCGCATCGACCAGTGCCGAAACATCGTGAAGAAACGCAAGGTCGCCAATCAGGCACAGCGTGTGCTGCCCCGAGGCGGCCACGCCCATCGCCGTTGACATCACGCCATCGATTCCGTTAGCCCCACGATTGGCAAT
>Ga0114959_10004303_pt1 | contig 10955 bp, 12 predicted proteins | sample C_130625_EF_Meta_FD_87317 | JGI IMG/M metagenome (GOLD analysis project Ga0114959, IMG submission 87317) | Freshwater microbial communities from Lake Croche, Canada to study carbon cycling - C_130625_EF_MetaG | ecosystem: Environmental > Aquatic > Freshwater > Lake | place: Lake Croche, Canada...
AATGGATATGGTTCAGCAGTTTCTTGAAGAAGTAAAGTTAAAATGGCTCCTAATCGAACAGAAATATTGAATTCACTTTGGCGTGGCATAATTTCCTTTCTAAATCCCTTGATCAAACGTAAACACCTTTTCCATTTAGGAACCTTTGGGTCTTCTGAACAGAGAAACTCTAAATCATTGAGCAAATAGTATACAAACACAAACTGTTGCGTCCTAGCCATTCTTAAAAAATAATTAGGAATAACATCTTCAAACCCATTCTCAACTAACATTTGACAAACATTCATCCAAATATAATTCTCCGCTTCTATCGCACTCTTTTGTTGTGGAGGAGAGTGGTATACTTCTAACCTATTTCTTAGGCGATAACTAAATATTTTTCGTATCCTTCGTCGCGTATCTATTGTGAGCGGTTGACGCGTGTATGGGTTCGCAGGAGTTAGTGAAGAACTCAGACATCCAATTATACTACGAATATCAAACCACCAAATGTGTCCAGCCTCTTCAAACGCAAAATAATCAAGTGGGTGTAGTTTATTTTTGGGGTCTAATGAAACTAGTTCATCGTCATTATGACATTTGTGTCTATTCAGGACACCTGGACCTGCTAGTTTCAAGCGGTTTCTTAAAGTATAGCCCCTCCAAACTTTTGAAATGAGGATTGCTTTTGGATGAAGAGCGTTCACTTCACTCCAAATCCTTTTATTTTTGGACTTGGCATGTTTGCCGCAAAACGAAAGTCCAATCAATGAGCGACTTGTACATCTATCGTTGCTATTCACACTCCTACACGATATACAAGAACTCATATTTATTGATTTTAGATCTTTCGTTGAAAACGGATATACACCTAACAAGCGTATATCAAGACACAAAACAAGCAAGATGTCCACCTCTGCAATCGTATCCGTTCGCAACATTGATGTCAACCAGGTTTCCTTCGTCGTCGGTCAGGCTAAGAATGGTCGTAATCCCACTATCGCAATCAAGTATGCTGGTCAGAACCTCCAGCTCCGTCTTCCTCGCATGAAGTTCCCAGGCGGTGTTCTGATTCGCGAGAGCGACCAGAATGAGTCCAAGACATATACTCTTATTGGGTCCCTGAATGGCTGCGACCCTTACGGCAAGGACCGTGCGCCTGAGACGGACGATGTGAGCCGTTTCTACAACTTCCTTCTGGATCTTGAGAACAAGATTGTCGCTGCCGCCGTTGAGGGCAGTGTCAAGTGGTTCGGCAAGAAGAGGTCTGAGGAGGCAATCCGCGATGGCTTCAAGAAGCTGATGCGTATGTCCGTTGACAAGGTGGATGGCGAGTACATCCCCAACGGCAAGTATCCCCCCAGCGTGACGGTCAAGGTGCCTGTCTACGACAACCGCGTGAATACGGAGGTCGTTGATAACCGTGGCAACCCTATGACTGTCTACCCTAACAGCCTGCCTTCTGCGTTCCCGAAGGGCGTCGAGGCAAACCTCGTGGTCAGCGGCTCCATCTACACGATTGCTGGCGGTGGCTTCGGTGTTACGTGGCGTCTGAGTTACGCACAGGTCTTCCCTCTTCAGCGTATGACGGCGGCATCAGTGTTCGCAGACGACATCGAGAACGATGATACGGAGGCAACGCAGGAGGCTACTGAGGTTGAGCCTACGCAGCAACAGGAGACTGAGACTCCTCAGGAGGAGGAGGCACCTGCTCCTGCTCCAGCGAAGGCAACTGGACGTCGTCGTGTGGCGGCTGGACCCCCACTCTAGACCAAATACCTGAGTTCTTAGGAGGGGTGTAAAGAACAAATGAATCATCTAAAAACAAAATACAAGACGGAAAAGGCAACTTTTTCAATGCGTGGCAACCGCTAGGCACTGAAAGATTCCTGCTTCCACATTCGGTACATTCATATATTTCTTTCGGCGGGTCAATCAGCATTGATGGAAGAAACACGCGTGTATTGCCGAATAAAGACATTTCCATAACATGCTTGAAATCTGTTTCTAAACAATCCTGATAGGCTTCATTAGAAATCAATGACCAGACTGTTTTATTCTCGCAAATCCAGTTGGGTTCTTGAAAGAATGTAGCATACGGATTCTCATAAAACCAAAGAACAGAAAACTCTTCCCTGTTTTCGGTTTCATACTCTACAAGCCCACAGCACTGCGTCATATCATCATACATCCATTGAACGTCTAGTTTTTGGTCTTCATATCTAGGGTCAAAGGAACCTAAATATACGAATCTCTGGTCTATTTTGATAAGGTCTGCGTCAATATCTTCATCGTGGTCTCGAACCTCTGGACCAATATTGGTATACACGAGTCCAGGTCTTCTTTGAGATAACATCTTATGTAATATACTTAAATTCGGTTCTAAATCATACCGCATTAATCAAACTTCACTACGGTATGAACATCGTGTCGCTTTAGAGAGTTTGTAGCTGACCGAGATAGTTCGTGACGCTTCTTTGTCGAATCTTCTTCCTTTGCGGAATGAATACGCGTCTCCATATCCCTGTGAATCAGTTCATGATTATCAGAAATATACTTCAAAACACCATCTGTGATTGCCCATTCAAAAAAGTTCAGTTGTCCAACAGTTGTTTCCATATCGCGGAACTGAATACGCTTCCATCTACAGAACGGATCAAACATCTTCTTGCTATAAGCCTTTAGGTGGGACTTATATGACAAATACACGACAATATGTTTCTTATCGGCTGTAAGAAACGACGTATTGTACTTCTTTGAATAGTTCGTGACGAACCAATCGATTAAACGAAGAGACAGGTTTGAACTTCCGTCCAAAATACCTTTTACTAAACTGAGATTCTCTTCATTCGCATAAAACTTCTCTAAACGGAAAAGAACCCACTGTTCTTGTGTCTTAATACTTCGTTCCATTTTTACAAAACTAATACTTGTCGCTTGAAAACGAAATAGAGCGAGTGAGCTTATGAATAGTATAATGGAAGATAAAGTTAAGTTTCTTATTGATACCTACGGAAAAGATGACCAGCGGACGGAGGCTTGGCATACGAAGAGAGGTGAAATGCTGACTGCTTCAGAGATTTACAAGACAGTGAAAGATGCGACTCCTGCTTCTCGCCATGAACTCATTACAAATAAGCTGACGCCTCGTGAAGCAGGACAGTTTATGACGGCACGTGCTCTTATTTGGGGAACACAGTTTGAGCCGATGGCAAAGCACATATACTCCAAGATATTTGGCGTTCAAATCGTGGACACGACGTGTATTCCGCATCCTAGCCATTCATTTCTTGGGGCATCTCCTGATGGTATTCAAGTGACAGACGATACCACAAATCCACGATATGGGCGTTTGGTGGAATTCAAGTGTCCTATTTCACGAAAGGTGGATGAATCGGAGCCTATTCCTACGGCTTACTTCCACCAAATGCAGTTACAAATGGAGTGTACACAACTGGATGTGTGTGACTATGCGGAGTTCCAGTTCAAGCAAATGAACTATACGGAATGGACGGAGACGAATGTGGAATATAAGTCTGCGTTCATTGTTTCCGAAGATGGAAAGACGGTTCTGTATCGCGACTTTGATGATGCGCGAACTATTGCCGAATGGAAAGAGGCTGTTGTTCCGAAAGACGACGAGGGACATTGGATGTTCGTGTTTTGGGCACTTATGAAAACAAAGTTTGCGACTGTGGAGAAAGATACCGAATGGCTAAGCACGAACTTGCCCTACTTTGAATCCACGTGGTCCGATATCCAGACACACCGTGCCGCAGGAACAATGCCTGACCATCCTCGCGAAAAGAACACTTTGGTGCTTTAAATAAGAATAAACGAACCGTCTGACGGAACATACTTCAATATCCGTATTGGTGAAACGAATGTTATAGTGCTAGTGTTATTTCCAGTGTTTGGTTCAAGAACATTCAAAAAAGGATCGCTCCTGCTAGCATCTCCAGCGACTGTTATTATTTTTCCATCAGACGCGTTTTTTAGTAATACATAATAGTTATCATCTGTAACAACATTTGTTAAATAACTGCCGTTTATCACAAGAAAAGTGTCAATTGACGCCGCATAAATAAATAGTTTATATCTACTGGCAGGTGTTAGATTGAGAGTATATTGGGATGATATATTATTCACTCCAAAAGCAAGTGATGTTATATCTGGACCCACAAGACCAGTAATGCCAGTAGGACCAGTAGGACCAGTGGGACCAGTAGGACCAGTGGGACCAGTAGGACCAGTAGGACCAGTATCTGAATTCCCTGCAGGACCAGTAGGTCCAGTAGGACCAGTAGGACCAGTAGGACCAGGAATATCTACAAGAGACCGTTTAGATGTCCATTGACTTGCAGGAATCATCTTTGTGCTTTTACAACACTTGATTAATACGGAATTAATGCTCCGCCTGCGATTAACATATATAACGTTGAGCCTTGTAATCTGGTTCCGTCGTAAGGTTGCAACGTTACAGTTCGAGTTACGTTACCTAATATTGTTACAGTAATACTGTATTGTGAATAATTCTTTACTCGAATTGAAAAATTTGGTGAAACTATACCAACTCCTGCTTCAAAAATAACTGAATTTTGAGTAGCTCCTGTCGTTGTGATATAATATGTGGTATAAATATCTGAGTCATTAACAATTTGGTGTGTTCCATTCTTACTGGCGGATATATTTACAAGAGGTAATGATTGTGGTCCAGTCGGTCCAAGAACGCCCTGTGTTCCAGTAATACCGTTTTTTCCAATAATACCTGGTTCTCCAGCTGGACCTGTTGGACCTGTTGGACCTGTTGGACCTGGAGATCCTTGATCTCCCTGTATTCCAGTTTTTCCGATTGGACCAATTGGACCAGGACAGTTAAGAATTAATGTTTGTGAAGACCATTGACTCGAAGAAAGCATTTACTTACCTCTAGTAAAAATTCACGCCTGAACCATCCAAAACCGAAATTAAAAGGTCTCCACTATCGCGTGTTCCAGATGTTATTGAATGTAGTATGGCTCTTGTAGTACCATAATTAATCGTTAATGTAGGGGTATCAAAGCTTGGCCGTATGAAATAAATACGTGAAATACCAAGGGTTTCATTAGATATAGTTAAAGTAGCGGATGATACCACAAATGTTGTATAGGATGCGTAGTCAGATAGTGTTATTGATGAACTTGCTGTTCTAATAATTGGAAAATTTGCCCCTCCAGCAGGACCAGTAGGACCAGTAGGACCACTGGGACCAGTATATCCTCTTTCTCCAACGACTCCAGAACTACTAGGTCCAGATGGTCCTGTTGGTCCTGTTGGTCCTACCTTTCCCTGAACTCCAGTTTGCCCCCTTGGACCAGAAGGTCCAAAAGATTTAGAAGCGTATGTCTGGGCTGTCCATTGACTTGCGGATGACATCCTTTTGTTTGTTATGACTTTAAAAGAATGGACTGATAAATACAATGGCTCAACCACTAACATATCAACAGATACTGGCGGAACAGTATGAGGAAAGTGCGAGAGATAGACTTGTGTTTCAGACTGCAGAATACGACGACGATGTCGAACCTCAGTTTGACCCGCACATTAAGAAAACTCAGGATATTTTATACGAAATTGAAGATTCCCATGCATTCAGAGAATTTGCTGGAAATAGGCATTTGGAGGAAGATCTCGTAAAGTCAAAGGAGTTTGAAGATAAAAGTAAGTTAAGTGTTCGGTATAATAAAGATGTCAAACTAAATGTATTCAGTATAGATAGTAGATTTCGAGCATATGCATATCCTGGCTTATCAACCGCTGGACAACCAAGTAGTAATAATCCTGACTATACCTCAGTTATTTCAACATCAGTATCCTCTTCTACTCATTTCGTATTCAGAATTTCAAAGCAAACTAAGAATGCGATAAGCATCAAGCTAACATCTTTTGAAATGCCAAACATATTTTGGAACTTTTTAGCATCGAGAGGCAATACTAGTTTTCTTATTCGAAAGAATGGAACAACGACATGGTATAAAGTAACTATCCCAGACGGTTATTATCAAACGATTGATCAACTAGCGACCGCAGTCCAGAGTGCATTAAAAGGGCTTACTAGCGTTCAAGACTATGACAAATTCACGTGCTATGCGCAAGATGGTTTTTGTTACATTGGAAATTCAACTTCGACAGCTTACGATTTTGATTTTACGACAAGTCCATTTACGTATAATTCTTCATCAACAGGGACTGTAGTGCAAACACAGTTGTTTGAAACTTTAGGGGATATGCTCGGATTTGATATAACAAACACTTATACAAATATTACTATGAATTCAACAGCTTTATTTGGTTCATATGGATTAGATGTAAACCCAGACCATTACATTTACTTAAAAATCAATGACTACTCGACAGTAACGCCACAATCCATCAATGATACATATTACTCTGTATTTTCCAAAATTCCAATCACAATTACGAAAGGGCTTATGATTATTGACAATGATTCTACAAATTCAACTACGCGAGAGTACAGATTCTTACAGCCCACGAATATTCAGCAGCTGGAAATTCAGTTATTGGATATGACTGGAGCTGAAATTGTTCTCCGTGGAAACTTTTCAATGACATTGGAAATCGAAGAAGTCGTGAGTCATTCGTTGTATGAAAAATTACGTGAGCTTTAAGTAAGATGGACAAAAATGTTCTTGAACGCATCGCAGTTCCGCAAGTTGAGAATCATTACAATTTGACCTCAACGTCGCAGCAGTATCCTCCTCCTCAGCACGGAGGTCGTGTTCCTAATATCAACGATCCCTCAACGTTTCAGTTTGCGGCACGCCCTTACAAGCTGTATTCTGATGGTCGCCCTGTCTTTGAAGACAATCCTCGTTCTGACCTAGTTGGTCACCTTCACAAGGAAACCCCACTGAATGCTGTATTCTTCAGTAATCATAATATTGATAGCCTTCAGACTCAGATTCACGATCAGGTCATGGCAATGAGCGGAGGCAAGTATGATATTGGACGACAGAGCGATGATGATTTACGCTTGATTATGCGTAGCTATTACCTGATGTTTGGACGCAATGACCCTACGAGGGTAGCAAGTGAACTGGAAGAACTGAATCGCCGTGTGATAGGTTACTGCTCTGGTAAGATTTACTCTGAAGTTGATTTCCATATGTTTTATCGCAAGGATTTGGAGGAGTTCGCACCTGCGATTGCGAATCCAGTGAACACGCAGGTGTTCGGAACGCGTACAGGTGAGCTAAAGTCATTCTTTTAAAGTACCAAATGGAGCTGTGTGAGTTTCAAGGTCGCATATACGGAAAATACTCAAAACAACTATTTATCTTTGAATCCGTCTGGGATTCGTTCCGACCTATTACTTCTGTAGGATGGAACGGACACACATTTGAAGTTGTGGACAAAGCGTACAAGCAAGATTTCTTTGGGAAGTTTTACGGATACGGAAGTCCAGAAATGAAAGAAATATGTCGTCGTCTTACCCTCGTTACTGAACTTGGCGACGCAAAAATCATTACAGACCCAATTATTTTTTGGCGATGGATGGGAATCACTGACGCAAAATGGTGGAATGACAGACCTTGTGTGTTTACTTCGAAATGCGTGGACACGTCTAAATTCAGCTGGAAGTCGTATATCTCATTCTTGAAAACAAAGCCAAAGACGTTGCGTAATTTAGTTGTAAGACGATTAACGCGTAAAAGGGTTTAGTATGTGTTTCATAGTCAAGTATAAATGAGGGTGAACATTATTTCATCATTTGGGAAGAATACTGGGTTGAACCAAGATACCTTTTTGTTACGTGGAATCATTGCGGGGATTTATGAGAAGGATGTGAGTATTTCGTGTGTTCCGCACGTTCATCCGCACTGCGAGGAGGCAGACGTGAATATCTTTTTAGAAACAATCAATCCGTCGTTATTTTCGTATGCGCGTAAGAACATTTGGATTCCGAATGTGGAATGGACGTATCGTAACTGGGAACCTTACCTGAATATGGTGGATGAGATTTGGGTAAAGACGCGTGAAGCTGAGGATATTTTGAAACCTCTGACTTCAAAGCCGATTAAGTATATTGGCTGGACGTCTATTGATAAGGTTTGGGATACGGACGGAAAGAAGAACTATTACAAGGCATTCGTTCCTGTTGGAAAGAACATTTACCGCCATCCTCGTCCTATTTTTCAGGCATATATGCGTATTCTACAGGAGAACGCAAGTCTATACACCAAACTCCCAATCTTAAACGTCGTTTATTCTCCTGAGCATCACGATGTGTCTGTCCCATTTGAGATAGCCGATAAAGTTGTCTTGAAAGCAGGAGTTATGAAGGAGTCAGAATACGATGAACTTCTGAAAGAGTGCGGAGTCTGTATTTGCCTCAGTTTGACGGAAGGGTTCGGACACGCAATCAATGAGGCAATGTCGGTCGGTTCAAATCTTATTTTGTCCAGTATTCGTCCATTCACGGAAGATTTAGTTGGAAAGAATCAGGACGGATCTATTTTCTGTGAAGTCCTTGAAACAGTAGACCACCCTTCCTGTTTTGGGAGTTTAGTAGATACCAAGATTTCTAGCATCATAGAGTCTCTAAAGAAGTTCGTGGAAATGGGATTCAAGGAGAAGCGAGCAGGGTCCGAGAATATGCGGAAGTTATATGAGGTTCGCCACAAGACTTGGATTGAGTCAATGAAGACCGCACTTGCGTCTGTTCTGAATAAGGACGCACCAGAATACCATTTGAAGGATGTGTTTCCAAAGGAAGAGGATTTGCCTGATATTTCCATTTTGACTCTTACGAAAGACAGGCGTCCATTTATGGCTTTGGCAAAGTATTGTTACCTTCTTCAGACTTACCCTGAAGATAAAATGGAATGGGTGATTGTGGACGATGGCGATGACCCAATTGAGGATACGCTTATTGGTGTTCCGAATGTGACGTATGTAAAGTGTGACCCTGGAATGACAATCGCAGGTAAACGCAATTTGGCGGTTGAGAAGGCTACGTATGATGTGTTGATTCATATGGACGACGATGATGTGTATCCTGAGAACACAGTTCTTCATCGTGTGGCTATGATGCTGAAAGAACCTGCTCGCGAATGCGCATTCTGTACTACGATTCCTTGCTACGATATTGTGAAGTATAGTTCTTTCATGAACGTCCCTCCAATGATTCTTCCAATGTCGGAACGTGTATCAGAAGCCACGCTGATTTATACTCGCAAGTTCTGGGAAGAGAATAAGTTTGATGAGACAGTGAAAGTCGGCGAAGGAGACGCATTTATTCGCGGTCGCGAGCAAATGTGTCGTGAGTTATCCCCACAGGAAGTTATTGTTAGTTTAGTTCATCCAAAGAACACATCAAGTCGTAAGATTCCTGACTTTAAGGAACCCAATGGATGCCATTACGGATTCAATGAAAAACTGTATGCTTTGGTGTCGGAGATCGGCGTTAAGCTAGTGGAAGACGCCCAACTTAATACTTCATGCCAAACAGGGAGCGACGAGACTTGCGAGTCCCGCGACGCGTCTTGCGAGAGCGGCGACGGCGACCACCCTCAGTAGCCGCAGGGGCTTCCAGATCAGCACCGCCAATGTTCTTCGCCGCAGTGGTCAGACCAGCCGCCGCCTGGTCCATACCAGCAACATCTTCCTCGGCACCACCGAGCTTCTTAATCTGCTTCTTGAGCTTCATCAGCTTCTTGCGAGTGGCGCGGAGGCTGCGGCTAACACGGCGCTTGCCACCGACAGACGCAGGGGAGAGGGACTGGTTGATGTTTCCACCGAGCATAGCAGGCGACAGAGAGGCGTTAGTGTTGGACATTTGTTTTATACTTTGTTGTAGAGAAATATTTAGGCAGAGCAGGAAAGACATTCTGGCTCGACCGTGAACTTTTGGGCGGTGGCGACCGCCTTTGTCCGCAAATAATAACATCCAGTTTTCAGTCCTTTCTTCCAAGCATATACGTGCATTGACGAAATCTTCGCATACGTGGGTTCCGTCAAGAACAAGTTGAGAGACTGTGACTGGCAAATGAACGGGGCGCGATCCGCAGCCATATTAATCAGCGTCTTCTGTGGGATTTCCCACGCGGTCTTATACAGGTCGCGAATCTCCTGTGGAATTACCGCAATACCCTGAATGCTTCCATTGTTCGCGATAATATCGGTACGAACATCGGCAGTCCAAAGTCCAATCTTCGTAAGGTCTTCCACGAGATACTTGTTCACAACCATGAAATCACCTGCTAGGACGCGACGAGTATACAGATTGGAAGTGAACGGCTCAAAGCACTCGTTGTTTCCGAGAATCTGGGATGTGGACGCAGTAGGCATAGGAGCTACAAGCAGGGAATTACGAAGACCCTTTGATGCTCGGTCTTTCAACGACGCCCAATCCAAATACTCGGTTTCTTTGGGCGTATCATTCCATAAATCATATTGGAGCAGACCGACGGACATTGGTGAACCCTTGAATGTAGGATACGTTCCCACCTCAATTTCACCGAAATGTGGGATATTCAAACACGTTTCAATGGCTCTTTTGCGACTCGCGTCCACCGACGCAAAGTAGATATTCTCAAAGATTTCGCGATTGAGTTTTGCGGCACCATCACTATTCCACGGAAGCCGAAGCATTGCGAATACATCTGCCAACCCTTGAATCCCGATTCCAACGGGACGATGACGCTTATTGGAGTTCTCGCACTCCTTTGTAGGATAATAGTTCTTATCAATCACAATATCCAAATTGCGAGTGAGAACAGAAGTGTATTCACGAAGCTTATTGAAATCAAACTTGCCGTTCTCCACGAACTTCGGAAGTGCGAGTGAACCCAAATTACACACAGCTGTTTCATCGGGGCTTGTGAACTCCATGATTTCGGTACAAAGATTGCTCGATTTGATTGTTCCAAGATGCTGTTGATTGGATTTAGAGTTGGCGGCATCCTTGTAGCACA
>Ga0114959_10004305_pt1 | contig 10953 bp, 8 predicted proteins | sample C_130625_EF_Meta_FD_87317 | JGI IMG/M metagenome (GOLD analysis project Ga0114959, IMG submission 87317) | Freshwater microbial communities from Lake Croche, Canada to study carbon cycling - C_130625_EF_MetaG | ecosystem: Environmental > Aquatic > Freshwater > Lake | place: Lake Croche, Canada...
CCTGGTTGTGTTGACGGGTCTTCTATCCTCTCGAAGAAGGAATATACCTATCCTGACATCGAACCTTTTTTGCCGGGATCTGCTTCTTACGTCGAACATTTAGGGAAACATTACCTCAATACTCGGTTCGTGAATTACTGGATCTACCCGAATGGTTATTACCGGTTTTATAACCCCGATTTAGTGATTGAGAACCGGAACTTCTGTTCTTTGTTGGACCCGGATACTTTGGAACCGACCGACTTTAGCGAATTTTGCGAACATACGATTTACGGACCCAACGGGCAACCTCTGGAACCACCTAAAAAAGAGAAACGTAACTTTTCAGTCGGTTTAGAGGATATTCGATTATTTAGCGTAAATGACAAAATCAGATTTATTGCAACGAATGTCGAGTATTCGCCGGCATCCAAGAATCGGATGGTTTTAGGAACATACGATTTAGAGACTTCGACATATCGCGATTGCCGAGTATTGGAGTCTCCTGATCCAAATTCATGGTGTGAGAAGAACTGGATACCGGTTGTATTTAGGGATAATGATTCTGGCGCACTTGAAGAGAGGTTCATCTACAAATGGTCGCCGATGGAGATTGGAAAAGTGAATCCAGAAACGAACCAGTTGCAGATTGTACAGAGACACGAGATCAAGCATTGGTTATTTAGCAAATTGAGAGGTTCGACAACTTTCGTCGATGCTCCTCTCGATATTATTCCTCGAGATCTTCCACAAACCGAATATTTAGTGGGTTTGGCGCATTTCAGCGAGGAGCATTCACCGAGACACTATTATCATTTGCTGATTTTGCTGGAGAAACAGACGCTGAAACCTGTCCGGTATTCTCGGGTGTTTTATTTTGAGAAATTGACGATCGAATTCTGCATTGGCATGACGACGAGGGTTGTCGATGGTGTTTTGCGATATGTATTCTGGATATCGAGATTCGATCGAGATCCGATATGTTTAGAGGTCGACTCAAGTAAACTGCAATTGGAATATGTAGTATGATTGTGATTATTATCATCTACTAGTTGAGGTGTCCTTACGGAAGGACACCTCTGCTATATAGTGTTTATTGAAACTAGTACAGGTTTTTAACCTGTACTAGTAGAGATTATAATGCGAATGTGCTAATAGACGCTAATTGTATAGATTAAATAAGATGACAACCTCTCAAAATCCCGAATATTGGCACGGGTTCGTACTAGGTAATCATTTGATAAAATCAAACCGATTGACTGCAACTTTACAAAATAACCCGCAAAAATACAATTTAATTGGAATAATTAATGAAGGTGATAATTTCCATTATGGGTTTATAAATAACCCTGACTCCGAATATACTTGTAGAAAACAGGATGACTATTACATAAGGTTAAATAATCGTATAAATTTATCAGATAATATTTTGAATATAAATAAAAAAAATAATATAGAAAAAACGATAACAGAACTGTCTGCTATTATCAACAATAAAGACCTATATGACGATGTAAGAAGACAAAGAATACAGGCGTATGTATATTCTTACAATAGTAATGTATTGGGAGTTTTGTTGTACGTTATAGACATCTTTTCGTTTGTTGTATTCGACAAGTTTTTCAACAATCCGAACGAAGAAAGTCAATTCAAGATTTTGAAAGAACTGTGTTCTATTTTAGTAAATAATCCAATTCCAGAAACAGTAAACATATCAATATTAAAGTATAAATATTTTGAAATAAACACTTTTATTAACTTTATTATAGAGTTAATCAATGGTCATTTTGAAACATCTTTAATTAATTTCATAATAAATAGAAAAATAAAAGTATCTGCAAATTTGAATTTTACCCGAAAAATAAAAGCATATGAAAATTTGAACTTTACCCCAGTAATAGAGACAGATGAATTCAAATGCTTTTTTTATGTACTTAGCAAACTTACAAAACAACATCCATTCAAGAATTGCAAGGTTGGTAGCAAAAAGATTGTAAATCCAAACGTACTTTATACACAAAATACAATTAATGGTTTAGGACTAGATGTAGACGTCGGAAATGTGCAAAAAATATTAGAAGAATTGTATGCATCCAATCCGAACAGGATTAACAAAAGGTTAATAAAGGATTCATATTCTGTTAAAAATCAATACACATACATAATCGATACATCCGGACTCCCGTATTATATATCTACAGAAATCCAAAAAGATGGATTAGGATCATCACAACAATATATGTGTATTATCGCAATAAATGTTACTGCAGTTGATTCTATTCTTGAGAACAGTGTAATTGATAGAGAAAAACTTATAACATTGATTGAATCTAACAAACAATTGTGGGAATTCGTAACAAATGTAAAAGTAAAACAACCGCAATTAGGAGGAGATCCAGATCAAGAACCAGATGGACAATTATATGAGGTCCAATGTCCTCCAATTTCTGTATTCTTTAACAAATCTTCCTTTCGCAAAAATAAGACTTTAAGATCGTTTAAAAACGTAAAACGTGTAGAGTTATGGGGATGAATTCGAAATTTTCAGGAAAGATTCTGCAGGAATCTCGAATGAAATATTATTTTTGCATTATAAAATGAAATTTTATTGTATAATAAAATGTTAAATGAAGTACCAAATGAAATTACGCGATATACAATAAAATTAAATAAATTTACAAAGGGCAACGACAACACCATGCTTGATAAATTTAAGGAATTTTTGGGGTTAAAACCTAAACCGCAACCTCTTGATTTCAAGAAATATTTAAATTTACTAAAAAGGAAACATACTCCTCCGCCACAGGTTGTTAGACCAGAACCTCTTAAAATTCAAGAAGACAACCAACCCATGAAACAATCAATAGTTGGTCCAGTAAATAACAATTCTGCAATAGCAAGCACTGAAACACCCAAATTACAGGAAATTACCACTACTCCAGAAACAATGATCACGCCCTCTCAACCTGAACAAATAGAAATATCTTCCGCAGTAGCAGCAGCAATTGCATCAGCATCTTCGCCAATTGGAGAAGAATATCAACTGCCCCAAATTAATTCTACCGCAGAATCTCGGCAACCTGTCGTATCCGCAATCGCTGCATCTAGGCAACCGCAAATAGAAGAAATTGATACATCTCGGCAACCTCCAATAGAACCGATCGCATCTGCAATTGCTGCATCTAGGCAACCGCAAATAGAAGAAATTGATACATCTCGGCAACCTCCAATAGAACCAATTGTAGAAGAAATTGCTGCATCTCAACAACCTCCAATAGAACCGATCGCATCTGCAATTGCTGCATCTCAACAACCGCCAATAGAACCTGTCGTATCCGCAATTGCTGCATCTCAACAACCGCAAATAGAACCAATTGTAGAAGAAATTGCTGCATCTCAACAACCACCAATAGAACCGATCGCATCTGCAATTGCTGCATCTCGGAAACCTCCAATAGAAGAAATTGCTGCATCTCAACAACCACCAATAGAACCTGTCGTATCCACAATTGCTGCATCTCAACAACCTTCAATAGAACCGATCGCATCCGCAATTGCTGCATCTCAACAACCTTCAATAGAACCTGTCGTATCCGCAATTGCAGCATCTCGGCAACCGCAAATAGAAGAAATTGCTGCATCTCAACAACCTTCAATAGAACCTGTCGTATCCGCAATTGCTGCATCTCGGCAACCACCAATAAAACCAAAATCTGCAAAAACAGATACTTCTGCTTCTATTGATAATGAAAGTGAAGATGAAAGTGAGGATGAAATCAAATCACCAACAATGGTATTATCATCTGACTATGTAACCTACGTTACACCACAAGGAATTATTTACATCTCAAAACGTTACTCAGAAACACCTCCCATAATATATGAATATGAACAATCGATCGATAATATAGACAAAAAAAGAGAAGTCAAATTATCCCAAGACGGAGAAAGCGTTATAGTTGTTACAGAAAATGGAGAAACACAAGTTTCCGAATCAAATTTTGCTGAACTTTACCCAGAAACCATAAAAAACTATGGAAGAATAAAATTAGAAGATTTATTTAATAAAACTACAAAATACTCTATCGCATCTATCAATTTGATAATCGGAAACAACTAGATTTTCGACAACCATTTTTTGTAATATCTATCACACTTTGCAAGATATTCCAAAGGAATACCATTCTCACCTTCTCGTGCCCTCTTCCCGATCCGCTCCAAACAAACATCCGGCGCCACATCCAGATAAAGAATCGCATCCAATGGAAATTCGCCTGCTGTACTGTCAAACAATTTCTCATATACCTGAAAACACACATCGTCGATCATTCCGTCATCGCGCAACATTTCTGCAAATATATGACGCCCGGCATCAATCGACCTCTCGCAAATAAGCAAAACACATTCCGGGTTCTCCCGAACAACTTTGCGGAACGCCTCCAGATGTGTATTATAGACCATCACCTGGAATGCGAAAGAATACGTTTTCGGGTCTTTGTAGAACTTCTCCAAGATCGATTCACCTGTTTTCGAATCGCATAATGTCGTCCATAGATCGACCGGTTCCTGCATAAACACAATCTGCGACTTTGCCAATTTACCGAAATATTTCTCGGATTCTTCGATAGGTCCATCATATTTTTGTCGCAGTTTTTCTACAATCGTAGATTTTCCAGCGCCAATATTACCTTCTAACGAAACAATGAAGGGAAATTTGCTGTTTTTTTGAGTTCCTTTGGAATGAACGATCATGTTGCTTCCCAAGTCGGAGGATGTCAATAGATTCAAAGTTTCGATGATGTCAGATTTAGTAAACATTTTATGAGCAGTGGAAAATATTAGATGTTTGTATTTATATTTTAATCGGTTAATCCATTATATTTCGTTCAATTTTTTGAAATTCAAAATAAAAAACCGTGATAGAATCAAAATCGACCCATAATACAAATAAGAATGTTCAAAGAAGCAGTATTATCTACATTTGCACTCATTTTAGTTGCAATGGCATTAAATCAGACCATATCGTTTATGACAGCAATTATAATATTTGCAGTCGTATTTGCATTATCTCAGACAGACTCCATTTACTATTCGTGGTTAAACGCAAAAGAGCAAGAAGCGTTTGAACATCGTATGGGAGACTTGGTGAAAAATATCAACAAAAAAGAAGCACCCGCAATTGAACCCATTCCGCGTATCATTATACAAGTATGGGTGCAAAAGAACGGCGGAAAACCGATGGTTCCTGTGCGCGAAGTCCAGTATATGGAGAAGTTCCGCAAACTAAACCCGATGTTCGAGCACATGTTTTTCAATGGTAACGACGTAGACAAATTCTTCAAGTCGAATTACATGGAATACTACGACACTTACACTCGTCTACCTCTTTTCATCCAGAAACTCGACTTTTTCCGTTATTTAGCAATCTATCACTACGGCGGATTCTATTTTGATATGGACGTGGAACCACATCGACCTCTCGACGAAAACATATTGAATCATTCTGCGGTTTTTCCGATCGACGAATATGCCAATGCAATTGACTGCAAACATCCTCGTATGAATTCGTACTGTTTAGTAGGACAGAATTTCCTACTGGGTCAATACGCGTTTGGCGCCACCGCAAAACATCCATTCATGAAATTGCTTGCGGACAAAATCAGGGACAATTTAAGCAAATACATACGAGTCGCGAAAAAACTCGACGAACGAGACAAAGACGCGGTCCATTATTACGTATATAAAACAACCGGTCCGGATTTCGTAACAGACTGTTATGTTCAGTATGAAAACAAAGAACAGTTGTACATATTGTCGAATGGTAAGCGGCAAGTATTTGGAGACTATGCCACACACCGATATGTTGGTAATTGGAAATAGATCTATTTTCATCCCAAAATCGGGAGAGGTCGCGGTCTATATAACAGCAAATCTGTCACCAAATTCGTGGTCGGGAATTCAGTCGCTCCATAAATATCTTGCAGCAGTGCCCATTCGAACAATCCGCCGACATAGACATAGACATCGCTTATACCCAGACTGAGTAGTTGTGCGCGTTTTTGTCGCGGAGAATCGTCGCAGCAATTTCGACCATATAAAATGATCGTCTTCTGATCTTCCACATATCTCGACAAGTATTCATTGATGAATGCCTCTTCTTCTTTCGGGTTGAGTGTGCCGTTTATAAGAATGGATTCGGTTGCTGGCATGGTATGTATAATCGCATATTTTGCTGGGGTTCGAATGCAGCGCAACATATCGTCAAACCCTATCGCGCGATCTCCGAAGGATGGCATAGCAGTCTGAAATGCCCATTGAAGTAGAGAGGTCATTGTAAGAGATTGGTAAGTTTTGTATGGAAAGATTTATATTTATTTTGAGAGGTTGCAAATAATATATAATCAAAAAAGTTAAACGCATTAAGATGTTAATTATATTAACAAACATCTTATCATCTGACCCTCTATATTGTCGTAAAAATGGACCTGTCACAAACAAAACTCTCGAAATCGGAATGGGCATCCGTCGAAATCCCCGTATCCGACCAAGAAAAACGCGTCCTCTCTCTCATTATGGACGGGTATCTCAACCCTGATATCCGTACCAATCGCCACCTCTCGCTCATCAAAACCATGAAAGTCGAGGCGACCGAAGAAATGGAATGGTTTCTCTATAAAACGTATTTTTCGCCTAAATTAGACGCCGCATTACCGGCAGATAAAAACGACACGAATCATAAAAAACAGGACAAGAAAATCAAACCGCCGAATAAGGCAGACCAGATTCGGATCCAGAAACTCGATTCGACGGTGGAATCTCAGCAGAAATCCATATTTGATTTCGTGCTTCTCGAATATACTGTCAATTCGGCGAAAGGTTCCAGAAACGCACTTTATACGCTTATTTATTTGCGAAAACTCACAGTTCCTGGTATAAACAAATTTTTGCTGGAGAAGATCGACCAGTATTTGTCGAAGGTGGACGTATCCTCTCGCGAATCGATTTGCGATGTATTTTCGAATTCTGCAACATATATTGAGAGGAACCGTGCGTTAATGGAATATGCCGACGAGACGCTCTATTCCCATCAGCACGATCTGTTTCAAGTGTTTTCGGACAAGAAGAAACGCGCGATCCCGAAATGCGTTCTTTATATGGCACCAACAGGAACGGGCAAGACGCTTAGTCCCATCGGTCTGTCGCAAGAATACAAAGTATTGTTTGTTTGTGCTGCGCGGCATGTGGGGTTGGCACTGGCGAAATCCGCGATCAGTGTGGGAAAACGCGTCGCTTTCGCGTTCGGATGCGAGACGTCGGCAGATATCAGATTACATTATTTTGCTGCGGCGGATTATACGGTGAACCGGAAATCGGGAGGTATTTACAGGGTGGATAACAGCAATGGTGTTCGGGTGGAGATTATGATTTGCGATGTGGCGTCGTATTTGATTGCAATGTATTATATGAAGTCTTTTCATGCGGTGGACAAGATCGTGACGTATTGGGATGAACCGACGATTGGACTTGACAAGGCGGTTACGCCAGTCTTCGACAAAGTCGTCGGTTCAGAGGATGATCAGACAGATGGACTTCATAATCTGATCCATAACGTCTGGTCCAAAAACCAGATACCGAATATTGTCCTCTCGTGTGCCACGCTACCGAAACCAGACGAGATCGGCGGCGCACTCCAAGATTTCAAGGCAAAATTCGCGTCGGATAATGAAACACATTGTCCAGAGATCCACGTCATCGATAGTCATGATTGCAAGAAAACCATTTCTCTTCTCAACAAAGAAGGTAAAATCGTATTACCGCATTTATTGTTTCCAGACTACGGAACCCTGATCATGGACTGTATTGATCACTGCGATGCGAATCGATCGCTTCTCCGCTATTTCGACGTGGCAGAAATAATCCGGTTTGCGGAAAAGGTACAGACCTTTTTGCGAGAGGAGATGCGTATTTCCAAATACTTCAAATCCATCGATTCTGTAACGCTGAATTCGATCAAATTGTATTATTTACATATATTACGAGAATTGCCTGCGGACCAGTGGCGAACAATACACGAATATATGGTTGAGACGTTGAAACCGAGGTTTGGTAGAGAAGATCAAGATATCCGCAAAATTAAAAGCGAATGCAACCCAAACATGGCAAATAGTAGTATGGACACAAAACAATCTGTATTCGCGCGTCAGAATAGTGTTGCTGCTGTTCCTAAGACAAATGCAAATCCTCCCAATCCTGGTTCGGGTATTCTCTTGACAACGGTCGACGCACATACATTGACGGATGGACCGACGATCTATTTGGCAGAGGATATTGAGAAGGTGGGAAGGTTCTATATCCAGCAATCCAAAATACCGGATACCGTTTTTGCGACGATTCAACAGAAGATCGACCGCAATAATCTGATTCTGAAACAGATCAAGAAGTTGGAACAAGAGGTTGAGGCGAAAACTGTCCAGACAACTGGAAAATCCGACGACAAATCCTCTAAAAAGGCGGAAAAAGAACCCGCATCGAAAGAGGCGCAGAAATTACTGGAACAGATCAATGAAATGCGCATGGCAATCCAGACGGTGCATTTGAACTCGATGTATATTCCAAATACGAAACAGCATCAGGAAACATGGTTACCGAAATCGAGTCCTCTTATTAAAAACGCGTTTGTCCCGAATGTGGATGAAGAAGATGTGCGCGAGATCATGGCACTCGATGTCGAAAATCAGCAGAAATTATTGCTGATTTTAGGGATTGGGGTGTTTTCCAAATCGTCGGATTCGCGTTATGCGGAAATCATGAAACGTCTTGCTTATGAACAACGATTATTCTTGATTATCGCATCTTCGGACTATATATATGGAACCAATTACCAGTTTTGTCATGGGTTTATTGGGAAGGATCTTACGAATATGACACAACAGAAGACGATCCAGGCAATTGGGCGAATCGGACGCAATAATATTCAGCAGGAATATACTGTGCGATTCCGGGATGATGGGGTTTGTGAGAAGTTGTTCCGGAAGGCAACGGAGAATCTGGAGGCGACGATGATGAATCGCTTGTTTTGCTCGGATGATTGAGAGGTATTTTTCTGATATAATATATAGCAAATATGTCAGAAAAGATAACAACCAGCAAAAAATATAAAGGGCGAGGCGGTAAAGCGCGTGGAACCAAGAAGTGGTCGCTAAAATACAAACGCAGTATTAATTGCCGCAACCCTAGAGGGTTCTCGCAAAAACAATACTGTAAATATGGTCGAACCTAATCTTTACTAGTAGAGGTTAAAATTCTCTACTAGTAAAAATAACCACTACATAGCAGAGGCGTCCTTACCTAAGGACACCTCTACTAGTAGATGCTAATTATATTGAGTTATTTTTGACGTCTAGTCATATGTATTATTAACATCTACTAGTAGAGGTTAACGTTTTTGATATTCTTTTTTGTAACGCGTCTATTTGACTTATTACGAATTGCAATTCTACTTCCTCCGCGATTTCTCGATTGAGGAATAAGATTCAAAATTGTCCTAAATAGACCATACAATTTAATAAACATTACGATATCCAATCTATCTTGATTGATTATTCGTTCATCTACATGAACGTCTCTCGGACGAATTTCGGTTAAAAATGTAGATTCAACAACTGGAATTCCTCTATCTACATCTTGAACAATTTCCTCAACCCGTCTATCTAACGATGATATATACTCGATCTGTGCCTGAGCACGAACAAGACTACTATTAACGTCTTCAATGCCATGCCTCCTTCTATTAATTTCACCAGTAATTTGACGAATCCTTTGATTATAACTATTGAAAAACTGATTTAAACCACGATTATGTCTAAGAGTTTGCAATTCACGGTTTAATTCATCAATTTCATTTTGAAGACGGTTAACCTCCTCAGGTGTTGTGTCTATTATTAGTTGAAGATCTGGTACTAGTCTTCGCAATCTTGTTAATTCACGCATTTCAGGTGTTTCGATATTATCAGGGAAAATATTTGAAGACAACGGAATCGCATTTGAACTAACAACCACCATACCTAAATTGTGCGCAATAGGCAATTCTTCGATAACACTATTATGAATTCTTACTGCCGATGTAACCAATTCAATATAATCGATCAACGTTGCAAAAACATGTCCAATACATTCGCATATTCGAATAGGCACATTAAGTGCAGGACCAGTAAATGTAAATACAGGAGAAGCAGAAACTGACAACATGTCTAATACAATAAATAGCAACCCACATAAACTAATAATAATACACAATGTGTCTATAAGCGGATTTCCTGACGGAGATGAATGCATAATAATTGCACCACCTTCATATGCGGATAATTCTTCTCTATTAGAACGTCGAGAAGTCGGTCGATTTGGTGATTTTGCACTTCTTTTAGAACGTCGAGAAGTCGGTCGATTTGGTGATTTTGCACTTCTTTTAGAACGTCGAGAAGTCGGTCGATTTGGTGATCTTGAATTAAAAAAGTCAACAATTTTATCTAAACCATACTTTCCTTTAAGATCATTTACATAATCTTCTACGTTTTTTAGTTTTTTTTTCATATTTTTTAAGTTCAAATCATTTAAAATTTTATTAAGTGTGTTTTCGTCGGGGTCTTTTACTTTTTCAATTATTTCTAACAAAAATCCAATATTGTCTTTGTTAAACAACGTTTTTATATCTTCAATAATAGATGATTGTTTAGGCATTGTTATATAGTAATCTCATAATTTATTGCTAATCTCTACTAGTACAGGTTAAAAACCTGTACTAGTTAATATCAATAAACACTATGACTAGACATTAATACCCCGTCAAAGGAGTCATGGCATAAGGATTCGATTTTAACGCACTCAATACATACGACTCACTTCGATCTAGTCCCGACCCCCCATACAACTGTTGCTGTCCTCTCATCTCTCCAATTTGAGAAGTACCCGGAGTAA
>Ga0114959_10004306_pt1 | contig 10952 bp, 8 predicted proteins | sample C_130625_EF_Meta_FD_87317 | JGI IMG/M metagenome (GOLD analysis project Ga0114959, IMG submission 87317) | Freshwater microbial communities from Lake Croche, Canada to study carbon cycling - C_130625_EF_MetaG | ecosystem: Environmental > Aquatic > Freshwater > Lake | place: Lake Croche, Canada...
AACACTTTTTTTAATCAGGGATTACTTCAAGCAGCTAACTCAATTGCCGCAAATGGAAACATATTGACCAAGGTGGCGGTGCCGCCAAAAATATTTGCCTTTGCAGCCTCACTTGCTGCTTTTATCAACTTTTTGATTGGTTTGATCCCACTTGCATTAGTTGTTTATATCTCTGGCCAAAGCTTAAGTTTTGCCCTGCCGATCGTATTACTGGTTGGCTTTTTCTTAGTTCTCTTTGTCGCAGGAGCTGGCCTTGCACTCTCTGTAATATTCATCAGATTTGATGATGCTAAAAACATAATTAATGTCTTGCTCTTAATCCTTTTATATCTAACACCAGTCTTTTATCCACTTTCTATCCTAAGTGAGCGCATGCAAAAGATTGTTACCTTAAACCCACTAACAAGCTTCTTAGATGCATTTAGGTGGAGTTTTTCAAATAATGCCTCAGCAACTACTGGGGACTTTATATACCTAGCTATCACTGGAGTTTTGTTTTTCACTCTAGGTAATTTTGTATTCAAAAAATACTGGCCTGGAACGGTTTCAATGCTATGAGTACCGTAATTAATGCAGAGGGTGTTGATTTTGCCTATCGGGTTTTAAATAATCATCAATCCTCACTTAAAACCTTATTTAGGGATTTTCTAAAGCGAAAAGTCAGAATTGAAAATTACCAAGCTCTTAAAAGCCTGTCATTTTCAGTTGAGAAGGGTGAAACTCTTGCAATTATTGGCAAGAATGGCGCCGGTAAATCAACATTACTTAAGTTGCTAGCGCAGGTAGTGCCGCCAACAAAAGGTAAGTTAAAGATTACTGGCAACGTTGCTCCCATGATTGAGTTAGGCGCTGGCTTCCACCCAGAATTAACTGGCCGAGAAAATATTGTTTTTTACTCAGCATTACTTGGCCGAGATGTTAAAAAGGTTAAAGGAAGAGTAGATCAGATAGCTGATTGGGCTGGGCTGGTAGATCACCTTGATTATCAATTAAGAACTTTCTCCTCTGGCATGGTTGCTCGACTGGCATTTGCTACTGCAACAGATGAGGTCCCTGATCTTCTATTAATAGATGAGGTGTTAAGTGTTGGCGATGGCGAGTTTGCCCAAAAATCAAGAAAAAGAATGCAAGAGATTATTAACTCTGGCACCACAGTTGTTTTAGTCTCTCATGATCTTAATACTGTAGCAGAGCTTGCTAATCGAGTTTTATGGCTAGAACACGGTGAGCTTAAAATGATAGGTGAACCAAAAGATGTAATTGCTGCCTACCAGAAAAGTGAAATTTAATTGGATTTGAAATGATAGTTCTTCAAGTAATTGCTCGATTAAATCTTGGTGGAACAGCAAAATATCTAATCACTTTAAATTCTGGCTTAAATAAATCTGGCATCAAGTCACTTATTGCAAGCGGCTATGTGCAAAAGGGTGAGATTGAAGATCCAGATGTAGCAGGGTTAAAGCCAATTAGAGTTAAAAACTTAGGTAGAAAAATCTCGCTGGTAACTGATTTTAAAGCCGCAAAACAATTACGCAAAGTTATCTTAGAGACTGCTCCAGATCTAATTCATACCCACACCTTTAAAGCAGGGCTTTTGGTAAGAGCGCAGAGAAATAGGATTGAAAAAGATTTGGGTAAGAAAATTAAGTTTGTTCATACCTACCATGGTCACTTATTTGATGATCCTGAGTTCAAGGGAATCAAATCAATTATGGTTAAAATGATTGAAAAGAGATTATCAAAAAGTAGTGATCAATTAATTACAGTCGGTGAGAAAGTTAGAGCAGATTTAGATCACAGAGAAATTCGGGCAAAGAGAAAAACCGTATCTATCCAGCCATCGGTTAACCCATTAAAGTTGATTAGTAAAAATGTGGCCATAAAGAAATACAAACTTAAAGATACAAAAAAGATTAGGGTGCTATGGCTTGCCAGAGTGGTTGGTGTTAAAAACCCAGAACGGGCTGTTGAAATTGCCAGATCAATGCCGCAGATCAATTTTTACCTTGCCGGTGGTGGAGATTTACTGGAGAAAGTAAAAAGTCAGGCACCAAGTAATCTAAAGGTTTTAGGTTGGCAAGATGCTAAATCAGTACTTCCCATTGCAGATATATTCTTATCGACAAGTGAAAATGAGGGTATGCCAATTGCTTTAATTGAAGCTCAACTTGCAAGCATCCCTGTTGTTGCCACAAATGTTGGTTCAGTATCTGAGGTTGTAATTAATAACAAAACCGGCTTTGTTTGTAGCAAATCTAATGCAGAGTTAATTAAGGCGATTAGCAAATTGGCTGAAAACAAGAGTTTGCGTACTAAATTTGGCGCAAATGGTAAGGCGCATGCATTGAAGATCTTCTCAGAAAAGCAGCTAATTTCGGCTCATAAAGAGCTGTATCTAAAACTGAAGTAATTACTACAGTTGGTGAACGCCAGGAATACTTCCAGTGCAGTCAAACACTATTGGTGCAGATGCAATAACACTATTTACATCTAAATTGCTGTGATGAACAGCTACTACGGTTAAATCAAAGCTATCCGGCTCAAGTGGTGTGCTTTTAGCACCGTTGTACTCCTTAACTACATCATCATGAAAAACAACATTTGCCCCACTGTTTTGAAGCTCTTTAAGCAAAACTAGAGATGGGCTCTCCCGCAAATCAGTTACATCTGGCTTATACGAGATTCCTACAATGCAGATCTTCTTATTCTTTAAATTACCATCTAATAACTCTTTTAATCTTTGCAATACATAAAGCGGCATCTGTTGATTAACCAAGTTAGCCTGACGAATAAACTTCGCAGGAGCTCCTAACTGTTCTGCTTTTTGAGCCAAATAAATAGGATCAATCGGTATGCAATGTCCACCCACGCCTAAGCCAGGATTAAACTTCATAAAACCAAATGGTTTTGTTGCAGCCGCTGCAATAACCTCATTAGCTGAAATTCCTAACTTGCTACTTATTTGGGCTAACTCATTGACTAGTGCAATATTGACCTGTCTAAATGTGTTTTCAAATAATTTAGCACTCTCAGCTACCTCAAGGGATGAAACAGCGGTGACTTCATCACAAATTGATTTATAGAACTCCAAAGCAGCTGTCGTGGACTGTACATTTATTCCAGCAAGTATTCTGGGGGTATTTTTTATATTCCATTTACTGTTTGCTGGATCAACTCGCTCTGGAGCTGATGCGTATAAGAACTCTGATTTATTAACCTTTTCTATTTCAGTAATTACTATTTCACGTAATGTGCCTGGATACGAGGTTGATTCATTAATGACTAGTGCGCCCTTAGTAGCACTTTTTGCAATCAATTTAGAAGCCTGAATTAAATAGGATAAATCTGGCTGATTACTTTCATCCAATGGCGTAGGAACGGCGATAATATAGGCATCTTGGTCTTTTAAATCTGCCTCATTATTAGTTGGGTAATAATTCTTTAAGTTGCTCTTTTTTTCCTTAAGATCATCAATAACTTTTGCATTTGTATCAAAACCAATTACATCATGGCCGGCTTTTGCTGATGCAATAGCTAATGCAGAGCCTACGTATCCCTGCCCAATGATTACGATTTTCACTTAGGTAGATTACCCAAGTTGTTTCATTCCTTGCCAACTAGAAGCGATAATTTCATTTAACGAGGCCTCTGGTTTCCAACCTAATTGATCCTTTACCTTATCAATTGCAGCCAGTAGCACCGCAGGATCACCCTTTCTAGCAGGGGATGTAACCCGATTTAATTTAACCCTCATAACCTTTTCAATTTCGTTTAATACCTCAAGGACGGAGTAGCCAACACCTGACCCTAAGTTAAATACCTTAGATACACCCATCTCAAGCTTTTCAATCGCAAGTAAATGTGCATGGGCAAGATCTTGTATATGAAGGTAATCTCTAATGCAGGTGCCATCCTTGGTTGGAAAGTTATTGCCATAAATTTCAACTTTACTATCTACGCCATTACGTAATGAATTTTTCATTATTTTAGGTATCAAGTGAGTTTCATTTTGATGATTTTCAACTAGTAACTCACCACTATCGCTTTTATAACTGCCCGCAACATTAAAATACCTAAAGATAACTGCAGCATTGCCTTCATTAGCAAACCCTGAGATCAATTGTTCTGCTGCATACTTACTCTGGCCATATGGATTTATAGGATTAATCTGGGAGTTTTCAAGTAATGGTTCATCGTTGGCTTCACCATAGACAGCAGCGGTTGAAGAAAAGATGACCTTGTTTACGCATACTTGGGTCATGGCATTTAGCAATGCATTTGTACCATCAGTGTTTACTTGTGAATACAAATGCGCGCTAGCAAAAGATTCTCCAACTAAAGATTTAGCAGCGCAGTGAATCACTGTATCAATCCCAGTTAGAGATTTAATTAAGAAGGACTCATCCAGGATGCTTCCCTGATGAAAGATTGCTCTTTTATCAACCGAACCTTTGTTTCCAGTTGATAGATCATCCACCACGGTTACTTCCAAGCCATTATCTAAAAGATATGTTGAAATTATTGCGCCAATATAACCTGCACCGCCCGTGATTAATACTTTATGTTTCATTTAAATTGCCTCAGCTAAAAGTATGGCAACAGTTGCAAAAAGTGTTGCCAAGGATGTGAGTGTGAATAAAACTGCTCGCTGACTAAGGCCACGATTTAATAAAAGGTGGGAGATGTGATCTCGTCCGCCTTGAAATGGTGATTTACCCTTTAGAATTCTTGAGACTACAACTTGTGTTGTATCAATTACTGGAATTGCAAGAATGAAAATTAATACCAAGGCTCTAATTGGTGCAGAGTCATTATCTAAATCTATTCTTATCGAAATTGCAGCAAGTAAAAAGCCAAGATACAAAGATCCAGCATCTCCTAGGTAGATAGATGCCGGCTTTTTATTCCAAAATAGAAAGCCAAGGCAGGATGCAAAGATCGCTAAAGCTAGGGCAGCTACTAAATACTGATTGTTTAAGTAGGCCAAAGTAAATAAAGCCATGGATGCCACAATTGAGATGCTGGTAGCAAGCCCATCCATATTGTCTATGAAATTTAGAGCATTAATTATCGTTACTACCCAAAGTATCGTGGCTGATGAGTTAAGTAATTGGTTATCAAATATCTCCACGCCAGAGCCACTTAAATAAAGAATGAATGAGGTTATAACCCCTACTGCACTCTGTGAAATAAATCTTGGCCAAGGCGGAAGTTGATAGATATCATCAAGTAAGCCAACAATGGCAATTGCAAGAGCTGGAAGTATTAGACCTAAATACAATTGCTGCTTCAAATCTATTGTAACTGAAGTAAAAATCAGTAAAAAAGAACCCAATGTAATTGGAGTGATTATTGCAAGTCCTCCAAGATATGCCACAGGGTTTGCCTGAAGTTTTCTACCCCCTGGGTAATCCATTATTTTAAATCTTCTTGCAATATTTCTAAATAACGGGGTAGTAACAAAAGCAGTGATAGAAACTACTATAAGTAGGATTGAGTAGTGAATTAAATTAAACTTCATTAGCCTTTATATACTCTGCTACTTCTAAAATAATCGCATCTAAACTCTTTTTTGGTTGCCACCCAATAACTTTAGATATCTTTGATATATCAGGCACTCTCCGTGCTGGTTCTTCAAAATTATCACCAAACATTTCACTATGTTTCTTAAATACTATCTGGGAGTTGGATCCAGTTACATCAATTACTTTTTGTGCTAAATCCTTTATTGATATCTCATTTGTTGAGCCAATATTGTATGCCTCGCCAACACTTTCTGAAGTATTTATTAAACTTACTAACGCCTCAACTACATCTGAAACTGCGCAAAATGATCTGCTCTGACTACCATCACCATAAACTTGGAGGGGTTGATGACTTAGAGCAGCTTTTACAAATCTAGGTAGCACCATTCCATAAACACCACTTTGGCCGGGTCCAACTGTGTTAAATAATCTGGCTATCGTCACCGCAAATGAGTTTTTCTTAAGTAACTCAAAGGCATAAAACTCATCTATCGCTTTGGCCTCAGAATAGCTCCACCTTGCCACCTTTGGTGACCCCAAGACACGATCAGACTCTTCAGTTAGTGGCATTATTGGGTTTCTACCATAAACCTCAGAACTAGAGGCAATTAAAGTTCTTATATTAAATTTTGAAGCCACTTTTAAAACGTTCTCAGTACCTTTAATGTTCACCTCAAGTGATTTAAGTGAATCATTATTTATCCGTTCAACCCCAAGAGCTGCTGCTAAGTGGTAGCACTTAGTAACAGATTGCATTGATGCTTCGACTAATTGTTGATCTAAAATCGAACCTTTAATTACTCTAACTAATTCATTTCCATCTGAACCTCTTGAAACAATTCTATTATCAGAGCTAAAATCATCTAAAACTAGGACATCTTCACCTTTACTGGCTAAGTAATCGACCAAGTGAGCGCCGATAAACCCGGCTCCGCCAGTTATCAATGTGCTCATACTCTAATCATAATCTGTGCAACGGAAATATCGATTAAAAGGGCCTTAAATGGTGACGTAATTAGGGCTAAATTAAAGAACAATAAACTCTATTTTATGCTTGGATTAAATGGGTCCAGTTTCCTCATTTTTGCTAAGGCTTGAGCCTTAGTATTTTCATCAGAGTCTGGATTTAAATAGATCTTCTCCCATGCTTCAAAATTTTTAGGATTTAATTTCACTGCTTTTTGAGAGATAGTAAGTGCTCGGTTTGCAAACCCACCATCAATAAATATCTGTGCAGCCACATTCATTCTGATCACACTCTGTGGCCAACGTTCTAAGTTTTGTTCAATTTTAATCACATCCCCAGCTTTGACCGTTGACCTAAACTGACCATCGGTAAGTATTAGGGGTAATGAAACTACTAATCCAATTATCAACCCCAAGGTGACTGCAACTTTTTCTGAAGCTAGTTTTTTGTCTGCAAAACTTGGAGTAATATTTCTAGTGTTTATCTCATAACCAATTATTACACCAGATAAAATCCATCCCCAGATAGCTAATCCGATCTGATTAATGGAGATTACAGATTGTGCAAGATATGCAACCCATGCACCTGCAGCTCCAGCAAAAGCAAAATTAAACTCCTTTTCTCTCCGAATAACTTTAAAAATAGAAATGAAAACTAATAGTATTAAACCGCAGTAAATTAATAAGAGTGGGAAGCCACCACCACTAGAAATATCTAAAAAAACATTATGGGCAGAATCCACCATTGCGGTTGGATTTCTCTCAGCTGCAATTTGGTCTCGATACAATCTATAACTATCTCTATAGCCATCTAAACCCACGCCAAAAACTGGATTATCTTGCGTTATGTTCCAACCAGTTCTCCAAAAATCTCCTCTAAACGTTACAGATGGCTTGTATAAAAATGACTGCCATGGACTTTTTTGTAAGATATCCAAGATCACAGATAAGACTCCAATAAAACTTAAAAATAAATATATTCGTATAAATCTAGATGAATTACTGAGAGATTTAAGCCATACATAAATAACAACCGAAGCACCCGCTGCAAAAACTAAATAACCCTGCTGAGATTTTGAAGCAAAAACGATATACAAAGATAGCGGGATATATGCAAGCCAGATAGTTCGCAATAAATTCCACTTACTTTTTTGTAAACAGTAAGCCAATGCAGCTGTGGCACTTATACCCATAAAAGAAGCCTGAAAGTTTGGATTGCCGAAAAATCCAAACACCGGGCTATACGGGTTGATCCAGTCAAATGGATCGAGCCCAAAGAACTGGATCAAACCATATAGAGCTGAAATTAATCCACAAAACAGCAAAGCCGTTATCAGATTTGAAATCGAAGTATTATTTCTTGTGATAACTGCAAATAACATTAAGAACAATAAAGATAGATATGTTAAAAGTCCGGTATTCCTACCAGTGATACCAAATAAGATCTCTACAACTCCCATATTTGATTTGGTTGAAGCTAATACCATCCAAACTAAAAAACATATGGATAAAATTAGCACCGTTCGATTTTCTTTTGAAAGCAAACTCTTAGAGTTAACTAGTAAAACGCCTAATGAAATTAAACCGAAGTCTAGTACTGCAGTTGCTCTAAAAACATTGATTGGATCATACGAATAAAAAGGGGTTACACCAAGAGTTGTGATCACTAAGGCCCAGATTAAGATGTGGCTTCTTAATTGATTACCGCTCTGTCCCATAACTTAATCTTACATTTAATTTAATTGAAAAACCCAACGGGCGGTCCCTCCGTTAGGAGGAACCGCCCGTTGGGTTATTTCTTTTAGAGGCTAATTACTTCTTCTTAAGAATTAGCGCCTGTAGTGCTTGGATCTGCTTGTTGATTGATGCGATTAACGCAACGATCGACTTCAGAACGTCAGCATTTGTAACAGAAGTTGTTCCGGCTTTAACAGTAAGCGGAGCAATAACTGCTGATTGTGATGTAAGGACATCAACGTTTACAACTGCGTTGAATACACCTTCATTTGATCCAACAAGTAATCGATAAGTTGCCTTACCAAGTGCTGATGTATCAGTTGTAGCAGAAGCTACAGCCAAAGTACCGCCACCAACAGATACGCTTGAAGCTGACCAGTTACCTGAAGACCAATCGTAGGTATCGTTAGCAAGGTTTCCTTTGGAATCCTTGAAAGTAACTGTCAATGTAGCAACATCACCTGGTTGGTAACTTGCTTTATCAAAAGAAGCTTCATATGTCTTTGGATTATCAGCACATGACACAGAAGCAGCATTTGAAGTAGCAACTGATCCATTGAGATTTGTGTAGGTCATAACTGCATTATCTTTTGAAGCAGAAGAACCACAGTTCCAGTCAATGTAACCTGTTACTGACGATGTTGGAGTGATCGACAGAATAGGAGTTCTATCACTTGTTGCACTAACTAGCAATGCAGAGGTTGGATAATAACTACCACCGGAAGTTGGGTAAATAGTATTTCCAGCTGCGTCAGCAAAGCTAATTGTCGCTCCCTTAACAGCAGAGGTAGCTGCTTGAGAAAGTGCTCCAATTCTTGCAGCAGAACCGATGGTTATGTTTGAAATTGGCCCTGTGAAAGTGAAGCTCTTAGTTCCAACAGTAACGCCGTTATAAGTGACTGTTACGGTTGTAGTCAATGCAGCGAAAGAAGGAGCTTTCACAACTAAAGTTGCTGCATCAGGTGTAGCACCTGTACGGAAAGCTGTAGAAGCTGTACCGGCAGTTGTTGTTCCTGAAGTATTAAGCGCAACTAAAGCACCATTGGTAGCTGTTGCTTGTAGTAAGCCAGATGTTGATGCTAGAGCAGTTCCGAAAGCATCGCGAATTCGGACATTAGCAAACTGAGATGTTGGAGACTTATCTTTCCAAGTACCAGAAGTGGCATCTTCGGTTAAAGTCTCTGCAGCACCTGCAGCGCTATAATAAACTCCACTCTTAGCTGTTGACATTGCGCCAGCAACTGAAGATGTGGTGATTGTTACTGTAATCAATCCAGCAAGTGTTGCACCTGATTGTGAAGCAGCCATTGAAGCAGCTGTTGTTGAAGCCTTTGTGTAAAGAGCCACAGTCATGCTAGTTGCTCCTGCATCAGGAGTTACTGCAACTGCAAACATTTCAACAGAACCAGTACCTGCAACTGCATAAGATGTTCGTGATGCGTTAAGCGCTCCACCAGTTGCTGAAGTTGCTGCACCGCCAGATAAAGTTCCGCCACTTACTGTAACTGCTGATGCAGTTAAGCTTGTATTAGTTGCAGAATAAACTACCAAGGAACCTGTATTTAGCATTACTGCAGTCTGTGTTGTTCCAGCAACTAGATCACCTAGAAGTGAAGAAACGTTAACTAATCCAACAGATGCTGCCACTGTTGGTACATTACTGACTACCGTATTGGTAGTAACAGGGCTTCCTGTAGTTGAGGCTAATGTAGCGATATTTAATACACCTTCTGTAGTAGCTGCCGTTTGAGCAGTTCCTGCTGCAACGTTATCAGCTGCATTAGCAACAGGTGTTGACGCAACAGAGAGAACTCCCGCTGTTAACGCCGACACTGCAACTAGTGCAATGCGTTGTTTCATTGTCTTTGTAGACATTTGTTTCCTTTCGTTAGTCGAGTTAGGGAATTTCCCTATCTCGGCTCGAAGATCTTTCGATCTTCTAATTCCGTCTCCCCTGGCACACACGTGTAATGCCAAATGAAGGCGGAAAGCTATTTATTCAGTGAGGGCTGGCCCACCATCTGCTTGATCTAAAACTTGAAGCATCAGGGTTACGGTTTCAAGTTGATCCAGTGAAAGCTCCATATGATCTGCATACTCGGTAGCTGAGATTGTTTTAACTGCAACTACTGGCTTAGTAACGGGTGTGGTAGGCGCCACTGGGGCAACATTTACTGACATATCTTGATCATTAGAAAGTTGGGTCAGAGTGGTGGTGATTGAGGTATTTGATTCATTACCGGTTAGAGAGTTAAGACCTAGGAATGAGGTTAGAACTAAAATAAAGATGAGCGCCATCTTTGAAGATTTAGCGGTTAGCTCTGCCGCCTTCTTATAGGTGGTAGATAGAAGATCTAGTGCAGTTAGGCCGCGAGCCTCATCGATAATAAGTTCAGATAGAACTTTGCGTAATGATGCACGAGCACGTGAGACTGTGTGACGAACAGCAGACTCTTTGATACCAAGCTCTTTTGCAATCTCTGCAGTGGAACGACCTTCAACCTCCCACATCACAAGCGCTGCTCGCTCTGCAGGGGATAGTAAAGAAAGTGCTTGACGAATAACTGCAGCATCTTCAGCAGCTGAGATCGCTAGTGAGTGATCTCCAGAGACCTGCCAAGCTGATTCAACCTCAGCTGAGGCATCATCTAATGCAACTAAATTTGGGCGTCTGTTTTCAGCACGGAAAATATCAATACATAGGTTTTCAATTGTGCGGTGCAG
>Ga0114959_10004307_pt1 | contig 10949 bp, 10 predicted proteins | sample C_130625_EF_Meta_FD_87317 | JGI IMG/M metagenome (GOLD analysis project Ga0114959, IMG submission 87317) | Freshwater microbial communities from Lake Croche, Canada to study carbon cycling - C_130625_EF_MetaG | ecosystem: Environmental > Aquatic > Freshwater > Lake | place: Lake Croche, Canada...
AACGTTCCCCCAGACCCACTTCTTTACTCCTTCAGAACTTTATCATTTCAGTTGGGTAAGTCTCGAACTGCGGATTTTATTGACATTAGTTACAGCCCAGCATTATCCCAACTGAAGGTAGACAATCAAATGCAATTGGTTGATAGGCCATGTGATAACTGGAAAAGTAATATCCGCTTTAATTTAGATCCAGAAGTTGCCTCTAAAACCGATAAGCTACTATTAGCTCAGTTTTCTGGAGTCTTTCCGAGCAACTGTAAAGATGTGAATTACAACGTCGTTGCACTCGATGCAAATACCTTTCTTACACAAGGCTTTACTGCTGCCTGGGAGTTAGCCGGTGGTACATGGGCTAAAGCGCCTACTGGAAAAGATGGTGTAGTTCCTTTAGCCGCAAAACTATTGTTGCAATTTGAAGGAATCAATCTAGCCAATGATGTACAAGATATTAATAAGTACTCCAACAATGTCATGGCACGCCAGCTTCTACTGACGCTAGCCCTAGAGAAGATGGGCAAACCTGCTACTACTGCGAATGGGGATGCGGTGATTCAGAGTTGGCTTAAACAAAATGGCATGGAATTTTCAGGATTAGTCATTGAGAATGGTTCAGGCTTATCACGCAATGAAGCTATCTCTGCAGGACAAATGAATCAACTACTCCTGACTGCGCGCAATTTATCTATAGGAGATATTTTTTACAATAGCCTACCGATAGCTGGTACGGATGGCACTATGCGGAATCGCTTAATGACGCAGCTACGTAAATTTTTGCATCTAAAGAAAAAGCCTGAAGCCAGAATTAAAACAGGCTCCTTGGCTGATGTCCGCGCCATCTCAGGTTATGTGATTAGTAAATCTGGAAAAATGTATGCAGTAAGTTCTTTCATTAATCATCCCAATGCCTGGAAGGGTCTAGAAGCTCACGATCAATTGCTATCGTGGCTACTAGAAGATGGTCCAGAACCAAAACACGCACGCTGAAGTCGATCTCTCACGCCATCCCATTCTTCACCAGCAGGAGGTTCAGGAAATAAAATGAGGTCCCACTCTTGCTGATCTAAATCTCGCAAAGAGCGATATAGGCAGCTAGCAAATGCCATGCTGTCACTTGGAATTTCCATTTCCTCAAAATGCACTGAAGGATGTCCATCTTCTCCTAGTGAAGATTCAGAATCCCAAACCGCTACTGCCACCCGAGACTTCGTATCAGGATATTCACTTAAGGCATCTAACACTCGACCAGGTGCATATAAACGTAAGGGGGTTGTCGGGGCGTAGTGAGCAAGTAGGCTTCCAGAAACTCGTGGGATGTTTTCTGCAAACTCATTGCCAATCACCTCACCGGCCTTAAGCACTCTTACACCAGTCTTTGCCAAAATCTCTTTGGGGGTAATTATTCCGGGGCGAAGCAGCCGTGGTTTATCTCCTGAAGACATGTCGATAATCGTTGATTCAATACCCACTTCGCAATCACCACCATCGAGAATCATTAAATCTAGCATGCCCTCAAATTCACTTCGAACATCTGCCGCACTAGTCGGCGAAACTTTCCCAAAGCGATTGGCTGAAGGAGCAACTACACCACCTTTAAATTTACGCAATACCTCTTGTGCAATAGGATGAGCAGGTGCACGAATCGCTACCGTATCTTGCCCGCCAGTAAGTTCGCTTAATACGGTTTTATCTTTTTTAAATACCAGTGTTAATGGGCCAGGCCAAAAAGCATTCATTAACTTAATCGCATCTTCAGATATATCTCTTGCCCAAGGAGCAATGATAGGAACCCAATCCACTTGAGGAGCATCAAACTTATCTGGCGCAGCCAAATGAACAATTAAAGGGTGATGTAATGGTCGACCTTTGGCCTTAAAAATCTTTTGAATCGCCTCTAGATTATCAGCAGCAGCACCTAAACCGTAAACGGTCTCAGTGGGAAAGGCGACTAAGCCGCCATCACGCAGGGTCTGAACTGCCTCATTGATCACTGCAGAGGATTGCAGCGGCTTACTATCAGTGGACATTTCTAAGGCTCAATGCCTAATTCAGTAGCAACAGCAGCGCAAGTTTGACGTGCTTCGTTCAAAGCCTCACCTAGGCAATTAATATGACCCATCTTTCTACCTATCCGGGGCTCAGACTTGCCATAAAGATGTAACTTCGCATCAGGGTGTGCAAGTACTTTATTCCATGAAGGCTCTTTCGCCCGATCTTCACTACCTTCGAACCAAAGATCGCCCAATAAGTTCAACATCGATACTGGTGCTAATTGGCGAGTATCTCCTAAGGGCAAGCGTGCCATGCTACGAACCTGTTGCTCAAACTGACTGCTGACACAAGCATCCATAGTGTAGTGACCAGAATTATGCGGACGCGGTGCGATTTCATTAGCAATAATGTCGCCACTCTTTAAAACAAAGAACTCGATACAAAGAACACCTACATAATCAATCTTTCGAATGAGTGATTTTGCTGCATCAATAATTTTCTTTTCTTGTGCAGGCTTCAGGGATGGAGCAGGGACTGTTGAGGTATGCAAGATTCCCTCGCGATGGATATTTTGTGATACAGGATATGCCACAACCGCATCGTCATAGCCACGAACCACCAGTGCTGAGACCTCGAAGTCTAAATCCATCCGCTTTTCTAATACGCAAGGTACACGGCCCAATTCATTCCAAGCAGTAGTTAAACCAGTGGCATCATAAACTGTCATCTGACCTTTGCCGTCATAGCCCATCCGTGCTGTCTTTAATATTCCAGGAAAGAGGTCTGAAGGAACATGAGTAATATCAGCATCATGTTCAATCACAAAGTTGGGTGCTGGGCCGATATTGGTTTCTGACTTCCAAGTTGCCAAAAACTTCTTCTCAGCAATTCGATTTTGCGCCAAGGATACACAGCTACTTCGAGGCGCCACGAAGACCCCTAAAGACTCAAGCTCATCTAGAGCTTGAGCAGGAACATTTTCGAATTCAGTACTCACAGATGAGCACAAGGCTGCCATTTCTTTTAAAGCAGCAGAATCAGTGTAGTCAGCTTGAATAAATTTTTCTGCGATTGACCCAGCAGGACTATCGGAACCAGGATCTAATACGCAAACCTTGTATCCCATCGCTTGTGCAGCTTGGGTAAACATGCGGCCCAATTGACCGCCACCTAAAATTCCTAAATACGAACCCGGCAAAATGGGTTCAAGATGCTCTGCCATGTAATTAATATCCCGGCAAATTCATCGCTCGCGCAGTATCTGACTGCTTAGAGCGGAACTCGATAAGGCGCTTGGCTAAATCAGCATCATGCAAAGCCAAACCAGCAATAACATGTAAAGCAGCATTGGCAGCACCAGCTTCACCAATTGCGAAGGTAGCTACTGGAATACCTTTGGGCATTTGCACAATGGAATATAAAGAGTCTTCACCGCGCAAATATTTACTGGCAACCGGAACCCCGTATACAGGAATAATGGTTTTTGAAGCAAGCATGCCAGGTAAATGGGCTGCGCCACCTGCACCTGCAATGATCGCTTGCAAGCCATTTGCCTGAGCATTTTCTGCATACTGAAACATATCATCAGGCATGCGATGAGCTGAAAGTACCTGAGCTTCATGAGCCACACCAAACTGCTCCAGCATTTGAGCAGCGTGCTGCATGGTGTCCCAATCTGAATTGGAACCCATCACTATTCCGACTATTGGCTTCTTGCTCATGAACCTCTCCAAATGCCCTAAATATCTACCAAGGACTCTATTATCCCTGAGTTAGGCTTCTTTAGTTAAGCGACTAAGTGCTTCACGATACTTTTGGGCTGTCTTTTCAATGACCTCAGCAGGTAATTGGGGTGCTGGTGCAGTTTTTGGCCACAGTTTTCCATTGACTTGAGCCGTTTCTAACCAATCACGCACAAACTGCTTGTCATACGATGGTGGATTTGAACCGACATAATAGGTTTCAGCAGGCCAAAAACGCGAGGAGTCTGCCGTCAGAATTTCATCCATCAATATCAATTGGCCAGCATCATCTAAGCCAAACTCAAATTTAGTATCCGCAATAATGATTCCGCGTGTAGCAGCGTACTCTGAGGCTTCTTTATATAGACGAATGCTAACTTCACGAATTTGCTTTGCCAATTTTTCACCAATGAGCTCAATGACCTTATCAAAAGAAATATTCTCATCATGCTCGCCTGCTTCAGCTTTAGCAGCAGGTGTAAAAATCGGCTCAGGTAATTTTTGTGCATTTTCTAAACCAGCTGGTAGTTCAATTCCGCAGACCTTACCGCTATCTTTGTAGTCTTTCCAACCACTGCCGGCTAAATAACCGCGCACTACTGCCTCAACCATAATGGGCTTTAAGCGCTTAGCAACAACAGAGCGACCTTTGACTTGATCGACTTCGTTCGCAGGAACAACTGTTGTGGGATCAATACCAGTCAAGTGATTTGGAATGACCGAGGCTAACTTAGTAAACCAAAAATTAGCCATCTGGTTGAGGACAATACCTTTCTCTGGAATGGGCTCGCCCATCACCACATCAAAAGCTGATAGGCGATCAGTGGTGACCATTAGTAATTTGTCATCACCTAGGGCGTAAACATCACGCACCTTCCCTTTAGATAACAGAGGTAAGGACTTAATAGAGGAGGCATATAAAGCAGGCATTCTTTACTTCACAATCTGAGTGAGCTTGCCGCTCTTGTAGAGTTCAGCCATTTTCTCTAAAGAAATCGGTTTGATTTTAGAAGCTTGGCCAGCGCAACCAAAAGCCTGGAAGCGTGCAATACATACTTTCTTAGCTGCTTCACGGGCCGGCTTCAAATAATCGCGTGGATCGAATTTGCTTGGGTTCTCAATCAGATAACGACGAATTGCACCCGTCATGGCTAGGCGGATATCAGTATCAATATTGATCTTACGCACACCATTCTTAATACCCTCTTGAATCTCTTCAACCGGCACTCCGTAAGTTTCTTTCATATCGCCACCAAACTCACGAATTTCTGCTAGCAATTCTTGTGGAACGCTGGATGAGCCGTGCATGACGAGGTGAGTATTCGGAATTCGTGAATGAATTTCTCTAATGCGATCAATTGCCAAGATGTCACCTGTTGGCTTCTTACTAAATTTATAAGCGCCATGACTAGTGCCAATTGCAATTGCTAAAGCATCGCACTGCGTTGCCCTAACAAAGTCAGCAGCCTGCTCTACGTCAGTAAGCAACTGCTCGCGAGTCATAGTGCCGTCAGCACCATGGCCGTCTTCTTTATCGCCCTTCATTGTTTCCAATGAACCCAATACACCCAACTCTGCTTCAACGGTAACCCCAATTGAATGCGAAAACTTCACTACTTCTTTTGAAACATCAAGGTTGTACTTATAGCTAGCAACTGACTTGCCATCCGCCTCTAAAGAGCCATCCATCATCACGCTAGTAAACCCACTCTTGATCGCTGCCATACAAACAGCAGGGCTTTGACCATGGTCTTGGTGCATAACAATAGGAATATGCGGATAAGCTTCAACTGCCGCAGAGATCAAATGACGCAAGAAAGCTTCACCAGCGTATTTTCGAGCTCCAGCAGATGCTTGCATGATGACTGGAGAGTCAGCCTCATGAGCCGCTTCCATAATAGCTGTAACCTGCTCTAAGTTATTAACGTTAAAGGCAGGCAGGCCATAAGCATTTTCTGCTGCATGATCTAGGAGTTGTCGTAAAGATACTAAAGCCATGATGTTCTCTTAATAAATATTAAATTAATGATAGGTAACTTACTTCACGTGAATGATCTTGAGGGTATTGGTACCACCAGGTTCACCCATCGGCTCACCCGAAGTCAACACCACGGTATCACCCTTTTTGACTGCGCCAGCCTTCTTCAAGCAAGCTTCTACCTCTTGCAGGGCAGTATCGCGATCTTTTGAGTAATCTAAGCCAATAGGCGTGACATTGCGATAAGTACTTAAGGCACGCTGGGTTGCAATCTTCGAGGTTAAAGCAAAAATTGGCACATGAATATTGTGACGGCTCATCCAAATCGGGGTTGAACCAGAATCCGTTAGAGCAGCAATAGCATTGGCATTCAAATGATGTGCCGTAAATAAAGCGCCCAATGCAATCGTTTGATCAATCCGGGTAAAGGTTTGATCTAAAAAGTCGGTGTCTAACTTTACGGTGTCTGATTTCTCGGCCTCCACACAGATCTCTGCCATCGCTTTGATGGTTTGAACTGGGTAATTGCCAGCAGCTGATTCTGCTGAAAGCATGACAGCATCAGTACCATCCAAGACTGCATTAGCCACATCACTTACTTCAGCACGTGTAGGTACTGGAGCATTGATCATCGACTCCATCATTTGGGTTGCAGTAATCGTAAATTTATCTGCCTCAAGTGCCCAAGCAATCATACGTTTTTGCATGGCAGGTACCGCAGCATTACCAACTTCGATTGCAAGGTCACCACGTGCAACCATAATGCCGTCACTTTCCGCAATAATACTTCGCAGAGCCTTAGGCTCAATCGCTTCAGCACGCTCTACCTTGGCAATGGTTCTTACTTTACCAACACCATACTTAGCGCTAGCAGCATCTGCCAACTTACGGGCGTAGGCCATATCAGCGCCATCCTTAGGAAAGCTAATCGCCAAAAAATCTACGCCCATGGCAATCGCTGCATCTAAATCTGCAATATCTTTTTCAGTCAGCGCTGGAGCAGTTAAACCTCCACCAGCACGATTAATACCCTTGTTATTTGACAGTGGGCCGCCCTGCTCTACCAGCGTAAAAATTTCTCCACCCTTTACGCTCTCAACGCGGAGTACTACTAAACCATCATTCAATAAAAGACGATCACCTGGCTTTACATCACTTGGCAGCTCTTTGTAATCAAGTCCTACGCGACCCTGATCACCTAACTGACACGCGGTATCTAAAATAAATTTCTCGCCTTCTTTAAGAAGAATTTTGCTGTCAGCAAATTTACCAACCCGAATTTTTGGGCCCTGAAGATCGGCCATAATGCCAACTTCTTTGCCAACCTCCTTAGAAATACTTCTTACAAGATCATGTCTTGCTTTGTGATCGGCTACTGTGCCATGGGAGAAATTCATGCGCACTACATCAACACCTGCACGAATCATATCGCGCAATACTTCAGGTTTTTCTGAAGCAGGCCCTAAGGTTGCAATGATTTTGGTTGCTCTAAGCATATTTAGTCTTTCGCTCTTTCGGCTAGTACTGCAAAGGCTGGTAAGGTTTTTCCTTCGAGGAATTCCAAGAAAGCACCGCCACCAGTTGAGATGTAATCTACTTGATTTTCAATACCGTATTTTGCAATCGCCGCCAAAGTATCGCCCCCACCAGCAATCGAGAATGCAGGTGAGTGCGCAATTGCAGCAGCAAGCATTTTGGTCCCGCCCCCAAATTGATCAATTTCAAAGACGCCCAATGGGCCATTCCAAACAATTGTGCCAGCGTGCGCGAGCATTGTTGAAAGACGGGCAGCAGTCTTAGGCCCAATATCTAAAATCATGTCATCTTCCGCGACTTGATCGGCTGGCACACGATTTGCACGGGCTAATGGGGAAAGTTCATTGGCAACAACAACATCCTCAGGAATAGGCACATGGGCACCACGTTTTTCCATCAGATCCATAATTTCTCTAGCTTCTTGCACTAAATCTGGTTCAGCTAGTGATTTACCTATCGGCAATCCTTTAGCGAGCATAAAGGTGTTGGCAATGCCACCACCAACAATTAACTCATCTACTTTTTCAGAAAGCGCTTTTAAGATAGTTAACTTGGAAGAAACCTTAGAGCCAGCAACAATCGCTACCAATGGGCGCTTTGGGTTAGCAAAGGCACGACTTAAGGCATCTAACTCAGCTGCCATTAATGGGCCGGCACAAGCAATTGGTGCAAATTGAGCAACTCCATAGGTAGTAGCTTCAGCACGATGTGCGGTACCAAATGCATCATTTACATAAACGTCACATAAAGCAGCAATTTTTTTTGATAGCGCTTCGTTATTCTTTTTCTCACCCACGTTTAAGCGACAGTTTTCTAGTAGCACCACATCACCTGGACTAACTTCAAAACCACCATCTACCCAATTACTTATCAGCGGAACCTTGCGATTGAGAAAAGTTGCAATACGATCAGCTACTGGGGCCAAACTATCTTCAGGTTTAAATTGGCCCTCGGTTGGGCGGCCAAGATGAGATGTCACCATCACAGCTGCACCAGCATCTAAACACATTTGCACCGCAGGCATCGAGGCCCGAATACGGGTGTCTTCAGTAATCTTTCCGGCTTCATCTTGGGGCACATTGAGGTCAGCACGAATTAAAACCCGCTTTCCCTTCAATTGACCTGATTGGGCCAATTCGCTTAAACGCTTAACTTTAAATAAGGATTCCGGCATGGGACTCGATTAATAGGGGTGGTTTATGGTTAATACTCCATTCTAAATCGTCTAGCCCTACGCCCAAAGGATCTGAGCTAACAAGCTAGCCAACCCTGTTCTACAATAGGAACTTGGACGTATTTTGGGTCTGGGGCAATAGGGCCCCTTCGCCAAACGCCCCGATTAACCAGATTTAATAGACACACAAAGGTAGAAAAAATGTCGATGTCCGACCGCGATGGCTTTATTTGGTCCGATGGGAAGCTCGTTCCTTGGCGTGAGGCCAAGATTCATGTGCTAACTCATAGTCTTCACTACGGTATGGGCGTTTTTGAGGGTATTCGTGCCTATAAGACTCCCCAAGGGACAGCGATTTTTCGCCTTCCTGAACACGTTAAACGTCTCTTTAATGGCACCAAGATATTCCAGATGAATATGCCATATAGCCCGGAAGAAATTACCAAAGGCATCATTGATGTGGTTAATAGCAATAAGTTAGAAGCTTGCTATGTCCGCCCAATTATATTTATTGGCTCCCAAAAATTAGGGATCTCTCCTAAAGGAAACACCATTCATACAGCGATTGCTGCTTGGGAATGGGGCGCGTACTTAGGCGAAGATGGTCTCAATAAAGGTATTCGCGTCAAAACCTCGTCTTTTACACGCCACTTTGTGAACTCCTCACTCGTACGCGCTAAGGCATCTGGTTACTACATCAACTCGATTTTGGCCAACCAAGAAGTTACCGCGAACGGATATGACGAAGCCTTATTACTGGACACTGAAGGCTATGTCTCTGAAGGCTCCGGTGAAAACATTTTTATGGTCAGCGATGGGATTGTTTATACCCCTGATCTGGCTTCTTGCTTAGACGGCATTACCCGGGACTCCATTATTGATATCGTTAAAGATCTCGGTTTTGAGCTACGTGAAAAACGCATCACTCGTGATGAGATCTACTCAGCCGATGAAGCCTTCTTTACTGGCACTGCTGCTGAAGTCACACCAATCCGCGAGCTTGATGATCGCACTATTGGTGATGGTAAGCGTGGTCCCATCACTGAAAAAATTCAGAAGACGTATTTTGATGCTGTTTACGGCAGGAATGATAAATACAAATCTTGGCTTACTTACGTTAAGTAATTTCTTTAGTAACCAGGAAAAAGAAATATGACAGAAGCTCAAGTTGTGATGGTCAATGGTAAAGATTTACCATTACATTGCCCAACTAATAAAACCCCCGCATGGAATTTGCATCCACGGGTATTTTTAGACATCACAGAAACTGGGGAAGCAAAGTGCCCATATTGTGGCGCTGACTACAAGCTTATCCCTGGTACTGAGCCACACGGGCACTAAGCCTGATCGGCGTCTTACCATTAGGCGCTGACTCGGGATACCTCAAATGCAAAGTATTCTGATTATTGCTCCAAACTGGATTGGGGACGCCGTCATGAGCCAGCCTTTATTGGCTAGCCTCAAACAACAATACCCAGACTCTCACATTGATGTGCTCGCCAGCACTTGGGTTGCACCCATCTATCGTGCTTGCTCTGAGGTAAATCAAGTCATTGAAGCAAAGTTTGAGCATCGACAACTTCAATGGGGTTTACGCAAACAAATAGTTGCAGAATTAAAAGCAAAAAAATATCAAGCCTGCTTTGTTTTACCTAATAGCTTCAAATCTGCAATCATTCCATGGTTAGCTAATATTCCTTTTCGGATTGGCTATCGTGGCGAGATGCGTTTTGGTTTAATTAATCTAGCGCTAGATAATCCGAGAAAAATAAATCGCCCCCCAATGGTGGAGCACTACCTTGCACTTGGCCAGCTACTTCAAGAAAATTCTTCCCATTTAATCTCTGTAATGCCTAAGTTAAATGTTTCTCCCTCTGTAAAACAAACAGTAGTAAATAAAGCTCAAGCTAGTAATATCAAAATTGAGTCTATTTATGTGCTGTGCCCAGGGGCAGAATATGGGCCAAGCAAACGGTGGCCTACTGAGTATTTTGCAACTCTAGCTAGCAGTCTTATTTTTGAAAATCCAAACAATCAAGTCATTTTATTAGGAAGTAAGGGTGATGCTATTTTTGGTGAGCAAATTCTTGCACAAGCAGAGCAAAAGTCTCGTATTCATAACTGGTGCGGCAGCACTACCTTAGATGAAGCCATAGCTTTAATTGGGATGAGTAAATCCGTCATTAGTAATGATTCTGGACTAATGCATATTGCAGCGGCCTTAACAGTCTCTCAAGTGGCGATCTTTGGCTCCAGTGACCCAGTCCACACACCACCCTTATCCAATAAGGCTAAAGTCATTTGGCTCGATCTACCTTGTAGTCCATGCCATAAGAGGGAGTGTCCATTAGGTCACCTTCGGTGCTTAAATGACATCCTGCCAGAACAAGTATTAGCTACACTCAGTACATTCAATGAATGACCTTGAGGAAGTAAGTTATGACTAAACTCGCCCGACTCTTTCACAATGCTGATGAAGTAGTGGACGCTTGGCGCGATGCGCTACGTCATCGGGATGTGCAGGGTGCCC
>Ga0114959_10004312_pt1 | contig 10942 bp, 12 predicted proteins | sample C_130625_EF_Meta_FD_87317 | JGI IMG/M metagenome (GOLD analysis project Ga0114959, IMG submission 87317) | Freshwater microbial communities from Lake Croche, Canada to study carbon cycling - C_130625_EF_MetaG | ecosystem: Environmental > Aquatic > Freshwater > Lake | place: Lake Croche, Canada...
CTTCACATGTTCCAAGAGGTTCTTGAACGATCCGCACGCCTAGTTGCGCAGTGGCAATCTGTAGGGTTTTGTCATGGTGTTTTAAACACCGACAATATGTCAATTCTGGGTCTAACCCTAGATTATGGACCGTTTGGTTTTATGGATAAGTTCTCCATGAACCATATTTGTAATCACACAGATTCCCAAGGAAGATACTCTTATGCAAATCAACCCTCCGTTTTTTATTGGAATCTCGTTCGACTAGCCCAAGCAATGCTCCCGGTCATTGCTGATGACGATAGTGATGAAGCTATGGAAAGAGCGATTGAACAGATTAAGCCGATACTTTCTTCTTTTTCAGAAATCTATCAACAACATTATCGGCAGTTGATGTCCAAAAAATTAGGTCTCCAAGGTCCAGTCGAACAACAGTCGAACGAACTGATTCAAGAGCTGATCAAGATCTTGGATCACAATCGTGTAGACTACACCTTCTTTTTTAGAAACTTGACCAAAGTTATCCTACAACCGAGCAATCCCATATTGAAAGACCTCATTATTGATAGAAATGCCTTCGATCAATGGTTACAAAATTACTTGAACTATTTACATACTTTCAACATACCTTTATCTGAAATTGCCTCGCAGATGAATCAAGTAAACCCAAAATATATTTTGCGCCAACACCTAGCTCAAAATGCAATTGCACTCTCACAAAATGGCGACCACTCTTTGACCCAGGCTTTACAACGATGTCTCGTTCATCCTTTTGATGAACAACCAGAGTTTGAGGACTTTGCAAAGCTTCCACCCGATTGGGCTGAGCACCTCGAAGTTTCTTGTTCTTCTTAAGGAATCCACACATGCATGATGAAGACGATTTGGAAGAAGACTTTGGACCCAGTAAATCTGAGGTCAAACGTCAAATGCTGGCACGACAAGATCTGGCTAAAACATTATCTGAATTAAGTAGCGATGCTATCAAGTCATTACCTGTTGATGATCGTCTTAAAGAAAAACTTCTTGAAACTGAAAAGATCAAAACCTTCGGTGCCATCAAGCGCCACACTCTGTATCTTGGTAAATTAATGCGTGCTTATGATGATGAGGAAATTGCTATCATTCAGGAGCGTCTAGATGCGATTCAAGGGGTCAATAAAGCGGAGATTGCAAAATTTCATTTTCTTGAACGCCTCCGTGATGAACTCGTGCAAAGTGATGATCGTTTAACTCTATTTATCAAAGATCATCCCCAAATCGATGTACAAACACTCAGAACCTTAATTCGTAACGCGCGAAAAGAAAGAGAGCAGAACAAGCCTCCTAAATCATTTCGTGAAATTTTTCAGCTATTAAAGACGCTCAATTTGTGAATCGGCAAAGTAAATACCATCGTCTTTGACAATAATCGGAACCGTTATTAACTTGGCCCCCTTCGGGCAAGGCCCACGAAGGCATTGACCACTTTTAGGGTCATATACCGCATAATGGGTTGCGCATATCAGGTGCTGTTGCTCTTCGTCAAATATTTCACCAGGGTTCCAATCTAATTCCATAGCAACATGGGCACACCGATTGAGATAGGCAAAATACTGATTGTCATATTGAATAACAAATGCCGGTAGATAATCATCCGGATCGGCGTTCATTCCTGGAAACGATTCAATTTGTCCACAAAGCACTTTAAATCGAAATGCACGACCACCAGGTGATAATTTATTCGAATGACAAATGATTTGACCTCGTTCCACAAATGGGTCAGATGCTGGAGACATACTAGTATTCATTTAAGAGATAAAATAAGTGTTCGATTAACCAATTTAAAATTACAACGATGACAAAACAAATTATCCCTTATCAGCCGATTGATCTTGTTGAACCCAAAGAAATTGTTGATGCTGTTCGAGCAAGACGTGGCGGAACTTTACTCAACCTTGATCGTATGTTACTGAACAGCCCCAATTTAACGCGTGGCTGGAATGCACTTTTAAAAGAAGTCCGTGAAAATCTGTCTCTCGATGCGCGTTATAAAGAAATTGGTATGTGCGGTGTTGCCATTTTAAATCGCGCAGAGTATGAATTTTTTCATCACGCTCCAGAACTTTTAAAAGCTGGTGGAACTCAAGACCAAGTGAATGAATTACGCAAAATTGGTACGGATGCTTTTAACTATTCCCTATTTAGTGCTATCGAACAGGATGTGATTGCCTTGACCTTGGCGATGACTAGAGAAATCGAAGTTCCTGAAGCCATTATGGAGCGCTTAACGAAGTCTTTGGGCAACCAAGCTACTGTGGAAATAGTTGCAGTCGTTGCAACCTACAACATGGTTTCTCGGTTCTTAATTGCGACTGGTATTGCCCCTGAAAATCATTAATTGAACATGTCTTGTACAAAGTAAAGATTTTCTCCAGTATTAAAGAAATTTCAAGTAGTGCTTGGAATTCTTTAATAACTGATTTAGACGCTTCACCTTTTATTCGTTATGAGTATTTATTAGCAATGGAAGAAAGTGGCAGTGTCAGCCTTAGTTCTGGCTGGACACCTTGCCACTTTACAATTTGGGATGAGATGGGTCATCAACTCATTGGAGCAATGCCCTTTTATTTAAAGTCTCATTCCTATGGTGAGTATGTGTTTGATTGGGCATGGGCAAATGCCTACAAAGAGCATGGCCTATCCTACTATCCCAAACTATTAAGTGCAATCCCCTTTACTCCAGTAGGTGGTTCCAGAGTATTGGGATCTGACCAAGTCGCGAATAATCATTTACTTAAAGCCATCCTAGATTTTGCGAAGGCCAAAGAGATCTCGAGTATCCATATCTTATTTCCCCCTCAGGCAGATGAGAAACTGTTGAGTGATCATGGCTTTTTAAGGCGTGAGTCAATTCAATTTCATTGGCAAAATCAATCTCTTGATCGACCAGGAGAGTTTCTTCTCGATTTTGAAGAATTCTTGTACACCTTAAATAAAAAACGCCGCAACAATATTATTCGTGAAAGACAATCGGTCATCGATGCTGGTGTCAGTTACGGGCATGTACCCGGTGCAGAAATGACCGAGGCTGATTGGGATTTTTTTTATGATTGCTATGCTACAAATTACTTCAATCATGGCAATGCGCCTTACTTAAATCGAGACTTCTTTTCCCGCATTGGCGCCTCTATGCCTGAATATATTCATCTCATATTTGCAAAATTGGAGGATAAACCAATTGCCAGCTCGATGATTTTTAGGAATCGTGACACCCATTCTCAAGAAAGAGCTTACGGTCGATATTGGGGTGCAATTCAAGGAATAAAAAACCTACATTTTGAAACAGCTTACTACCAAAATATCGAATTTTGTATCCGCGAGAAAATAGCAGTTTTTGAAGGTGGCGCTCAGGGTGAGCATAAGATTCACCGAGGATTAATCCCCGTCAACTTATATTCGATGCATTATTTAGTCGATGAACGCTTTTATGATGCTGTTCAAAACTTCTTAAAAAGAGAAGGAACGTCAATGTATCACTACATCAACGAGCTTTCAGATCATCACCCAATCAAACAAACTTCTTAAAAATCACTGGTGGTTGGAGTTGACATAGTCAAAAATTAACTTTTCAACTTCATATAAATTACTAGGGTTTTGACTTTTTACAAAAGCCTCACACCTACTTTGACTTGAAAAGAATTCAAAAGTCTTAGAAAATTGATGGATAATTTTACTCATATTACATTCCTTATAAGGGTTAACACCTAAGTATTATCCCTTAATTAAGAAAATGATGCATAACAACATTCAAGCAACATTCTCTAATGCTGCTTATATTGGCAAATAATTGATTTATATGGTCTTTTTTAAAAGACGACTATTTTTAGGCAGATTTGCTGCTAAAAACTCCATTTGATCTGCCAAAATATTACGACCTTTAAGAATCATATCTTCGTACAAACTAGGTATGTACGGGGCATAAATCAAAGACATACCCGCTTTTTCAGGGGAGCGGTTACCTTTTTTTTGATTACACTCTCTACAAGAAATAACTAAGTTCATCCAAGAGTAATCTCCACCTCGGCTCGCTGGGGTAATATGCTCTGCTTCCGCATCTCCTTCAGAAATCTTTTGTGCACAATATGCACATACACCTTGGTCGCGTCTGTATAACTTACTTTTTGTAATGGCGGGCGTGACATCAAATAAATTAATTCTAGAAGAGCCCTTGGTAGCAATGATGGAATGTAATTCGATGATAGACTGCCGGCCAGATTGGCGGGAAATTCCTCCCCGCATCACCGCAATCGGTTGACCTAAAGTCCAAGCTATACTTCCTTCTGCATAGTGCTTGGTAGCTTCCTCAGCATTTACCCAACTTTGAGGTATACCACCAACGTCTAGCTTCAATATATGGAGCACGTTTTCCTCAGTTTCTTTCACACTTTGAATTCAATTACATTTAAATATAGTACTCAATATTCAATGACATTGCAGAAAAGATTTCAAAGTGTGGCTATCCTGCAATTACCTTCCGCCGATTTTAAGTTCCTTGAAGACATGTTGATGCTCTCTAGGCAAACAACGCCAATATTGCTCAACTGCTTCTACTTGTCCACCAAGAACTGCAGCAGCTTCCCAGCCCCAGCGTGGCTTGAATAAGAATGCTCTTGCAAATGCGACTAAATCAGCCTGACCTTGCTCAATGATGGCCTCAGCCTGCATTGGTTCCGTAATCATCCCAACAGCGATCGTAGGTAAACCGGTTTTCTCTTTGACTAACTGCGCAAACGGTACTTGATAACCTGGACCAACTGGGATTTTTTGACCTGCAGCAACCCCGCCACTCGAAACGTGCATATAAGAGATTTGACACTCTTTGAGACGCTCAGCAAAAATAACTGCTTCTTCTGGAGTAAAACCTCCCTCAACCCAATCGGTTGCAGAAACACGCATCCCAATTACTCCATCATATACAGCGCGCACAGCTGCCGTTATCTCCAAAGGAAAGCGCATTCTATTTTCTAAAGAACCACCATATTCATCTGTACGATGATTCGCTACAGGCGATAAAAATTGGTGCAATAGATATCCATGAGCCCCATGCAACTCAATAAAGTCTACGCCAGCTCGTTGAGCTCTTTTGGCGGCTTCTGCAAAGGCCTCTTTAATAGCTTCCATACCTTTTTTATCTAAGGCCTCTGGAGGGTGCTCATGCGGCAAATGCGGAATATCCGAAGGAGCTAAGGTTTGCCAACCTAAGGGGTCTGATGGGGGTATGGATGCACCACTTTTTGAGGGTATATGACTGGAAGCTTTACGTCCTGCATGAGCTAATTGAATACCAACAAGCGTGCGAGGGGCAAGTGCTCTTGCTCTTTTTAGGTTATCTTTTAAGGCTGCTTCACAAGCATCATTCCATAAACCTAAACAACGTGAAGTGATTCGACCAACATCAGTAACCCCTGTCGCTTCGATAATAAAAGCTGCGGCACCACTATTCATCAAATTAGTCCAATGGGTCAAATGCCAATCATTCGCCAAACCATCATTGGCTGAATATTGACACATTGGAGCAACCACCATGCGATTGGGCAGGGTAATACTTCCGTTAGGAGCAGATAAATGAAAAGGGGAGAATAATTTGGACATATTTTTTCTATATTTATAAATGAGATAGACTTATTGTATATCGAAGAAATAACACGACAATGCAATCTTTTTTGAAACGATATAGAATGAATTATGAAATTTAATTTAACGCCAATCGCTAGCTCTGAAATCACCCCACAAAGTGTTTTTGAAAAACGTCGTGAGCTCATCAAGCTTGCTGCTGGCGGTGCCTTAGGGTTAGAAATGAGCTCTTGGTTTTCTCGAGATGCTTTGGCCCAAACCAAGTTAATCGCGCCTCTCAATCCTTCATATAACTTGATGGAAAGAAAAACATCTCTCAACGATGTCACCAGCTACAACAATTTTTATGAGTTTGGTACAGATAAATCTGATCCAGCAGCTTATGCATCCAACTTGATTACAAGCCCTTGGAAAGTAAGTGTCGAAGGCCTTGTAGGTAAACCACGCGTCTTTGACATCGATGATTTGATGAAACTCGCCCCTCTTGAGGAGCGGGTCTATAGAATGCGCTGTGTTGAGGGGTGGTCGATGGTGATTCCATGGGTGGGCTACTCATTAAGTAATCTCCTGAAACTAGTCAACCCATTAGGCTCAGCAAAATATGTTGAATTTGTCTCTTTGGCTGATAAAAAACAAATGCGTGGTGTCAATAGCGATATTCTTCAATGGCCCTATGTGGAAGGCCTTCGTTTAGATGAAGCCAATCATCCGCTCACCCTTCTTACTCTGGGTCTTTATGGTCAAACCTTACCTAAGCAAAGTGGCGCGCCGGTCCGCATGGTGATTCCTTGGAAATATGGCTTCAAAAGTGGCAAATCCATCGTCAAGATTAAATTAGTTGAAAAGCAACCCGCTACGAGCTGGAATGTTGCCAACTCAAGCGAATATGGCTTTTATTCAAATGTCAATCCTGAGGTTGACCACCCACGCTGGTCTCAAGCGAGCGAGCGACGTATCAGCGATGATAAAAGCATCTTCTCACCCAAAATTAAAACCCTGAAATTTAATGGTTACGGCGATCAAGTTGCCTCTTTATATGCCGGCATGGACCTTCAAAAATTCTATTAAGAACTTTGGCAAACCCATTGTTTTTTTCCTAGCATTAACCCCATTTCTACGACTCATTTGGTTTGGCTTTCATGATGGTTTAACTGCCAACCCCATTGAGTTCATTACTCGATTTACAGGAACCTGGGCAATTGTGATGCTATGTATCACCTTAGCAATTACTCCAGTTCGAATCACCTTTGGCTGGAACCAGCTTTTAAAATACCGGCGTATGCTAGGTTTATTTTGTTTTTTTTATGCCTTATTACATTTTTTGACTTGGTCGATTATCGATCAACAATTGGACCTTCAAGCTATTTACCAAGATTTTTTCAAGCGTACTTTTATTACTCTTGGACTCATCGCTTTTATTGGTTTAATCCCTCTAGCCATCACATCTACCAAAGGAATGCAAAAACGCCTGGGACGCAATTGGGCAAAACTTCATGAATTAATTTACCCGATTGCCATCTTTGTCGTGCTTCACTACTACATTCACAAAGCTGGTAAAAATAATTTTGGCGAAGTACGGATCTATATTGCCATTCTTGGAGCCCTACTCACTTGGCGGCTAACACGTTGGCTCTTAAAGATATACAAACTTCAACCTTAATGCTTTTATGTCATTTTGATGGCAAAAATTGGTTTCAGGATTAAAATAAAAACAATTTATGAATTCTTTTTCACCTCCCTACACCCCTTTTTCTCGAAGTGTCATGTACCTTCAAGAAAAAGGCTTTGCACTAATTCGAAGCGAAGAGTTTTTTTCACTAAGTGAACATTCTCTTAAAGATTGGCATGATCTCTCGCTAACATGGAATGATCTCGCTGAAGACCAATATTTAAAGGATGGCGGCAAGTACCGTAAACGCAAGCACGCTAGTGTCATCGTTACGGATAAATCCATTGATATTCCTCCTTATCGCCCACACTTCCAACCTGTTTCTTATAACGCACTGCATGGCGGTATGAATCGTATATTCGTACCTTGTGATGATGCGTTTTTGAAACACCCTGCCATGTACGATTTTTTACTTCAATTAGGTGATCTCTTTTCTCAAGTGGTGATCAAAGAAAATAAAAATCTCAGTCCATGGTTTGTGGAGGTTCATCAATTTCGGATTGACACATCCCATGGTATCGGCAGGCCTACACCAGAGGGCGCACATCGTGACGGGGTCAATTTTGTTGCTGTACTTTTAGTGGAAAGACATTGTGTCATTGGTGGTGAATCTAGGGTGTTTGATGCCAATGGCCCGCAAGGTCAACGCTTTACTTTAGATCAACCTTGGACGCTTCTTTTACTTGACGATACTAAAGTCTTACACGAAACAACCCCAATCCAACCTCAGGACCGTAATCACCCCGAAAATACGTGGCGTGACACGCTTGTTCTAACTTATCGTCAAGATAACTTTTTAGAAGCCACCTTGTAAATATGTTTTATAACGCTACTCCGTGGTATCGATATATGATTACCTCGATAGTTTTAGCTATTGTCATTCATTTCGTGTTTGGCTTTATCTTGGGTTTATCTGTCGATGAGGCGCACTATGCACTTTATGGTTTACACCTTGATTGGAGTTACTTTGATCATCCTCCCTTAGTGGGTTGGATCCAAGCTCTTCCCGTTCAATGGAATTGGTCTGACGGCTGCTTGCGATTCATCCCTGAGGCTTTATGGCTTATCAGCCTTCTGCTTTGTATACGCATTACTCACCATCTTTTAGAACAGTTTCGATCTTCTTTTGATTACATCACTGCAAAAGCAGCGATGTTCTGGACTAGTCTAATTCTTTTATTAGCGCCCATCATGCATGTTTTAGGTGTTGGTCTACTGCCAGATACTCTTCTTTTGGTTTTAGTACCCGCCATGATGCTCATCACACTTGAACTAAAAGAAAAACTCGACCAACGAAAACCCCATGACTTATTGCAATGGATCTTACTGGGTATTGTCCTTGGGTTATCGGGCCTAGCAAAATATACGGCACTATTTTTTGCTCTTGCCATACCATTTTGTTTAATTGCTTGGCATGGTTTTAAGATGTTTCGCCGTCCGGGTTTATATCTTTGCTTAACTATCGCCGCTATATGCATTACACCTGTTCTTTACTGGAACTACCAACACGAGTGGATTTCGTTTATCTATCAATTCGGTCATGGAACTGGTGGTGAGTGGAAGTTGAAAAAAGTATTTGTTTTTATCCTTAATCAATTGGTGACCTACGGCCTTTTAATTGTTTTAGGAATTGCCTGGCACATTCGTAAAAGATCATTAGGGCCAAAGGCTTTACTCAGCTTTTTCTTGATTCCATTTGTTTTATTTGCATATTTTTCTGGTGGCGGTGGTAGCTTACCTCATTGGACGGCTCCTGCTTGGCTAGCACTTGCACCCATCGCCGGGATTGGGCTCGCTCAGGCATGGGAGGCAGGTCGTCGTTTTTGGATTGGCTTAATTGCATCTATCCAACTGATAATTTGCATTCTTGGTTTTACACTCCTCTTTTTTGGTGGAATTCCGCAAATTGATAAAGATCACGCTTGGGGCAAAAAGAATCCCATCTCAGATTTATATGGTTGGCAAGAGGCTGGACTTCGAATGAAAGAACTTTCTAAGCAACATGAAATTGAGCAACTTGCTGTACAAAATTGGACGCTAGCAAGTCGCATAGCCTGGTATGCAAGACCTCTTCAAGTATTTGTATTAGATGAGCGTGTGGATCAGTTTGACCTTTGGTCAGGACAACTTCCTGTTGGTAGCAACGTCCTTGTGCTGAACTGGTCACAAATGGCTTTTGCAGAACCTATATCCGATACGGGCTTCGAATCCTGTGAACTACTTGATACTCAAGCGGTCCGTCGCCTTGGTCGGGATATTGCTCAATTTGACTTTTTACTGTGTAAGAATTGGCAGGGTCATATCTCTCCACAGCGACTACCTTAACTCATCACTATGCCTGAAGCCTTCTCCGCGGAAAAAGTAAAAGATAGTTTTTGGTCTCGTTATGGCTTGTATATTCGTTTATTGATCTCCATCATCTTGCTGACTCGAGCATTTCAGTCGATTGATTGGGTCAAAATTGAAAACGCTCTACCATCAATCGATATTTCTTGGATATTACTATCCTTGGTCATGTTGTGGGTCAGTAATGCGATATCAGGTACACGATGGGGACATATTATGTATCATGCGGGTTTTCAAAAAAATACAATCGCTTATATTCGTCTGTATTTTGCTGGAGGCTTGATTAACCAGGGTTTGCCAACTACGCTTGGTGGTGATAGTTACCGTGCTATTTCCTCTTTTAAGCAATTGCAAAATTCAGAGAATACCTCCCAACCACTTTCTGTCAGTTTTTTAGGGGTTCTATTAGATAGGTCTCTTGGGTTTGCTGGCAACAGTATTTTAGGTGCCATTGGGCTCACTCTTGGTGGTGCTGTTTTAGGCGCTTGGGTTCCTCATCTGGGCCTTTTCTTACTGATATCGATGCTACTGGGTGCCCTTCTTATTGCTACCTTGTTAGGGATTCCAAAAACTCAAGAAATCTATCTCAAATTGATGAAGAGACTCAAAATCAATCACGCGTTAAAACCCACTCAAACTGCATGGGGATTTCCGAATGTTTGGTGGCAAATTGTTTTAGCAACAGCTATCCATTTTTTAACTTTAGCCGCATTCTGGGCCTGCTTGAAAGCCTGTCATGTTGAAGCCCCCATCGAGTCTTTGCTCATCGGTATTCCTGCAATAGGACTGCTCATGCTTGTCCCAATTAGCATTTCTGGCTGGGGTCTTCGAGAAACATCCCTCGCTGGCATGTTAGCCTTGTGGGGTGTTGATCCAAGCTTAGTGATACTGAGCTCTCTTCTCTATGGTCTGACTATTCTCATTACTTTTTTACCAGGCTTACCTAGAATCATACAAAAGGGCTAATTGACCTGTCATAATAGAGTTCATGACTATACGTGTAGACACGATGCGTCGCATCGATCATCTTGCTGGTGTACCTTTATGTGCAATTTTGACGCCATTCGTCTACCTGTACGATTTTGTCAATCGACTGTTTCATGGATCACCCACCTCGCCGAAAAAAGTTTTATTCATTGAACTTTCTGAAATGGGTAGCGCCATCTTGGTAGATCCTGCGATGCGAGATACGATTGCCCGTGGTGCAGACATTTATTTTTTAATCTTCAAAAGTAATCAAGCCAGTCTTGAACTTCTCCAAACGGTTCCAGCTGATCGTATTTTGACGATTGATGCCAGTGGATTATTTACCTTAATCCGAACCACTATCAC
>Ga0114959_10004313_pt1 | contig 10942 bp, 9 predicted proteins | sample C_130625_EF_Meta_FD_87317 | JGI IMG/M metagenome (GOLD analysis project Ga0114959, IMG submission 87317) | Freshwater microbial communities from Lake Croche, Canada to study carbon cycling - C_130625_EF_MetaG | ecosystem: Environmental > Aquatic > Freshwater > Lake | place: Lake Croche, Canada...
GGTATTTTAATAATTTGGTCTTTCAATTTTGCATTTTCTACCTCGTACATTTCTTTTTTATAACCAAGAATATGCATAAAGGCATATTGGGTTCTTAATAAACCTGGAACACGATTAGTAGCTATTAGAGCAGCTTCAATAGCCAAAGTGCCTGATCCACACATTGGATTTACAAAGGCTCCTTTTTTATCCCATTTGGTAGAAAGTATGGCAGCAGCAGCTAATGCTTCTAACATGGGTGCAGTGCCTGGTAATTTTCTATAACCATGTTTGGCTAATGTTTCTCCAGAGGTATCTAAGAAAACTTCAGCTTCATCATTTTTCCAAAACAAATAAACAACAGCACCTGCTAAATCGGAACCAGTGGAAGGTCTTTGATTACTTACTTCACGCATTCTATCTACAATAGCGTCCTTCACTCTTAAATTGGCAAACAAATTTGTAGATATGCTTGGGTGAAATACATTGCTGGTAACTGAAAAATAACCTTTTGGGTCAATTAACTTTTCCCAATTAATGTTTACTAGATTATTATAAAGTTCATTAGGGTCATTGCATATGAATGACTTCAAGGAATACATTACCTGACTTGCGCATCTTAAATTTAAATTCAACTTAATACAATCCTGAACGGTACCTGTTAGTTCCACCCCTGTTTGAAAAACTCGGTCTGGTGAGAAACCTAAGGCAATGACTTCTTTGCTCAAAGCTGGTGCCAACCATTTATGACAGGTGATAATAATTTTATTAGGCGTAGTAAAAACTTGCATAGAACGAAGGTATTTTAAAAAAAAGCAAAAGGGCTTCAATTGCTTGAAACCCTTTCTGTTATTCTGTGGGGGCACACGGGTTCGAACCGCGGACCCTCTGCTTGTAAGGCAGATGCTCTAAACCAACTGAGCTATGCCCCCTTTTTAGGACTGCAAAAATAGGGTTCAGAAAGGAAATACCCAAAAAAAAGGTGATTTAATTTAATTGTACAGCAGGAAGCCTAGTGGATTGACTATCATATACAAAAAGCTCCACGATTTCATAGTTCCAGTACTTACTTAAAGGCGATTTATCCAAATAATCTTCTACTTCTTTTTTAGTATGGGCATTAATGGTAATCCATGAGTTTTGAACTTCCATACTTACTGCATAACTATCAATAATACCCTTATTCAATAAATAATTGATATAAGTACGATGAGGTGGCACTAAAGACATAAAGTCTTCATCCATTTCAAAAGATATAATAGCTTGGAATTTTTTCATATATAAAGGATACTCATATGGAAACCTGCACTAAGGTACATTAAGTATACTAACTTAAAAATGATTTTTATGGAATATTATAGTAACCAATTCTTCCTCCTGCTCCTGCTAAAAATACAGCCTTTGTATTTGGTTGTTTACGAACAACATGGAAGCTTTCAGTTGAAATTAATTCCCAGCTTTTACCTTGGTTTATAGAAATATCTACGCCTGTTGTTCCGCAGGCAATTAAAATAGAATCCGTAATATATTCAACCCCTGATCTATACCCATTAGGATGTCCTAGAGACCTACTAATTACCCATTTTGATTTTCTTAATAATTGCTTCAATCCTACTGCATTTTGTAATCGACTGGTATCTTTCATAAAGTCACCTCCTACTATCATTAAATTATTTCCATTAGGAGATATGGCCATGCTATTGGCACCTGTTGTTTTTCCTCCTTGAATTATTGGAATATTAATTGCTTCACCATTAATCCATAATCTAGATCTTAGACCTCCAGAAACTAAAAAGTCGTCCTTACTTAGTTGTGCAATATTAGATCCACTTGAGGCAAAAAAAGCTTCTCCTTTTTCTAAAGGTGTTTTAAAATAAGAAGAAGGAACTTCATTCCAATTTTCTCCTTTATCATTACTGCTTAATAAAAAAATTTGATTGTTAATGGGATCTCCTACTACTAAACCATTTGAAGAATCTTTAAAATGAATGGCATCTAAGAACATGAGTGTATCTGAATTTTCATATACCTTATACCAAGTCACTCCTCCGTCTTTTGTTTTTAATATGATGGCAGGTGCGGCCACTGCCACTATAATGGCTTCTTTATTATCCCAAGCATGAATAGATCTAAAATCTCTGCTTTCATAACCTTTTACTTGCAACCATTCAAATTCACTTCCTCCATTCACTGATTTTGCTATACTTCCTTTAGACCCACTTGCCCAAATGGTGTTTTTATTTGGAACGGCCATACCCCTAATACTGACCCCTTTTTTTTGACTAAGTATTTTTATGGAATTATTCCCCGAATTTTGCGCAAAACTATTTTGACATAAAATCAAAAATGCAAATAAAATAATAAAGCATTTTTTCATACGATTATAATTTAATGAATTAAAGATACGATATGATACCCTATTGGATGAGTAGAACTCAATTAATGTTAGGAGAAGAGAAGGTGGAAAATTTAATCCATAAAAATGTACTAATTATTGGCCTTGGAGGAGTGGGTGGAATTTGTGCTGAAATGATTGTAAGAGCAGGGGTAGGGAAAATGACAATTGTTGATAATGACAAAATTGATGCTAGTAATATTAATAGACAAATTCCAGCTTTACATTCAACCGTGGATCAACAAAAAGCTAAAGTTTTAGGGCAAAGATTAAAAGATATTAATCCCCTTTTGGATTTAACCATTATGGAAGTTTTTATTAAAGAACAAATTACCAGCGATTTATTAGATAGTACAAATTGGGATTATGTAGTAGATTGTATTGACACTCTATCTGCAAAAGTGTTTTTAATAAAAGGTTGCTTAGATAGAAAATTACCCGTTATAAGTTCTTTAGGTGCAGGAGGTAAAGTAGATCCTAGTCAAATTAGCATAGTGGATATTTCACAAACTCATGAATGTAATTTGGCAAAATATGTTAGAAAAAGATTACAGAGTTTAGGAATTAAAAAGGGTTTACAGGTTGTATTTAGCCCTGAAAAAGTAGACCAAACAAAAATTATAGAAACTGAAAAAGCCTTTCCAAAAAAGTCAATCATTGGTACATTAAGCTATATGCCAGCTATTTTTGGCTGTACGGTAGCATCTGTAGTAATTAGAAATTTAATGGCAAGAGATTGATTTATAGGCGTAAATTCTTTGAAATCAGGCTTATTTTTCATTAAATTTGCAGCCTAAGAAAAAAGCGGGTTCGGTAGCTCAGCTGGATAGAGCGTCATCCTTCTAAGATGAGGGCCATTGGTTCGAATCCAATCCGAATCACAAAGCCTCTTACAAATGTGAGAGGCTTTTTCATGTTTAAATTGAATAGTTTATTACAAATATTTTATTATAATTTTATTAAATATGTATTTATTCAGCTTTATACAATCTATTGGAAGATTAACCCTTAAAACTTTTTGGGGATTAAAGCAGTCTGAAAAATGGGCTACCGAATACTTAGATACTGTTGCAACAAAATTCAATGGGCAATTTGATCAGAAAACCTTAGAGAAAATTGTAAAGAGGTATAGCATTCAACAACATTTTATTAATGATAGTTTTAGTAGTTTATATGGACGCAATAACAATACCAAAGAAAGAGAAAGAAATTTACTTTATTTTATAATGGTTTCAGTCTATGATGATTTTTTTGACGATAAAACTTTAACTCTTGATCAAATAGATTCTATTTTTTATCATCCCGAAAAATACAAAGCAGTAACATTTTTTGAAAAAGTATTTATTTATACGCATACCCGTCTTTTAAATGAGGTATTCGACAAAGCTCAATATTTCAAAGACTTTGAAGGATTACATATTGCTCAAAAAGATTCCTTAGAGCAATTTAATCCAACAATAAGTGATGAAACTCTTATGTCAATTACCACTCGAAAAGGGGGCTTTTGTTTATTAATGTGCAGACATTATTTAGATACTCCTTATTTACCAGAAGCAGATGCCACCTGGTATGCATTAGGAGGCGTTATTCAACTCACTAATGATTTATATGATATTTATAAAGACATGCAAGAAGGTATCATTACCCTTGCAGTGAGGGCTAAACAGTATGAATCTATTTATGCATTATATCATAAGCATGCACAAGAATTAAATAAAACTATTAGACAATTACCTGTAATTTTTCATCGTAAAAACGAATTATCTATTATATTAAATGTAATTGCTGCATTTGGTTATGTTGCTTTGGATAATTTAAAACGCTTGCAAGCGGATAATACTAGCTTACCAGCATTTAATATATTAGCTAGAAAGGAGCTTATTATTGACATGGAAAAAAATAGCAACCGATTGAAGTTATTAAAATTTACTTATCAAAACGCAAAATTGTAAAAAGCAAAAATGTGGATGTATTAAACATCATTTATCTTTAAGCACTTTGACTATAATATAGCTTGCCTTATGGAAATTAAAATGGAAGAATCTTGGAAAAATGCGTTGTCGGATATATTCGATAAGCCCTATTTTAGCCAAATTGTCAACCATTTAAAAGCCGAAAAAGCATTAAAAACTACCCTATATCCTAGTGGTGGACTTATATTCAATGCTTTTAATTTAACTCCCTATGATAAAGTAAAAGTTATAATTTTAGGTCAAGACCCCTATCATAACCCCCAACAAGCCATGGGTTTAAGTTTTTCTGTACCGGATGGCATTAAGCCTCCTCCTTCTTTAGCGAATATATTTAAAGAACTCAATAAGGATATTGGTATGGCCATTCCATGTTCTGGTAATTTGACTGCTTGGGCCAAGCAAGGAGTACTTTTATTAAATGCAGTACTGACGGTAAGGGCTAATGAACCTGCTAGTCATGCCAAAATTGGTTGGACAAAATTTACAGACGATGTTATTCAAACACTTTCTTTACATAAAACAGGCTTAGTTTTTATTTTATGGGGTAATTTTGCACAAGAAAAAATTAAACTCATAGACAATTCAAAACATAAAATTTTAAAAGCAGCTCACCCTTCTCCTCTTAGTGCTTATAATGGTTTTTTTGGTTGTAAGCATTTTAGTGCTACTAATGAATATTTAGTAAAAAATAATATAGATCCCATAAACTGGACTATTTAAAATGAAACTATGAAAATATTAAAAGATATTATTGCAAGAATACTCGCCATTTGGGCATTATTGGTATTTATTTCTACTATGTTTATTTTTTTATGGTTTTATCTTGTTTGTTTTTTTCTTCCAGAGCCATATAAAACCAGATACCATCGTATCGTATCACAAATATGGATGGGTTTGTTTTTATTTTTAGCAGGATGTTCCTTTAGCGTTAAAGGGAAAGAAGTTTTCAAGAATATAGAAAATGCAATTGTAGTATGTAACCATAATAGTTTAATTGATATACCCATAAGTACGCCATTTTTACCAAGAGCTAATAAAACGATTGCTAAAAAAAGTTTTGTATATGTGCCTTTGTTTGGATGGATTTATCAATTTGCCTCTGTGCTTGTAGACAGAAAAGACCATAACAGCCGTAAAGAAAGTTATGATAAAATGATTTGGGTATTAAACAATGGACTCGATATGCTTATTTATCCAGAGGGTACTAGGAATAAGACCAAGGATCCTTTAAAATCTTTTTATGACGGTGCTTTCAAACTTTCAATAGATGCTCAAAAGCCAATCATTCCCGTTGTTTTATTAAATACTAAAAAAATATTACCTGCCAGACCCATTTTATATTTCACACCCGGTAAAATTAAAATGCATATTCTTCCAGCCATTTATCCTCAGGGACATGATAAAGACAGTTTGAAAAAAGTTGTTTATGATATAATGGCTAATTACTATTTACAGAATAATAATAAAAAATAAATTTAAATTAGTAACTAGAAGAAGAGAAGGTTCTGCTTCTATTAATTTTCAAGTCTCTCAAAATACCCGATTTAGGATTCACTGTTATACTGAAAGAACGGTACAAACCAATTGGGGTAACATTAATAGACAATTGCCAACAGTGCATTTCACGGGAAATGAACATACTCATTTGTTGGATACTCGCTTTAGCAACATCTACATAACCTGTTCCTCCTAATTTCCATTTGGGCGTTAAACTAAAGTCTCCATTAAAATTTAAACTTGAATAAGTTTGTAATTTAAAACCGGAATAGTCGGGCTTGATCATTCTTGAAAATTGGAAAGAATAAGAAATAGTTAAACTCCAAGGAATAGTAAAATCGGTAAACTCAGCAGGATTTGCTTTTACATATTGTAATTGCCTTTGTTGTTCATCGGGTGTCATAAAAGGGTCTAAAGGAATTTCTTTTTTCTTTGAAGCAGCTTCGTCCTTGGATTTACTTTTAAAGGAAGTTGAAATGGAGATGCCCCCATTGGTAATATTTCCAAATTTAAATTTAGTGGGGTCAATGTCTAATTTATTTACCCTGAAACCTTGTTTGTCTGTAGCATAAGGATCCAAACTAAAAGAAGATGAAATATTAAACTTATCAAACAATATAGTACGGGCATAAAAATTAAAATTGCCAAGTTGAAAACTATCTGCAAGAAAATTATAATTTGAAGTAAATCCAAAACCTTCAATTAATTTAACTTTCTTAAAGTTTTCGGCGCTGGTATCTTTTTTATCCTTTACTTTCATCTCCAATAAATTATCCAACCCAAAACTCAAACCTCCAAAAGTTCCTTCAGAATAGGCACCTCCTAAAGCACCTCCATCAAATTTAGAAAAACGGTAGGTTCTTCCAGTGGAATCAATTTGAGTTGAATAATGGTAAGCTTTCGCTAAGTCTGGTGAATAATTAAAAGATATATTGGGTCTTAACTCGTGACGAATAGCTTGCACATAGTCACTTTTAAATTTATAGGTACCAAAAATTCTGCTGGCCGTTCCTACTCCAAAACTTACATGGGGGGCTCTAAAAAACCCTTTTTCATAACTTGTATCTACTTTATTTAATTTTCGATTCCAAGACTTAGTATTTTCTTGTCCAAACCATTTTTCTTCAAATCCAATAGAAGGCGTTACAGTAATGGGTCCTAAAGAAGGAAGTGAAACACTTATAGGTATACTATGTGTGGCACCCCATTGCATGGTGTCTAATAATCTATTGATATTAAATGCGGAATCATAAAATGACAATTGGTTTTGAAAAGAACCATTATAGCCTATTCCTAGTTTCTCATACCATTTCCCAGCACCAACCTGATCCTTTGACTGAAATGGATATAAAGTAAGTGCATTAAAATTAATATTTGGTAAACTTAAATTTACTAAGCCTAAATTATTGTTTTGGTTATGATTCAAGTTTACAGATAAATTATATTTATTATTCCAAGTTTTATTATAACTAATAGATGAACTAATTTGGTTTTGATAGTTCTGATATGGGTTATTTAACAAATAACTATTGTACTTTGTACTTCCAAAATTAACATTGGCAGAAAAACTTGTTCCAGGCAGTGCCCTAGAATCCAATGAATGAGACCAATTAATCATAAATGTTTTACCCCCTGTAAATTCACTGGCTATATTCACATTTCTATTAAGAATTCTTGAACTTTGTAAACTAAGGTTAAAATTTCCAATGTATTTATAACGAACAATATATTTACTATTTAAATTAGCGCTCCAACCTCCATAAGAATAAATATTACTTCTAATTGTGGCATCAAAATTATCACTTAGAACTTTATAATATCCAAGGCCTTCAAAACCTAATCCAAAATCTTCACTTGAAGAAAAAGCAGGTGCCATCATTCCAGAATGTTTACCTCTTGATAAAGGAAAAATACCAAAAGGAATACCAATAGGAAAAGGGACGCCTTCAAATTCTGGAAAGGCAGGTCCTGATACACCTATATTGTCAGTAATTATTTTTAATTTATTGGTTCTAAATGCAAAATGTGGTTCGTCTAAATTACATGTTGTAAATCTTGCCTTCCATGCAAAAGCTTCGTCTTGACTTACTTTTTTCATGGTTTTGGCGTTGATAAAAATTTCCCCTTGTTGAAAATTAGTATTTTTTGTAAGCCCTTTACCAGACTTCATATTGAAATAAATAGAATCATTTACAGAAGTCATACTCCCCTCTTTAAACTTAGGATTACTTAAAGGATTTCCGCTTGTGTCCTTGGCCCCATAGGCTTTAATATTTTGGCTTTGCTGGTCAAACACTATGGTGGCAGCATCTAACTGTGAAGTTTTATAGACAGTTTTAGCCTTGCCATATAAAAAGAATTCTTTGGTAGACATAATCATCACTCCAGAGTCTTCCGCATTATAATTTACTGGACTGTCAATGCTATCTTTTGAGATTCTTAATGACTTAACAACAATACTGTCATTTTTCTTGGTAAGACTGTCTGTTTTAATAGAAATAGAGTCTTTTTTAGCAGCGAGTATTTTAGCCTGTGCAAAAACACCCATTATGGGCATTAAAACTATTGCGAATGTTAGTAAAATACTATCATTTACAATAGAACGCCTGTATTTTACGTTATTTTTGTGTACTGCTATAATCACAGCAGCAAAAATAAACTAAAACAGCATTAAGGCACTGATTATGAAGCAAAATAGACTGATTTTAGCAATTACTTATAGCCTAGTAGCCCTTTTTACCCTAATTGGCTTAAGTACGGAAGCCCAAAGCACAGTCAAAACTATAAAACGTATCATTATTGACCCAGGTCATGGAGGCACAGATCCTGGTTCTATTGGAAAATATTCCACAGAAGCGGCTGTATCTCTTGCAATTTCTTTGAAATTGGAAGAATATATTAAAGAATCTATCCCGGATGTAGATGTGGTACTTACCCGAAGAACCGATATATATAACTCTGTGGTAGAAAAAGCCAATATTGCCAATGCAGCCAAAGGCGATTTATTTATTTGCATACATACTAATTCAGCAGATCCAAGACGTGAAAGAGAAATAATTGGCTACACCAACAAGACCTATACTGTTAAGAAAAAAGGAGTTAAAAGAAAAGTAACTAGAAGAGTTCCTTTATATAAAAATACATATACACCTAGTACTGCAAGGGGTACCGAAACATTCATTTATAATGTAGGTAAGTCCGATCAAAAAAAGGATATGGCCAATGAAGCCGTAGATGATGTAGTAGAAAAATTAGACTCAGTTTCTATAAAACAAATTAAAGCCATTGAAGAGGCTGATCCTACTCGTTCTATGATGGTTAGTTTGCTTACACAACAATTTTTTCAAAGAGCCGCTAGTTTGGCTTTAACCATTGAAGAAGAATTTAAAGCAGCTGGACGAATTAGTAGAGAAGCCAAACAAAGACAGAAGGGTATTTGGGTACTAGCTGCTGCACAAATGCCTGCAGTACTCGTTGAAACAGGCTTTATATCTAACCCTGAAGACGAGGACTACCTTAATAGCGAAGAAGGGCAAAATCAAATTTGTGAAGTTATCACGAAGTCAATTATCAGGTATAAAAATTCACTAGAAAATCAGAAAAAGACAAATGCTAATTAGCTCCCCTTTTTTAGCTAATTTTACATAAAGTTTATTTAATTCATTGAAGATGAAAGTATCAAACGAAACCAAGGTGGGGGCACTTACGGTAATAGCCATTACCTTAATGATTATTGGATTTAATTTTCTAAAAGGAAAAACTATATTTCAACCAGGGAATTATATTTATGCAAAATATGCCGATACTAAGGGACTCATTGTTTCTAACCCCGTATTTGTTAATGGATACCAAGTGGGAACTGTTTTTGATATTGAAAACCAAAAGGATAATTTAGCTTCCATAATAGTTTCTGTTAAATTAAATGAAGCCTATAAAATTCCAAATAATTCAGTAGCAACTATTCAAGATAACCCACTAGGCATTAGTAGTATAAGTATTGTGCTAGGAAATGCCACTACTTACATAAAATCTGGAGACACTATTAAAACGGCTCCTGCCACCAGTTTATTAGGCGATTTTGTAAATACGCTTTCTCCTTTGGGTGAAAAAACAAATAATGCCATTACTTCATTAGATAAAGTATTAAATAATATTAATACAGTCTTAGATGAGAAAAATAAACAAAACCTTGCAGTTGTTTTAGAGAATTTAGCTGCCACCACAAAAAGTTTAAATAGCTCCATGGCCAATATTGAAGCTATGTTGCAAAAACAAAACGGTTCTGTAAGTCAATCATTCGATAACCTTAATTCTTTTACAAAGAATTTGAATAATAACAATGAGAAGCTTAATAATATCATTACCAATTTAGACAGCGTTTCTAAATCGGTGAAAGACGCCGACCTTACAAAAACCATTAAAACTATTCAATTAGCAGTGGCTTCTTTGAATACTAGTTTACAAAAAATAAATTCAGGTAATGGAACTGCTGGAAAATTAATGAATGATACTGCTTTTTACCAAGATTTACAAGGCACACTTAAAAGCATCAATACCCTAATTGATGATGTTAAAGTTCATCCTAAAAGATATATCAATGTATCTGTGTTTGGCAAAAAAGATAAATCTGCTCCATTAGACAAGCCTATAGCCGATTCTGTGCATCATGAATAAATGGGCCTGCTTCATATTATTTTCAATTCTATCCTCAACTATTGTTCAAGGGCAAAAACCTATTAGCTCAAAAACAATAGATACAGTAACAAAAATTGCCCCTCCTGCTAATAATACAGGTAAACTTATTGAATTTCTTTCTGCAGAAGTGTACAATGTCAAAAAAATGGATAGCATGGACTACTTGATATTAGTAGGCCATGTAAAAATTAGACAGGGTAAAACTTTATTATACGGTGATAGTATTATTTTAAATACCACTTTAAATACATTAGAGGATTTTGGTAATGTGCATATTAACGATGCAGACAGCGTGAATATTTATGCTAACTATTTAAAATATATTGGCTCTACTAAAAAAGCATACCTGCGTAAAAAAGTAAAACTCACCGATGGCAAAGGAGTATTAACCACCGACTCTTTA
>Ga0114959_10004314_pt1 | contig 10941 bp, 13 predicted proteins | sample C_130625_EF_Meta_FD_87317 | JGI IMG/M metagenome (GOLD analysis project Ga0114959, IMG submission 87317) | Freshwater microbial communities from Lake Croche, Canada to study carbon cycling - C_130625_EF_MetaG | ecosystem: Environmental > Aquatic > Freshwater > Lake | place: Lake Croche, Canada...
CGAGCGAAGACTAATACCTAGCGAGGTGAGCGAAGCGGTTGCTCACCTGCTCAAGGGTTTTATTTTTTAGATTGAGCAACTAGAGATTTTCGGAAGTCGTTTTGCTTCACGAGGACTTTTTATGACAGTCAAAATTTTTATGAGAAAATGTTCGTTAATTTGATAAGTCAGTACAACTTTTTTGCAAAAAAAAGTATCTTTGTACAAAAAATTGTCAACTATTTTAAACGGTTTAAAAATGAAAAATGCATTAATTATATCATTGTTTTTCTTGTTTGCCAACGTAGATTGTAGCAATAAAGAAGAAATGTTAACCCAAAAATTGGGCAATACTTTTCAGTTAAAAGCTGGTGAATCAATCAGTTTCAGTGATCTTTCAACCGCAATAAATGCCAAATTGGTAACGATTCAGGATGGTCGTTGTCCAAAAGACAAGCAATGTATTCGGGCGGGTGAAGCAATCGTCATACTTGACTTGCAAATTGGTGATGAGATATTTAAGGGCTTGAAAGTCTGTATTGGTTGTGAAAAAGATATGAACACAACACCAACAACAGAAATAAAAGCAAAGGCAAAAACGTATACGCTCAAATTAAATTCGGTTGACCCGTATCCTATTTCTACGCTTTCAGTCTCACCAACTGCAACTTTGGTCATAAATTGAGGCATGAAACCCACCGTAAAAGGACTTTAATGCTTAAAATCCTTTTTGTGTTTCTTTTTACTAATTTTTAAATTGAAATCATGCTGATTTGTTAAATTTATTGATTCTCAACTTCAAAGTGAGAAGTTATCATACGAGGTGAACCCAAAATTAGACTTTATTTTAATCTAAGTCTGTAGCGATTGTTTGAAAATCAATAGAGTCAACAATTCGATATTTTTAAGTCATTTCTAAAATGTTTTGTTCACTGCCTTAGAGCACTTTATTATTGAACGGCATACAGTTTTTTCTTAAAAAAAGCCGAAGTTCTGGATCTGTTCACGTGAATATATCGGTTTTCGCAAAGGCAGGATAAAAACGAAATATATTTTTTCTATTTTTGGAAAAAAAGACATGAATAGACGGAACTTTCTCCAAACCACTACTACCAGTTTGGTATTTTCGGCCTTACCGATTTTGCCAGCCTTGAGTCATCACTTTGCGCAATACAAAACTGCTCTCGTTGGTTCTGGATGGTGGGGAATGAATATATTGCGGTGTGCCATTCAAGCGGGAGAATCCAAAGTAGTTGCGCTTTGCGATGTGGACGAAAACCAACTCAAAAAATGCCGTGAAGCGGTTGGGAAATTGACCTCCGACCAACCTAAAATGTACCACGATTATCGGGAAATGTTAGCGAAAGAAAAGCCAGATATTGTAATAGTTGCCACACCGGACCATTGGCACGCCCTTTGTTGCATTGCCGCTATAGAATCTGGGGCGAATGTTTATGTAGAAAAACCAGTAGGTCACACTGTCATGGAAGGTCGTGCGATGGTGAAGGCCGCTCGCAAGTATGGTCGAACCGTGCAAGTGGGTACGCACAGGCGGGTTTCTCCTCATAATATTTCTGGCATGGATTTTTTGAAATCTGGCAAAGCGGGTAAAATTGGGATGGTAAGGGCTTTTGTACATTATGGGGGAGGAGCGGGGCAAATGCTTCCCGAAATTGAGCCACCGAAAGGATTAGATTGGGATTTTTGGTGTGGCCCCGCACCACTGCACTCTTTTAACTCAGGTATTCACCCAAAAGGATTTCGTCAATACATGGATTACGCCAACGGTCAATTGGGCGATTGGGGAATTCATTGGATGGATCAAGTATTATGGTGGACGGATGAAAAATATCCAAAAAAAATATTCTCAACGGGCGGCCGAGCCATCAAACGAGACAACACCGATTCACCAGACCACCAAGTATCAGTCTGGAAATTTGAAGACTTTACCCTCGAATGGGAACATCGAATGTTTGCCGGAAATGAAGCCGAAAAGGCCAATGTGGGTTGTTATTTCTATGGAACAGAAGGAACTTTTCATATGGGTTGGCAAGACGGATGGACGTTTTATCCGGAAAATAAAAACAAATCAATTATTCACGAAAATCCGCAACTTAATAAACCCGATGACCAAAATATTAAAGAACTTTGGGCAAATTTTTTGAGTAGTATTAAATCAGGAAAACTGCCTGTTTCTGATATTGAAATTGGGCATCGCTCGTCAAATGTGGCTTTATTGGGCAATCTTTCCATGAAAATAGGCAGAAGTATTGACTGGGACGGTGAAAAAGAAATCATTCTGAACGACCCAGAAGCCAATAAATTATTGCGAAGAGATTATCGTGGAGAATGGGTTTATCCCATTTGATTTACCCAAAAAAATGGACTTGAAAACTTTATAGTCTCAGCACATACGATAACCGCTAACGGGGCAAAAACCCTTTTCAGGGTTTATTCCCTTTACGCTTAAAATGGTTTTTACCTCTTCATCCGTTCTGCAAAGTCATCTTTTTAACAAACCTCTTCATAAGATAATTTGAGAAAACCCGTTCATTTTGCTATCTTTGCAAAGACTATTTTAACCTTATATCCCTAAAATAACGTACTTTAAAACAGATAAACAAAAGAATTGTGCTTAAACATAGACCACATAGAAAACATTTGCTTACATTGATTCTCTTATGTTCCTCTTGGCTATTATTTTCCCAAAAGATCGTAATTACACAAGATGGCCCCGGGATTTGTCCCGGAGGTAAAATAACAATTTCAACCAATGACCCAAGCCTTGTCAGTTATAAATGGGAAATTTTTCGAGTAGTAGATGGTTGGTCGGCGGTGCCGTATTCAAATGATTCAAAGTTAAGTACTGATGAACCAGGCAAGTATCATCTATTAGCCATTGATAATACTGGAATTTCGAGAATATCCAATGAGTTAAATATAATTGGTTTGCCATCACCCCCAACACCAATTATCACCCCAAGTCGGAATGTTACCCAGATTTGTCAAGGTGATTCATTAATCCTAAAAACATCTTTTCTCTCGGGTTATTTACTTTTTTGGTCTTTCAATGATGTCCAACTCTCCATTCCGCAAACGAGTCAGATTGTAGCAAAAAAAGCAGGAAAATATGATTTGATATTAGTTGACCAAAGTCCTTCGAGCGGTGGATGTTCCGCTAAATCAACTTCTTTCAAGCTCGATTATACCTCGACCGTTACGGTCAAAATTGATTCAGTTCCACCCATTTGCAATTTATTAGTGACCCCATTTAACCTGAGCGTAACGCCCAAGGGAGGTAGATTTAAGGGTACTGGAATCACGGATGCAAGTAATGGCACTTTTAATGCGTCGACGGCTGGCGTGGGGAAGCATGAAATTACTTACGAAGTTGCTCAGACGGGAAATTGCCCTACCCTTTCAGATAAGCGCATAATTTTAGTAGCTGATATTAAGCCCTTGATATCCACCAACACGGGTAAAACACAGTTTTGTGATGGTATGAAGGTTACACTTTCTGTGGTACCAAATATGAAAACGTATGATTGGTATAAAGATGGAGGTAAAGCAGCGGTAGGCTCATTCTCCAAATTAGATATCGATGCTGGCGGAAAATTCAAAGTGTCAGTCCTCGATAAAGAAACACTATGCTCCGCTATTTCACCCGAGGTAAATATTGAATTTTTTGCCCCATCCTCCGTTTCAATTGAGCCAATTCCTTCCGTTTGTGGTACTGAACATCCCTTGGTGCCTCTGAAAGGGAGTCCATCGGGCGGAGCATTTACGGTTGACGGAATTTTCGCTACTACCTTCGACTATAAAAAATTAGGTTACGGAAAGCACATTGTTCTTTATACCTTAAATGGTTCTTTACCATGTTTGCAAGGCTCAGCCCAACAAGAGGTTAAGATTCACGATTTTCCAAAACCAAACTTAGGTCCAGATATTTTTTTGGGGAAAGGTAATACAGTAACCCTGAATGGAGCGGTTGATGGAGGCGTAACTTATGTGTGGATGCCTACCATCGGGTTGGATAACCCTGCTGTGTCAAACCCAGTTGCCAGTCCTTCTCAAACACAAGAATATGTGCTCAAAGTCCTGTCTAACAATGGATGCATCGGCGAAGGAAAAGTAAACATAGTTGTGTATCAGCCCGTGTATATCCCCACGGCATTTACACCTAATGCTGATGGTAATAATGACGTATGGGAATTGAGAGGTTTGGAGTTGTACCCGAGCCCCGAGGTTCAAATCTTTAACCGTTGGGGAAATATGGTTTTCTATTTTAAGGGTAAATATATTCCTTTTGACGGAACTGATAGTAATAAATCTCTGCCTGAAGGGATGTATATCTACAAAATAATTCCATTTCCCGACCGTCCCGATTTTCAGTATAAAGGCACTTTTATGTTAATGAGATAATTTTTTAATTTGCTGAAAGCAGAAGCCCAATATTTCCTAAAGCGCCTTCGCAAAAATGAATCTTACCCTAGGGCAAAAAATTGTTCTAAATTGGTTTTCTGACATGCCCGCCCACAGCATGACATCAATTAGTGCAACATCCATCCCTAAGATTCCAATACGATGATTTTTTGTGCCCCTCTCACGTGCGAGAATTTCTATTTTATTGGCTTCGGCGATTTAGATGCCTGTCATTTTCCCATTTGGTAAATAGGATTTCTGTCAAGGTTTAAAAAAAAGCAGGGTGAGAAGTAACACCAAAAAACCTAAGCCCATTCTATATAGTTTCCGAAAAAGAAAGCCACCCCGAATATCAGCGTGGCTTTACTATGAAACCTCTTTAAACTTCTCAATTAAAAGTCTGCTGTTTTGTGATGAAGAATTGTAATCGAATATGGCTTGGAAAATTTCAAGGGATTGAAAGTAAAACATTTTTAATCGTTAATTGAATAATTCAAAGATAAATAAAAATGTGCTCAAATTTGTTTTGTGCGATTTTCTATGAAATCACAAATTTTAGAAATTTCGAGAATCTAGTTCATTATTTTTTGCCTACAAGCTTATCCCAATCAATTTTCTATTCCAAAGCTAAGCCCTGTTTTTGACTTTTATTGGACAATGAGACGAAACCGAACAAAAGGAAGACGAATATATGATTTGTTTATAATTGATCTTTGTTTTTAAAAAAATTAATATATTTTGATCAAAATGCGTTTTTATTAAACTGAGGCATTTCACATCAAAAAATGATACAAATCAGCCAATAAATTCATTTTTTGGGTAAATTTAGTTCATAAAATCCTCATTCTCTCTAAAAAAATAGACAAACTTAAAAAAAGCACAGAAAAACAATCTATTTTTTAAAAAATTGTACTTTTTCTATGTTTTTGTTTTTTAAGCCTTATTTTCTTGGTTTTACAAATTTTATTAAATTGGTGATTTTATGGATTTTGATGATCATAAGATTTTAAAAAAAATATCCGAATTAATACTTTGATTTGTTAAGTATAATCTTAAAATTTATATAAATAATGCAAATAATTTAAAAGGAAAAGTATTAAATTTAGAAAGTTATGAACGCTGAGACTCAAATCAACAATATAACAGATAACCTTAGTATCACTAATAATGAGGTTAAAATTCTTGATTTATTGGTCGATACCAAAAATATGTTTTATGACTATTCCAAGAATAGAGTCGTTTCATTTATTCACGAACAAGATTATCATTTGGTTTTGTTCAATGCACAATTGACCGACCGAGGATTTACGATGTATTCAATTACGAATTTTTGTGAAAACGAATCAGATTTAGTATTACTTCGCAATGTTTTTCACCAAACTATCCGCAATGGGTTCAACGACTATCTTATGCGGATGGCAAAAAGTAAGATAGAGGATATTTTTTACATGACAGCTACCTTTCGAGCGTTGTTCAAAAAACCGAAGTCAAAGGATGATTTTGAAGTAAGCTACCCAAGCTTACCTTCATCTTTGATTCACTAAAAATACGTCCCTTTTCCACCCCAGAGGAGGGATTTTTTGTGAAAAAATTGCCTACTTACACTTCCTTGAAAAATCCGTTGAATGGCTAGATTAAAGAACCTAGGCGAGGATTTAATTCATTCGTATTAATTGATGAATATTGCTTATTCAAGTTTTGAATTATACCAATAAATTATTAGCAATCAATCATTTATTGGTATAATTTTACGAGTGATAACCGATAACCATCATTAGATGCCAATGCCCTTATTATGTCTAAATCAATCATATTTTTCCTCCTTTTATCAATTTTTGTTATTACTTCCTGTAAAAAAGACATGCGTCTTTTCGATAAAGATCCAAAGACTTTTTTAGGTGAATATGCAAAACAAAATCCTGAAAATGAAGTAGTTATCAAAACGGTTGGCGGTGATATTACAGTAAAACTCTATGTTAAAACGCCGTTGCATCGAGCCAATTTTATCAGATTAGTGAAATCGAATTATTATGTTCACCGGACATTTTATAGAAATGTTTATCAGACGGCCATACAAGGTGGTGGCGAATATTTAGATCAATTAGACTATCTTGTTCCGCCCGAATACGTTCCCGAATATACGCACAAACGGGGAGCGATTGCGATGGCACGTTACGATGAAGGCAATCCTGAAAAAGCTTCTTCGCCTACCGAATTTTTTATTGTCACCAACGCCTCAGAGGCTCAAAAATTAAATGGACTCTATGTGGTGTTTGGGGAAGTTACGAAAGGAATGGATATTGTAGATAAAATCCAACTTGCCCCTGAATACTACGAAAAGCCGGCCATTCCTGTGTTTTTTAGAATAGAAACTCCGTGATTTTGGTAAAAAGTATGGAATAGGTAAATAAAGTGAATGAAGTTAAAAAGGGTGAATGAAGGTGATCTCATATTCTCTTTCACCCTTTTTAACGTTTTATCTATTTAACCTTCCCAACCATCCGCATAATTGATTCACTATTGTTCAATTCCGATACTTTCAGGAGTTCTATCCACGCCAGATCTGAAGATTCTGAAGAAACAATTAAAGGTTCGTTTATATCCGCTTCAAACAAAAATCTTACGTCATAATGCAAATGTTGCGGTAAACCCTTTCGATCGGGGATTTCGTGTATGTCGATGTCAAAAATGTCAGGGCTAATGATACGGAGACCCGTCAGTCCTGTTTCTTCCAACGCTTCCTTTAAAGCTACCTCCATAACATTTGAATCTCCATCACAATGCCCGCCCGTTTGAAACCATTTATTCAATTTTCGGTGACAGGTCAGGAGCGTAAATTGGCGAGATTTATCCACTATCCATGCTGAACCCGTAACGTGTCCGACGAGTAAAGAACGTTCAAAACAATCGGGATTTTGTTTTATAAATTCAATCGTTTGTTGTTTAAACTGTGTTTCTTCGGCAGTGGAAGGTTGATGATTTTCTAACAGTTGGAGGAGGGGATTTCTGTGCATTTTTTTGTTTTAATTGGCAAGATAAGATTAATTCGCAGAATACTCGTGGCATGACTAATGATAACTTTCAGTATTTTACGGGTTGAGTCATCATGCCATGGTTTAATCACTTATACTTAATTGCCGAACCAACAAATCTACAAATTTATATCTAAAAATTGCCAATTTCTTTAAAAAATAAGCACTTTAAAATTTATGGTGTTAATTTTGGGTAAACTATTAAACAAAAAATAAATGAAAAAATTATTCCTTGCCATTTTAACTGGCATTTCCCTTTCTGCAACTGCCCAAATTCGTTTGCCACAGCCAAGTCCAGGCGCTTCGGTTTCTCAAGTAATTGGAACCACCGACGTATTAGTAAAATACTCTCGTCCATTATTGAGAGGGCGTGATGTATTTGGTGGCGTGGTGGCATATGATAAAGTTTGGAGAACGGGTGCCAATGGTACAAACCAAATCACTATTTCTAACGATGTCATGGTAAGCGGTCAAAAATTAGTAGCTGGCTCGTATTCAATCTTTTCAATCCCAACAAAAGGTGACTGGACGTTAATTTTTAACAAAGATTTGACGGCTCAGGAATATAACTATTCGCAAGAAAAAGATGCTTTGCGTATAACCGTAAAACCTGTATCTATTGCTAAAACAGAAGCATTCACCATTGATTTTACGGGACTTTCAGACAGCACTGCCGATTTGAATATCTACTGGTCTGACAAAAAAATTGTAGCACCTATTACGATTGAAACCACCAAAATAATTGAAACGGCTATCAACAAAGCAGCGACGGATAATTCAAATATCATGCGTACTGCGGCCGACTATTTAGCTGGGAAAGGTAAATTAGACCAAGCCTTAACAATGGCTAACGCTTCTATTGCTGGAGCTGAAAATTTTCGTAATGTTTGGACTAAAGCTCAAATTGTTAGCAAATTGGGTAATTATGGAGAAGCTTTGGCATTGGCTCAAAAAGCACTTGCTTTGGGCGGAACTGACCCAGGATTTGCGGGTATGAAAAGTGCTGTTGAAAAGGGAATTACTGATTATACCGCAAAATTACCAGCCGTGGTTGCACCAGTCTTGAAGAAAAAGAAATAGTTTAGTTGGAAATCTATTCCACCAAAAATCCCTCGCCAATTATTCTTCTGGTGAGGGATTTACATTTTCAGCTTCTTCAAAAAGAATATTCTCATACAATAAAGTGATAGGTAACTTGAAATCTATTTCATCAAAATCAATGATGGCTTCCATCTTATCATAACTCTGGGATTTCCAAATATCAATGCTTTCTATTCGAGTAAAAAGCTCCACGTAAACACTTGTCTGTGAGACTAACACGTAATATTTTAGCGTTGGGATTTTCTTATATCTCGCAAACTTCCAACCCCTATCACGTGATTCCGTTGAGTGAGATAACACCTCAACAATCATACTTGGGAATTTGATTATATACTTAGCTGATAAATCCATACGATTGCAAGTAATCATCACTCCTGGATATGGATAATATTCATTTTTGATAACCTCCAATTTTACAGTCTCAGAAAATACATCGCATCCACGTGGTAAAAAATGGGTTCAGCAATGGATCTTCCACGGTTGACTAACCGATTATGATTGGTTGTGCCGCTCGCCATGGCAAACAGTTCCCCTCGATAATATTCATGACGAAATTCACTATGTTCCTCATATTCAAGGTATTCCTGAACAGTAAAATGTTTTTGTTCTGCTAATCTTAATCCCATAATTTCTCAAGCGTTGATGTTGTAGAATTACAAAAATACTTTTAATTATTGCGACAAAAACCTAAAACAACACGCAAAGTCATGGTGCCTACGTGGCTATTCCCCTCCTTACTTTACCACAAATTCAATCGCCGTCCAATGGCAATCACAGAAATAGGTATGTTTTTTCTTTGAAAAGCCTTCAAATGATTTACGTTTCAAAAATTCAAGATTCCCCTTTAATTTGAAATATAATTGATGGAAATGATAATCTTCCAACCGTTGTTCGATAATTTCAAAATCATTTTTCAATAAAGTACCAATCAACCTGTTCACAGGCTCGCAGGCTGCACAATCCGTCACAAAAATTTGTGCCATTATTTCAAAGGGATTTCTTTAATAAAAGTAATTTTCTTGGTATAATCATTCACAAAAACCTGCCAAGCACCGCCCTGACCGTATTGCGGATTAGCTAAGGTCTTGGAGACTGCCACTTTGATTAGCGTATTAACGGTATATTCTCCCACCTTGGGACGAAAGCCAAAAGTAGGATGGGGGGCAACTTGCAGGCTTTCCCAATATTTTACTTTGTCATAATTTACGTCTAAAAGCGATTTTTCAACGCTATAAAATTCGGATTGTCCGGGTAAACCACCGTAGAATTTTGTGTTAGCAGCAATTTCAAATACTTCCCAACCATCCACGCCAGGATAATGTCCAGTGCCTTGCCAGCGTTTTGCTTTTATGAGTAAACTATCATCAGTTGCTTGAATGACATTAATCCCCGTTTGGGTTTTGAAAGCCAATAGAAGATTGGAACTTTTAAGAGGAATGGTTTTTTGCGTACAAGCAAAAACTGAAAAAGAAACGAAAAATGATAATAATATTCTACGTGTCATGTTAGTAATGGTTTAAATTTCTTGCAATAAACAAAATGATACGGTGATTAATTAATTGAAAGATATTTTTCTTGGTAAAAACTGGAATAAATTTTGATTAAGTATTATGCGAAGTAAATCAATCACGGCTTTTTTGTAGTTTTATGTTATGAATAATTATTTTTACTGAACTATCAAAATACTAAAATCATGGAAATACAATATCTTTCTGATGAACAAGGACGACAAACAGCCGTTCAGATTCATATTCCTATTGATGAATGGAATAAAATTAAAGAAGAAAACGAAATTTTTAAGAATTTAGGAAAAGGTAAATCTGTCCAAAAGAAACCTTCTGATTTCCGAGGTGCGATTTCTAAAAAAACAGCCGAACAATTATTACAATATGCTACGCAAGCCAGAACAGAATGGAACAGAGATATATCTTAGATACGAACACAGTTATTGATTATATTGGAGATAAACTTCCACATGATTCAGCTTCGGCAATGGATATATTAGTGAATGATGAACTCAATATTTCTATCATTGTCAGAATTGAAACATTAGGATTTAATGGTACAGAACCTGAAATGCAGGAATTAAAGGATTTTCTGAGTCTTGCAAAAATATATTATGTAGATGATTTAGTTGCTGATAAAACTATTGAGTTACGTAAAACATACCTTAAAATAAAACTTCCTGATGCCATCATTGCCGCTACGGCTTTGGCAAATAATTTAACGTTGATTAGTCGTAATACCAAAGATTTTGAGGATATTTCTGGGCTGACTTGTATCAATCCTTATGAATTTAAATAGTCTAAAATCTTTGCTGAAAATATATGCAATTCGTATTTCCAACCTTCCTTTGGGGGCTTTTGGCTTTGTCAATCCCCGTGATAATTCACCTGTTCAACTTCCG
>Ga0114959_10004316_pt1 | contig 10934 bp, 10 predicted proteins | sample C_130625_EF_Meta_FD_87317 | JGI IMG/M metagenome (GOLD analysis project Ga0114959, IMG submission 87317) | Freshwater microbial communities from Lake Croche, Canada to study carbon cycling - C_130625_EF_MetaG | ecosystem: Environmental > Aquatic > Freshwater > Lake | place: Lake Croche, Canada...
CATGTCGGGGTAGAGCTTGCGAACTGTCGCTAAATCGTCGGTGCTACGGCGCAGAAGTTGTCGACCGATCTCGACGATCAGGCCAGAACTTTCGGCCACCGGGATAAATGACCCCGGAGCCAGAATTCCTCTAGTGGGGTGCACCCAGCGAGCCAACGCCTCAACCCCCGCAATCGCGCCGGTTTCGAGATCGACGATGGGTTGGTACCAGGGCTCGAATTGACCTTGCTCGACGGCCACGTGCAATTCGCCCACCTGATTGAGTCGCTCAACGGCTTCGTGATGCAGGGTTTGGTGGTAGAGCGCCCAGCGATTGCGACCTTCGCCCTTGGCTCGGTACAACGCAAGGTCTGCGTTTCGTTCAAGTTCATCAGCGCTACGGCCGTCAGCACCCAAGGTGATTCCCAGGCTTGCCGACGGAATGATTTCGCGGCCCAGCACAGTGAAGGGCGCGCTGATCCAATCGATGATTCGGTCGGCCACTTCAAGGGCAGCTTCAGGAGAGTTGAGATTGTCAACGATTACCGCGAACTCGTCACCACCAAGTCGGGCCGCGGTGTCGCTATCGCGCAACAACAAATCAAGCCGGCGTCCGACCTCGCTCAGCAGCAGATCGCCAGCGGCATGACCAAGTGAGTCGTTGACCTGTTTGAAGTCGTCGAGGTCAATCATGATCACGGCGAACTCTCCGCCGTAGCGCTGCTTGCGAGCCAACGTGGTACGCAGGTGATCGCGGAATAGTTCACGATTGGCCAAACCCGTGAGTGGGTCATAAAAGGCGCGTTCCATGAGTTGGTCGCGCAACGCGTGTTGCTCAGTGACGTCGTGAAGTGTAAGCACCCAATGGTTCTCGTTTGCGCTCCACACCGCCAAGGCATCGACTATTCGATACTGATCGCCTTGAGTGCGAAGTGGCAGTTCAGTTCGCCCCTGCCCAAAACTCTCGGCCTCATTGACGAGTCCGAAAACTTTCTTCTGGTGATGCTGTGGCACGAGATCAAGAAGTGAATTCGGAAGCGTGAATCCGGGGCCAACGCCGGTAAGTCGTTCAAGAGCTGGCGTGTGGTACTTGATCTGTAGCTGCTGGTCAACGATGAGAACGGCATCGGCAGCATTGGCTAGCAATTGCCCCACCAAGGTCTCGGAATCTTGGCGGACCAGATCGTCTTTCATTCGAAACCTGCCGAGGCGGCTTCCGATAATTCGGGCGAGGGTTTCAAAGTTGAGTCGTTGATAATCTGCCATCGGGCGGCCAAGAGAAACGCAAAGACGAGTCGCTCGCTCACCGGTATCAAATATCTCGCAGTGCTGCTCGCCAGTAAGCGGAACCGGTGCACCGTCGATGAATAGTGCTCCTTGGGCGGATGGATTTCCGGAGAGCGAGGCGATCCAAGGCGAGACGCGGGCGGCAAGTTCACAGCGACTATCGATTGCTTCCAGGCTTATCTCGCGCAAGACGGCGTTGCTGCGAAGGTTTTGCCGATAGGCGGTGACCAGCACCCACAGGCGCACCAGGATTAACCCGGCGAGCACCAGCGTGAACGGCACAAACGTTGTCGAATCTTGGTCTTTGCCACCTCTTCGCTGGTCGTCGATGAAGACCAGTGTTGGTGTCAGCAAAGCAATCGAAACCATAGCCAGTGTGCGCCAGCGTGACGTCAGACTTGCGAGCGGATCGGTAAGTGCAATTTCGTCGGTGCGCGCAGTGAGGGCCGAAATTCCAATGCAAATGAGAAAGCCGCCAAAACCAACGCCCAGCAGCAGGGTATTCAGTGGGCCGGTGCTTGAGGGGTTGGCCCAGACGACCATGTGCGTAAGGTCGGCCATTGAACTGAGGAGAAAGCCCACGCTGAGCAAGCGCACCCAACGTTCGCGCCGACCAGCGGCCGAAAACCACAGCCGCACAACTGAACCGACAATGAGTAGATCAACCAGAGCTGCCACGTAGAGCGGCCAGGCGGGGCTGGTGTTAGCTGCCATCTGCGGCACGACCACGAATTGACTCATCAGCATTGCCGATGCCGTGAACACGATTGCTGCGTCGATAATCGTGGTGCGATCGGCCGAGGCTCCAGACTGTTTGAGAATCAGAGAGCTCGCCACCAGCACAGCAAGTGCCGATGCGATGAAAACGAGATTCGCAAAATTACTGACTCCTCGATCGGCCACGGCTGCGTTTGCCCCAACGATGGAATCCGCGGCAGTGGCAATGAGCAGTAGCCCCAGCGCGATCGTCACCGAGATCCAGACGCCTCGCACGGTGCCCGAGCTTTCGATTGCCGCGCGTAGTGCGAGAACGAGAGCGCCGACGATGATCAAACTTTGGGCGCTAAAGGCAAGCAAAGATCCAGGAGTTTGCGCCACGGTGGCAACTGCGAGCACTGCCAGCAACCACAGCACTCGTGGATTGCGCACTATCTGCACCAACTGCCCCTCTCGACTATGACTACTGATAGTAGTCAATTGATTACGCTGAGGCAATATGTGGTCAAGGCTCTTCATGACGGCATCTGTGCCGAACTCGCGTAGCGTGGAGCCATGCTCAAGTACGCGTTGGCGCCACGATGGTGGGTGATGCACCTGATTGTCGCCGCGCTGTTCGTCGGTTGCCTGCGGCTGGCACTGTGGCAGTACACCGTCGCCGTGACTCCCGCCAACCCAGGTGATGCCGCTGGCGTGCAAATTCGAAACGCTATCTATGCGGTTCAGTGGGTTTTCTTCGGACTCGTTGGGGTGTGGTTTTGGGGCCGTTTTCTGCGCGATCAGCGGGTGGCCGACGACGCCTATGCCGAGCAATATTGGGCCGAGCAGGCGGCCGCAGCCGCCGAAGTATCGGGTGTTGTCGAGTGAGTTTGGCTAACGGATAACCTGAGCCAATGACCGCCGAATCCAGCCCCCCAGCAGCAGGCACGCCGCGACTGAGCCCCCAGAAGATCAAGGGCATTCACTCAGCGCTCATGCGGTATCGAGTGATGGCATGGATTACCGGTGTCTTTCTGGCCACGTTGACCATCGCCCTCATCGTTTTGTGGGCCAAGGGCTACGACTCGGCGCAGCGGGCTGAAATCGGCTGGTACAACTTTGGCTGGACCGCCCACGGATTCTTGTACATCGTGTACTTGATCACGACAGTCGATTTGTTCACGCGGGTTCGGTGGCGTTTTGCTTCAGGCATTCTGATTGCCCTCGCCGGCACCATTCCCTTTGCCTCGTTCTTCGCCGAGCGCTGGGCAAGCAACGATGTGCGCCGCAGGTTTCCTCCGGTTGAGGTCTAACGAGGTTTGATTGGTCGTTCGTTCGGGAAGAAGAGGATGTTCGCTGGTGTTTAGCCGGTAGAGCTACTTTTCAAGGAGAACAACATGGCCCCAAGCGCACGTACCGCCGCATTTACCGCTGCAGCGGCTCACACTGTTGCGAGCGACGGTCCGACAGGATTTCTTCGTCGACTCGGGTCGATACCTGCAATGCTGCGCGATTCGTTGACGGGGGTGTTTCCGGGGCTGAGCCGAGGAAAGCTGGCGTTGATGGCGTTAGCGACCATGTACATCGTTTCGCCGATCGATTTTCTGCCCGAAGCTTTCCTGACCATTCCTGGCCTGGCCGACGACGCCGTTGTTGCCGCGTGGTTGGCCGCCACCTTGTTCACTGCCACCGATCATTACCGGGCGTGGCGCGGTGAGTTGTTGGATAGCAATCGCACGGTGCCGGGTGCGGTGATTTCTTAACGCGCTGCCGGATCAAAGCGCGCCTGACGCAGCACCTCTTTGGCGAGAAACTGCGCGGTCGTGATGGTGTCAGTCGACATTAACCAGCGATTGAATTCGCCTTCGCCCAAGCTCACGATGACCCCGGGCTTGTTGCCCCGAACCGCACAAAAATCGCGACCCGCCTTGTTTCGAGTGCTGCCAAGCATCAAGACTCCAGGAATGCCGGTGCCGGGCGCGCGGAATCCGCGTAGGTAGGGCCACAGGTTGTCTACGGCCTCGGCTCCAGCCACCTGCTGCCATGTGACAACAGGACTGGCATGAAATCCGCCGAGTGATTCCATTCGACTCAGTTTCATCGTCAGGTTTGATTGGCTGAACTCAAATTGCGCCATACCCATATTGTGTCGCCGGTTTCTACGCGTTGAGCAATGCCCGTGCCGTGAATGCGCCAGTCAAGGCCGCGTGATCGAGAATCACGTCGCTGTCGTACGTGCCGATGCCGCCGGCTGTAAACAGGCCTGTGTGGGCATCGCGGGCCTGTGACCACACGCGGTCGAGGTAGTTGTCGATGAAGTCAAGCCAGGTCGGCGAGGGATTTACCCGGTAATGCACCACAAGTTCGCGAATCAAAATCGCATTGAAAGCCGGTGGATGAGTCCACAGGCGCTGGTGGTCAAATGCCGTAATGGTTCGCTCGGCTAGTGTTTGCGCCGCCTCACTGTCGCCAGTGGCAGTCAGTAGGCCAATCGCCAACCCTTGGTTGTACGTATAGATGGCTCCGTCGATAGAGCCGTCGGCCCGGCGGTGATCGGCAATGAGTCCATCGCTGTCGGTGAGGGTGTGCGTAAGAAACCGTAGGCAGCCGCGTGCCAGTCGTGCCATGTGATCGTCAGGTGATGTTGACAGTCGTATGGCGGCCAAGCCAGTTGACCCGGTCGAACAGGCGTTAAAGGTGTCGCCCTGTTCAACCCAGCCAATGCCAATCTGGCCATCTGTGAATTCGCGCGTACCCTGTTCGAGAAAGCTCATCACTCGCGTGGCAACGGCATGCCCGGCCCAGTGATCGTCGTGTTCGAGTTCAGCGAGCGCGATCCAGGCGTTGTCGTCGTAGTAGCGGCGCCGGTTGCTTGGTCGTTCGCTGTAGGCAGCATCGCGGCGAAAAGTTTCCAAGGTGTTGATGAGTAGCGGAAGGTCATGTGCTGCATGAGTGTCGTGGGGTGCGAGCGTCATGGCGGTGTGCAGCACTTGGCTAAACGGCCACAGTGGAATGCTCGATCGCTTACGCCGCTCGTGAACCAGATAGCGGTCGCCGGTGGGCCGAAAGCTCGGTCGCAGGGCTTGCCACCCCGCCTGAGCCCTGCCGAGCCAGTCGGTCGTTGAGTTGGTCGTCACACGTGCAGTTCTACCGTTCCGACCGAGTTATTCCACCCCTAGGGCGGCGAGAACTTCGCGGGTTTCGGTTTTGCCTGGCGCTAGCAGACCTAGGTTGCAGCGAATCTTGGCCTCAATGGTGCTCTCGGTCAGCACGATGTGGCGTGTTGGGCCCGATTTTGTGCTCGTGACGGTCGAGGTGGCCCTTGGAAAACGGGCGAACACCGTGGTCGGACCCGTGCCCGAGCGCACATTTCCGTTCCAGTCCATCAACACGAACTCTGTCTCGGTTACCGCGAGCACCATCACTGGGGTGACTCCGGCAGCATCGGCAGCGCCCTGGTACACGGCGTGCTGACCGGCAACGTACCCGGCACCTGAGGCCAGTCCGCCAAGGAGTGAGTCGTCGAGGCCGAGCACCCCCGAGGCGACCTCACCGCCGATTGCCCCGGCCATCCCGCCCGCGACCGGCTTGAGGAATCCGATATCGATCACGAACAGACTCGCGGCAGACACGGGCGTGCCAAGCAGCGATGACGAGTCAGAACGTAGGGCCGGGTAATCAACCACGTTCAAACCCTACGCAATGGGACACAGAATCGAAAAGCATGGTGGGCGTTTCCCCAGTGTTCAAGTTAAGGGCACGGGGCGTTCGCGGGGGCGTGCCAAAGTCACTTCTGATAGACGATCAATCACGAGGGAGAACAGAGTGGCGCAAAAGCCGGTCGTGCAGGTTCCGGTCGATATGACATGGCATTGGCAAGATGAAGCCGCCTGTCGCGAAAGTGATGTAAGCACCTTCTTCCACCCCAGTAATGCACGGGGCCTTGAACGCACCACGCGAGAGCGGGCCGCCAAGGCGATTTGCCTGTCGTGCGCGGTGCGTGTCGACTGCGCTGACTACGCGATTCGCTCGCGCGAACCGTATGGCGTGTGGGGTGGCCTGACTGAGGGCGAACGCGAAGCAATGATCGGTCGGGGCCTCGGTTCTCGATTTGACCGTGCCGTCAGCGCCTGACCGCTCTAGTATCGGATTCGCTGATGGTCGTGTGACCATCGATTGGGTCACTGAGATGAGGTCATCATGATTGCCGTTGGAGATGCGGTTCCTGACGTTGAAGTACGTGTGATGCGCGATGGCGCACCCACCGCGGTTGCAATGAGTGAATTGATTGGCGAGGGTCGTGCGGTTCTTTTCGCCGTACCTGGCGCCTTCACTCCAAGTTGCTCGAAGCAGCATCTGCCCGGCTTTGTGGGTCAGGCCGCAGATATTTCTGCCGCTGGTGTCGACACCATCTTGTGCCTGGGTGTGAACGACGTATTCGTCATGGACGCCTGGGGCGAAGTTCAGGGTGTTGGTGACTCGATCGTCATGGTGGCTGATCCCGATGCGGCATTCACGTCTGCAGTCGGTATGGAGGTCGACGCGTCAGGTTTTGGCTTAGGTACTCGTTCCAAGCGCTATGCGATGGTGGTCGAAAACGGCGTAGTCACCGCGTTCCTGCCTGAAGAAGATGGTTTCTCGGTAGATGCCAGCACAGCCCAGTGCGTGATCAACTCGCTTTAAATCCCGATCTGGTTCCAGCCTTGCGTTGAAGGCGGACCAAGTGAAAACTGCATCGTTCGCGACCCGGTATCGACTGCGATTGCCCCAAAGGTGAACCAGTTGATGCCGGGTCGTCGTTCGAGACAGATCGGTGCCTCCGATAACAGCGCGGTCAGCTGATCGAGATCGGCAATCGTCGACAGGCTTTGGTCAAGAATGTGCTGACGGGCCTCGCTGTTACTTTCGGTCGACTTCATTTCGGTATCGATATCGGTGGTAGCCAACGGATGGTTGGCATGGCCGAAACTCGATTCTTCAACCACGAGGGCAACTCCGCCGGCCGAACATTCCAAACTCGTGGTTCGTAGCGAACCCCACTGGTCGTAGCCAACTACTGCGTAATGCTGACCCGAGGCGTGCGGCACCGACCGGAGGAATTCGATTGCAGACTCGGCATCTGGCGTGCTGAGGGCACCTCGCAAAACAAATGCCACCGGAAGCCCACGTGAGTTGTGGCGCAGCGTGGTGAGGGCGTTAACACAGATGGCGAAGGTGGGTTCGGCGTTGCCTTCGCTGGGAGTCGAGGATCCGCATAGGCCAATGAGTCCGGCAGAGGAAAGCACCGTCGTTGTTCGACCTTCGATACCCGCGTTGCGAACAATCACCTGACTGCCATCGAGGTGCATGGGTAGATCCATGGTTTGCCCGACTAATCCAGAGGCGGTGGCCAACGTGCTGCAGGCCTCGCGGCGTCCGTCAACTTCGGTCCACCACCAATGCTCGTCCATCAGGTTGTGGGTGAGCACGTGTTCGTAGGGCAACCCCGCGCCTTCGGCGATGCCGCGTAGTTCGGCATCGAGGTCGGGTACGTATTCGGCAATGGCATCTTCGAAAGACGTCTCTTCGAGGAATCTGGCGAACTCGTCGAACCCGCCGGCTGACTGCGCGAAGCGCTCGACAACATCAGTGATGACCGGTTTCAACTGGGCGCCGTGTGACAGGCCACGTTCGCGTCCGTTGCCGCTGACTGTAACGACCTTGTTATCCATGACGGCATCGTACTGATCGCCGGGTTGTCGTTCAGTCGTCGTATGTTCGACGCAGTTTCTTAGTCTGGGCGCGTTGCTTCTTTTCCGAAATCCGTCGATCAACTGATGACCGGCTCGGCTTCGTAGCCCGGCGAGGCGCGGTTGGCGGCCGCAGCGCTTCTGCGAGCAGTTCGGTCAACCGCCGCAGAGCAGCCTGCCGATTTTGATATTGCGATCGCTCGCGTGATGCCGACACCGTGAGGACACCGTCGTTGAGTCGGTTAGCCAGGCGCTCGAGAGCGCGGGCTCGAAAGTGGGGCGTCAAACTTGGTGAGCGCGCAACGTCGAAAACAACTTCGGCCTTTGAGTCGGTGGTGTTGACGCTTTGCCCACCCGGCCCCGATGACTTAGAAAATCGCCAGGTGAGTTCGCTAGCGGGAATGACGACATGCGCGTTGATGCGCAGATCGTCAGTACTTGCCATAGATGTATTGTCTCGCGAATGGCACCACCATATTGATGCCAAACGTTCTGAATTTGAAGGGTTTTTCCCGCGAGCAGCCGCTACGGCTGAATGTTCTTCACTGAAGGGCCGAATTCGCGACACGAGTGCAACTGGGCGAACCGGATGTCGCAATGCTGCGGGCTTGGCTACGATCGTGTGAACGAGCCCGTCCGGGCTCTCCTAAAGGATAGTGATAGCAATGTCGCTCGATACCGCCGAAATCGCACCTACCTCTGTTACGTGGCCCGACCATGATCCGGCCACGTGGCGCCACATCCCGGCAGCTTCTGCTCCGGTAGATCCCGGTCGCGTTCAGGCTCTGCTCGCTGTCGAATGGGCACGCTTCACAGCGCAAACTCCCAAGTCAGGTGCCCACAATGCCCAGGCCAGCAAGTCGCTACCGATGGGCGTCACGTCTTCGTTCCAGTTCTGGGATCCGTACCCGGTTTCGATCGCCAAGGCTAGGGGAGCTTGGCTTACCGATGTAGACGGTCGCGAACTGCTCGACCTCTCAATGGGTTTCGGGGCCATGTTGGTCGGCCACCTGAATCCCGTCGTGGTTCAACACGTCACTAAGGCGCTTGAAGAAACCGGCACGCTTTTTGTTACACCGTCGCCTACCGCCACTGACGTTGCCGAGAAGTTCCAACGTCGGTTCGATCTCGATCTGTTGCGCTTCACCAACTCGGGCACTGAATCAACGATGTACGCAGTGCGTGCAGCGCGTGCATTCACCGGACGCAAGGCCATCATCAAGATCGAGGGCGGCTACCACGGCGGTTACGACGCGCTGCAGGTTTCGGTCAAGCCCTCACTCGACGAAGCCGGACCCGAAGGTGCACCAACGCCGCAGACCCCGTTCGAGGTAGAGGCCGGCACGGTTTACGTGATTCCGTACAACGACCTTCCGTACCTCGAGCAAATTCTGGCCAAGCACGGCAGCGAAGTTGCGGCCGTCGTGATGGAGCCAGTGCTCGAAAACATCGGAATTGTTGTGCCTGATGCGGGTTACCTTGCCGGCGTTCGTGCTCTATGTGACGCACACGGTTCGTTGCTCGTGTTCGACGAGGTCAAGACCGGTCTCACCGCGGGTGTGGCCGGAGCTTCCAAGCGCCTCGACGTCAAGCCCGACCTCGTAACGTTGGCCAAGAGCATCGGTGGTGGCCTGCCGCTGGCTGCATTCGGTGGTCGCGATGAGGTGATGCAGGTTGTGGTCGACAATCGCATGGCCCACTTCGGCACATACAACGGCAATCCACTAGTGATGGCTGCAGCCGATGCAGTTGATGAGTTGTGCACCGCGGCGGCTCTCGATGGTGCCGAGGCGCGCAATAACAAGGCCTTGGCGCAAATGGATGCGGTCATCAACGAGTACGCACTGCCGGCCCACACCGTTGGCTTCGGCGTTAAGGGTGCGGTCACGTGGTCGGCAACTCCGGTGCGCAACTACCGCGACTACAAGCGCACCGATTTCGGTGTAGCCGAACTTAGCTGGCTGTGGGGCGTGAACCGGGGCGTACTCACCCCGCCCGGACTCGACGAGCAGTGGCTCGTGTCGTTGATGCATACCGAAGACGACATGAACAAGTTGGTCGCTGAATTCACTGAGCTTGCCGAGGCGCTGCGCGGTTAATTCAAGTACACGTGAATGGGCTAGGCCACGAGCTTGTAACCGGCTCGGCGGCCTAGCTCTTTCATTGTGGCCCAATCGATCGAGTAAGTTGCCGCGCTGCCTGACGAGCCGTAAGCCAATCGCCTGAAGCCAACGATTGCGGCGAACAGTCCACCATTCCACTTTCCGTCGATCGTTTGACCAACGCGCACAACCTTGTTCAACGCCATTTGAATACGCACCGTCGCGGCTACATCGTGCTTGAGAAAGCGCGAATACGAAACTTCTGTGGCACGAGCCGCCGCGGTGTTGGAGTAGTCGGCGGGTCGAGGTGCGTTTGCGTTAGGCATCACCACTCGCCGCGCGACAGCAAATGAATGCGAGCCGTTGGGGTTGGTGCCCCAGAACGACGCGACTCGAGCAACTCCGCCGCAGTAGTTGGTGTGCAGCATGAGGCCGTGACCGAGGTACATCACCACGTGCCGCGACAATTTGGCCCTGGTGTCGTAAAGAACCAGATCGCCGGGTTTGAGGCTCTTGGCCGTGATGAATGTGGCCCACGATGCCAGCGGCCTGCCATCCCAGGGCAGCATGTCGCGGGTCGAGGCTGACCACGTGACACCGGCTGCTGGAATTCCGGCGCCGATTTGGTAGGCGCGAGCAACCAGCGATGAGCAGTCGAATCGGAACGAATCGGTGCGGCCGATGTCGCCGCAGGCGTATGGCGCACCAAGCATGTGGAAGGCGGCGCGAATGGCTCGCTTTGCCTGCGGAGTAGCGGCTTCAGCAACCGCTCGTTCGCACAGTTGCACCACACCGATCGAGTCGCTGCCCTCAGTTAAGGTGCCGCCCGGTGCTGACGTTGGGCAACTCGACCCCGTGATGACGTGCGAGCGTGATGCGGCCTCGCTGTGCGACAGAGGCGCGGGCATTGCCTGGGCCGGGTTCACCGGCGCGAGCACGGCAAATGCACACAGCGCTGCCGTGATTGCCCCACCTTTGCCCCAGGTCCTCACACCAGCAGTGTGCCACGGCGACGCAGTTCCTCCTGCGCTAGCGTCATTGGCATAGTTATCAACGAAGGAGAATGCGCAATGCCGATCACCGGTGAATACGTGCCCAGTTCGTCGCAGTGGGTTGCCGATCAGGTAGCCGAGTACGAAGC
>Ga0114959_10004319_pt1 | contig 10930 bp, 10 predicted proteins | sample C_130625_EF_Meta_FD_87317 | JGI IMG/M metagenome (GOLD analysis project Ga0114959, IMG submission 87317) | Freshwater microbial communities from Lake Croche, Canada to study carbon cycling - C_130625_EF_MetaG | ecosystem: Environmental > Aquatic > Freshwater > Lake | place: Lake Croche, Canada...
TAGGTGTCATTTTTGCGATTTATAAAATGTTATATTCTATTTTAGTACAAGAATACGCTACTGACGCAGTAAAAAAAGCATATGCGTTTTATAAAAAAGAATACAAATATTCAAAATTTCAATTTTGTATTCGGCTAAGCAAAATTCCTACAAAAAACCAAGCTCTTATTATTCAACAGCAATACATCGATACTATAGGTTTAGGTTTTGATTGTAGCATTGATTTTCGCGCTATTGGCGGTGATAATCTTTTTACGATAGATCACTTAACTCGTTTTTATAAAAAAGCTATAGATAAGGCGAAAGAAAAAAATACAATAATCATTTTGTCCGCACCCGAAGAAAAAAATTATTACATGGCAGAAAGTATTAAAAATAATATTTTAGATTATGCATTGAAAATCGATTATAGAAATTTATATTTGCCATTTCAAGTCTATAGAAAAGAATGTTTAAAAAATATTAAATTACTTTTACAAAAGTATGGAAATTTTTTTGGTATTCGTTTAATAAAAGGAGTTTATCGAAATGAAGATGGAAATAAAGCGGCTATTCAAAACGACCCGAATAAAACAATAAACGATTATATAGAAATTGCAAAATATTTACATTATAAAAAAATAAGAGTTTTTTATGCAACGCATGATGAATATATAAGAAAAAATATAATAACTAATAAATTATACGATGGTAATTTAAATTCATTTGAAATGTTTAATTTTATTTCTTCGAGTATAGGCGAAGAAAAATTTAATTTTAATATGTACAACGTGAATTATGGCGTAAGTTATATGTTGAATGATAAAATGATAATAGACAATAAATTAATGGAAGAAAAATATAAAAATTATAATAGTAATGTAATGATTCTTACAAAACCTATATACATGTACCTCATATTAGACAATGATAATATTAGTAGTAAAATGACAAATACAATATTCACAGATGCTTTCTTCAAAAATATAACATAGTATAAAGTTTTAATCAACTAATTCTAGATCTTTTAGATTCCAATATTCACAACCTCCATTCGGGAAAGGTCTACGAACTATAAAAGGTATTCGTTTTTGCGCAAGTTCAATTTCTGCAATAAGGTATCCATCTATAATATTTTCTGGTACCTTAACAAATGGTCTTGAACCAGAATTTATCTGTTTTGCGCGTTGCCCTAAAATACGAGTGCGTTCATATTTTGTTAAAATTGGTATGGTTCTATGAAGTGGATCGACAATAATACCAGAATCGTTATAAACAACTTTTGTTAAAGCGGATATTTCATCGTAATTATGAGTTTTACACTCTGGATGAAAATTTAAAATATAATCATCATTAATATCTCTATCAAATTTTTGCAAGTAATTTTCATCATCGTCTACGTCATCATCGTCATCTTCTTCATCCGCATAAACTAGAGTCGTAGTTGGCTTTTTTAATAATTTTTCAGTAACTACGTCCTCGTGTACTTCTTCATCATCGCTTTCGTCAGTTTTAACAGATTCCGCATCAGCATCTGCTTCCATTTCTCCTTGTTCAGCCTCTTCCTCTTCGTCATCCGACAAAGCGCCTCCAATTATGATCTTGGGTTTTTTATTTGTTTCTATTTCAATATCAGAATCTTCTTCGTATTCTGGATCATTTTCAACCTCACCATCGCTTTCACTTTCACTATTATAATATTCCTCGATTGTTCCTTGTTGAGCGCTCATATGTGTAATATATTAACTAAAGATATAGTTTTAAATAAAAAATCAATTTTATTTAAAATGAATTGGTTATTTCTATTTTTACAGAAAATATATTTTTTATATTACAAGATAAATTTCCATCTTATTTATGCATCTTATTTATTAATTACTTTTGCTCATCAGTTTTCCATATAGTATCACAAGTAGAACACATGTATATATATTTCATATTGATGTCATCGTAGCGTATATAAATTATTTCTCGTTTAGATTTTTTTTTATTCGTTTCACATTCGCCGTTAGGACAAAGAATCTTGCTAATTCTCGGTAGCGTGGGATCTAATTTTGTATATTTATTAATAATATGATCGAACGATTTTTCCGCCTTTTTAATTTGCATGGAAGATACGCTAACATTATCAACATTCAATAATTTATCCTCGTTTCCGCAATGTCTACAATAATAAATAAGTTTATTCACATTTTCGCTATCGATCCGAATATAATACATGTTTTGGCAATCACTGCAAAAATGCATGGCGTATGTTATATAATACTATTATTTTTATTTATTTAATTCAATTTTTATCCAATATTTATCCAATATTTATCCAATATTTATCCAATATTTACATTTGTAAAGAATTTTCATAATTCAAGATCTTGAAAAGATTTCAGCAATTTTGGATAATCAATCGTAACACTCATTCCATATATTCCCGTAGTAACATGTTCTTTTAATGTTTCAGCTCTAGTTTTTTCTTTCAAAAATTCCAGTATTTTCGAATGGTTTTCAATAAAATTTTCTCTCAAATAGGTATAAAAAATCTCAAATTCTTCTAAAAATACGCCAATTTTTTTCTGATACATCTGCATAACTGCGACTTCAATATTCTTATATTCAATAATCTTATCATATTTTATACAATCAGGATGATTTTTTGAAATTCCTGGTTCATTCAATAATGGATTTTTACACAATAATGTACACAAATTCAAAAGAATCGTGCTAATTGTTTGACATGATGTCCACTGCTCACCACGCCATGTATTCAGCAATGAAATACAAACCTTTCCACACTTGTATAAATTTGGATTAAAACGAATATCATCCGCATTTGTGCAATAAGTAACCACTGGCGGGGAATGGGGGTAATCCGCCGGATATTTGAATTTGAAAAAATAAAACCCGCCAAAATATGGCGTCTCTGAAGGCCCTATAATCATGGCATATCCTTTTAAAATATCAGTATCATCGTGAACGTAATAAATACCATTATCAATAAGCGGACTTTTCATGATTTGTTTTACATCTTTTAAAAGCCTCATAACTGATTCTTTCGATATGGTCTTACTCATTGATTTGACGATTATAAATATTATTACATTAGTTTTATACCATTTCTCTATTAAATATAAATAAGATACGTTCAAATTTCCGTATTTTGAAAGATTAACAGATTACAAAAAAAAATGAAATAAAAATAAAATATTATATACAACTAATATAATTACTATGTCATCATCGTCTCGATTTAAAGACCTATCAGAATTTTTAGCTAAGCACAATTCAAAAAAAGATAGTGGTGGTGGACTCACACACACAAGAATCCCATCAAAAGAATTGAATATATTTGGAGGATCATATATTATTCCGAAAGAAGAGCTAAAAACATTTTGGAAATTATATCATGACCACGTCTTCATTAAAAATAGAAAAGAGTATTTGACGGAAAAACAATTAGAAGTTGGTCCAATTCTTGTAGATTTTGATTTTCGTTATGATTACAATGTCAGCATAAGACAGCATACAAAAGAACATATTCAAGATATGATAATTTTATATTTGGAAGAACTTAAGGCAATTTTGAAATTTGATGCAAACAAGCCATTTGATATTTATATTATGGAAAAGCCAAACGTGAATAGGTTAGAAGATAAATCTTTGACAAAAGATGGGATTCATATGATTATTGGTGTTTTGATGGATCATACAATGCAGATGATTTTACGTAACAAAATATTGGAAAAACTTGGCGAAATGTGGGCAGACCTTCCTTTATTAAATACATGGGACGCAGTTTTGGATGAAGGCATCAGTAAAGGTGTGACAAATTGGCAAATGTTCGGTTCAAGGAAACCTGGGAATGAATCGTATGAATTAACGCAACATTGGAGAATGATTTATGATGAAACAGATGGTGAGTTTTCTATGGAAGAGAAAAATAACAGGGATTTTGATCTCGAGGCAAACTTTCAATTATTGTCTGCACAATATGATGCGCATCCTAAGTTTGATTACACTGACGACATTATGAGCGAATACAATAAAAGATTATCTACAAAGCCGGTAAAAAACAAGAAGCCGGCAAGCAAAACCAAAGTACATTTACTATGCGAAGACGATGATGATGATGAAGAAATATCTCTAGATTCAATAACAAATGAAGAGATATTGAAAAGAGCAGTAAACAAAATTATTGATAGTTTGGGTCCTAGTGAATACTACATAAAAGAAACACACCAGTATGTGCAAATCTTGCCAGAAAAATATTACGAACCTGGTAGTCATTTATTGAATAGATTAGTTGCATTTGCATTGAAAGACACTGATGAGAGGTTATTCTTGTCATGGATTATGCTAAGAAGCAAGGCATCGGATTTTGATTTTACAGAAATTCCGGCAAGATATCAAGAATGGAAACGCAGCTTTAACAAAGCAGGAAAGGATGGCGTCACACGCAAATCAATTTTGTATTGGGCAAAACAAGATGCAAATGAAGAGTTTTTGAAGATAAGAAATAGTTCGCGTGATCATTTTCTAGATGAAACAATTACAAATCCTACCGATTGGGATTATGCAATGTTGCTTTATGAAATGTTGAAGGATAAATATGTTTGTTCAAGTATCATGAATAAAACATGGTATATGTTCAAAGGGCATAGATGGGTGATAGATAAGGGAGAGACTTTGCGTTCGATAATATCGCGAGACATGTATAATTTGTATCAATTAAAGATGGAAAATATAAGGAAAGAGCAAGAAAAGTTTGGTCACGACGATATGGGTCACGAAGAAGTGCGAAAAGTGTTGAAAGTTATTTCAGATGTTTCTATTAAATTGAAAAATACGGCGACGAAGAATAATATTATTCGTGAGGCAATGGTCTTGTTTTACGATAAACACTTTTTGGAAAAGATGGATGCGAACAAATATTTGATGTGTTTCAAGAATGGTGTGGTTGATTTCAAAAATAGAGAATTTCGCGATGGTTATCCTGAAGACTATATTACAAAATGCACAAATATCAATTATGATGAGTTTAATCCGACTTATCATAGCGAAATATCGAAACAGATTATGACATTTATGGAGCAGCTGTTTCCAAATCCATCGCTAAATAGTTATATGTGGAATCATTTGGCATCTTGTTTGATTGGTGGAAATAAGAATCAAACGTTTAATGTTTATCGTGGTAGCGGCAGCAATGGTAAATCAATTTTGACTACACTTATGTCCATGACACTCGGAGAATATAAAGCTACAGTACCAGTGACTTTGGTAACGGAGAAGCGCAATGGTATTGGTGGTACATCTTCGGAAGTCATGCAACTCAAGGGTGTTAGATATGCGGTAATGCAGGAGCCCACGAAAGATCAAGGTCGCTTGAATGAGGGTGTTATGAAGGAACTTACTGGTGGAGATCCAATTCAAGCGAGAGCCCTTTATTGCGAGACGGAGACGTTTGTGCCTCAATTCAAGTTAGTCGTTTGTACGAATAATTTGTTTGAAGTAAATAGTACGGAAGATGGTACATGGCGCAGATTTAGGATTTGTGATTTCGTATCAAAATTCAAGGACCCGGATGAAATGGTGCAGGATAAGACGCAATATGTATTCCCAAAGGATAAGGATTTAGAAGAAAAACTACCCATGTGGGCATCAGTATTCATGTCCATGCTTGTAAAGCTCGCGTATGAAAATCAAGGGAATGTCGTGGATTGTGTGGAGGTTACGGCGGCGAGGGACAAATACAGGCAGGGACAGGACTTGATTGCGGCATTTATTGCGGAGAATATTGAGAAGACCGGGAACAAGGAGGACAAGATTCATAAGAAGGCGATTTGCCAGCAATTCAAGGATTGGTGCAATGCTGCGCATTATGGCAGAAAAATGCCAAAAGGTGCAGAGTTGTGTGATTATTTGGATATTAAATATGGTGAAGCAGGGAAGAGCTGTACGTGGCATGGAATCCGGATTATTTATGAGCAAGAATCAGACCCGCTAGTGAATGAAGAGTAAAATATTGCGATAAAAATGTTATTTTATATTTATTTTATATTTTATATTATATTTTATATTTTATATTATATTTTATTATATTTTATATTTTATATTTTATATTTTATATTATATTCATAATTAATATAATATAAGTATAAACATGAAAAAATTTGTATTTGGCTCGAGACTAATGGAATTATATGAGCATTTTGAAGATTTTTTTTGGGCGATAGGTTATTTTGGATGGCAAGAATCCGCAGTATATGCTTTATACGTGTCTTATTTAATTTCTTGGTTTGATATGCTTGTTTTTATTGTTGTCTTTCTTATGTCTGGCTGGTTGAACCACACGTTGTTAAAAAACTATATTTACGATCCTAGACCGAAAGAAAGCAAAGCTTTTTTAGCGACGGAACATATAAAATTACACACAAATGGAATGCCGTCCGGTCACGCGCAGCTAACTGCGTTCTCTCTAGTATACGCATATTTATTAACAGGCCGAAGATTTTACGAATCATTGGCTTTATTTGGATTGACTATTTTCCAGCGATACATATATAAAAATCACACACTAGCTCAGCTAGTGGCAGGATCTGTTTTAGGAATAGTAACAGCTTACGCGACAATTTATTTTTTGAAATTTGTCAAAAAACGAAAAATTAGGAAAGAAAACAAACAGAAATAATTTATAATATAAAAATAATAAAAAAATATTTTCGCCTTACAATTTTTTCATTAATAAAATACAATACAACAAAGAGTTGGTGATACATTATATCTAGATCTATTATTACAAATACCTTGTACGAAGAAGCCACCGGTATGATAATTATATGGACTTGCGTATCCAACTAAAGAATAAACCAAACTAGTAATAGTATTAGGAAAGGATATACTGCAATTGATCATAATTGGCAAAATATTGGAATATTGACCAGTAAAGTTAATTGGTAAATTAAAGCTTACATCAACACTTGTGTTAGGTATTACTAATTGCGTTAAAGGGTTATTAAAAAAAAAAAACCTTTTGCCTACTGGCACCGACCCAAATTGTAGAGCATTTCCAGATATATTTTTTAAATTAAGCAAATTTGCAGTAATAACATTAACAACATTTAAACTACCATCTATATTACCACTACCAGTAACATCTAATTGATAACTCGACGAAGATTTACCAACTATTACTTGCGTACTTGTTAATTGACTAATAAAGCTCATATAATAAGTTATGTGATTATTTTTTTTAATAAAATACTAAACACACTATTTTTAGGGCGATACCTTGTACCTTATTATAACCTGACATTGTTAAGGACATACCACCGGTTACGTAATTAGATGATGATACGTATGCTGAGAATGTTCCTGATGTATCCGTATCTGGACCAACATTACAAATTACACCTGCTGGCGTAACGCTAGTATATGGCGTGATAAAAGCCACACTCGCGTACGAGATAAAGTTGCCAGTGCCCGCTATGAAATTCGGCCAAGTGAAAGAATAAGAAAAATATTTATAACCTATTGTAACGTTGTTAAATATTAAAGTATTACCAGATACACCAGTTAAATTAAGCGAATTTGCAGCAATACCATTAACAACATTTAAATTACTATCTATATTACCATTACCAGTAACATCTAAATTATAAGTTGATGAAGAAGATTTACCCACTATTAGTTGTGTATTCGTTAATCGAGTAGTAGAGCTCATATATATATTGTACATGTAATTTTTTAATATTTAGTAAAATACAATATAATTTATAATTGGGGTGATACTAGAGGATGAAGTGTTATTAAACGTCCCAGCCATTTTAAATGAACCTGTTTGATAGTTGTATGGTGAAACATATCCCGAAAGACCAGTCGTAGTATTACAAACATTACAAATTACCCCTACTGGTTTAATAGTACTTGGAGATATAACTACTATTGGTGTAGCATAATTATACGAATTCGTATTAGCAGGCACATCTTGTAATAAAGTATATGTACCGCAAAAAAAACTATTACCCGTTGTAACGTTGTTAAATTCTAAAGTATTACCAGATACACCAGTTAAATTAAGCGAATTTGCAGTAATAACATTAACAACATTTAGACTACCATCTATATTACCATTACCAGAAACATCTAAATTATAAGTTGATGAAGATTTACCCACCATTAGTTGTGTACTTGTTAATTGACTAGTAGAGCTCATATTATCTTTGTTTTTATATAGTTAAAAAATATTTTATATTTTATATTTGATAAAAAAGTTGAATGCTAACATTAGATATTGATATAAGCATTTTGCGGGAGTTTAGAAGTGATGACGTAATAAACTGATTGTAAATATCTATAAATAGGGAAGGCCGCATAAGGAAAAGCTATCAAACATGCTAAAATTATTATTCTAAAAAAAAGGCTGAAATTACTTGAAGAAATAAAAAATAAGATTATGTATGCAATGATTAAAATGACAAAAAGTCTGAAAAATAATTTATACCACCAATTCAAGTTATCTATTCCTTGATCTTCGTAGTACGTTTTTCTATCATTAGTAAATACATCATAAGAATTGTCTTTTAATTCTTGTTCTAAAATAGAATTTTCGTCCAAATATTTTTGATACAATTGCTTAGCGTGATTCGCATTAATAATTTGCGCCTGATAATTATTTACTATTGTTTTTGCAGTACTTAAATTATCTGCAAAGGATTTTTGCATTATATCTATAATTGTATTAGCTTGACTTTCTACAAATTTGTTTAGGTAATCTTCATAACCAGCTACGCCTCCAGTAAATGTATAATAAATTTTTGCAGCATCTTCAAGCTGCTTCGGTGCTGTTTCCACATTTGCTTGTGCGTCTAAATATGCCTGTTTCAACGTTTGCGCTGTTTCTATTTTTTGGCAATCTGGGCCACAAGTCATAGCTTTTTGTGATTGTTTCAAAAGGGAATTAAATTGTGCTGCTGTAGTATCGAAATTGGCCATTTATGTATTATATTATACTAGTATAATATTATACTATAATTTGTCTTCTAAATTCGTAATATGATTATGAAAATTATGGTTTATGTTTTTTATATTTTGTTATATTCTGTTATATTCTGTTATATTCTGTTATATTTTGTTATATTCTGTTATATTTTGTTATTTTTATCCGTTTTAGAGCAACACGTATTTTAAATTTATTCAGATGTAGATGGTATACATTTATTTGCTTCGGAATTATATGTATATCCATCATCGCAACAAGATTGTCCAATACACATATTAAATCCAGAACCAGCCCAAGGGTCAAAAGCAATAGATGCATCTGCTTTGTGCATACTATTCGGGTCGAAAGACCAGTCATATTCTTGAAACATGATGTTATCCCTCATCATTATAGATCTAATTTGAGTAAATAATCTTATTAAACCGATAAAAGTTATGATAATTATTAAAGATGTGAATAACCAATTTGGAATAAATCCTCTTCTTGCTAAAAAAGTTAATATTAGTATAGGAACAAAGATTAAAATAATTATTTTCATTACGCTACTATGAGCAGCATATCTGTCTCCGTAGTAGGTGTTAATTTCTACTAAACGTAATTTATTTGTTTTATAATCTTCCAGTTTTTGTAAACGTTCTTTAGCAGCATTTAATTCACTTTCTACAATACCGATAGCGGCGGTTTGTTGCGCAAGAGTATCCGAAGAAGTTGTAAGATTGCTTGCATAAAAAGAATTGATACCTCCAATGGTTTGATACATGTTCGAACGCATTTGTGAGATTTCATTGATTTTTTGAACCAATGCGGTTTTTTGAGCTTGTGACAATGTATTATTGGAAAGACTTAGGTCTAAATCATCAAACATTTTTTTTTCGATAGCCTGTAAATTTTGTATATCGCTAATTATTTGCGCATTTCTATCTTGTAAATTAGAATAGTTTTTGTCCGATGTTGATGGCATTAATATAGAATAATATAAGAAGATAATTATTTGTTTATTTGTAATAATTATTTGTTTATTTGTAATAATTAATTATCTTTTTATCCTTTTTATTAAATTGCATTTTTTATTAAATTAAATCAAATAAAAAATTGAAAACACACAATCCAACCAGATGATTATGAAGTTTTTTTCAAAACATTCATTGATATAGAAACAACGCCAATTGCTAAAATAGTCCACATAATATACCTATAATTTTCTCGCAAAGTAACAATATCAGTATCTTTGACAATTTCGTTAATGTTGTTTATTTTTGCGGTTTGATCTAGTGACGTGATAGCTGTAAAATCCCCTGCAGCGGTATTAAATGCTGTTTTATTAGCGAGTAATTGATCCCCTACATGTATATTTTTACTCAATAGTTGATTTGTTTTGTCAGTAATTTGCTGAGCTAATAGATTTAATCGTCCTGTTAATTGATCCAACTCTTGTCTTTGCACAATACCATTTCTAGAAAAACTATCGCTAGATACTGGTTTACCAGTATTTTTGTAATTATGCCATTGGATTGAATCTATTGTAGAAATGTTTTTAGTAGATCCGGGTGCTGTTTGGATCCTAGGATTGCGATAATAAAAATCTTTACCGCTTACAGGTAATTTATCACGTTTAGCTCCAACTTGTTTAATATAACAGACATTATTATCATCAAACACAAATCCGCCACAATTATCAATAGTATTACATTTTTTTTCGCATGCTGATGCGGTTGTTTTTGGTATAGGATTTCCAATATCGTTTCCAGCGCTATCGGCATTGCGAAATAGTGAATAGTTTGTAGAGAGTCCTTTCATGGAGGATGGATATTCTGAAAGGTTGCCGTCGTAATCAACGTAACCAATTTTTCCTACATTTTCTGGAAAACCTGAAATACCCAAATCATACAAAGCATTAGCTCCGCTACCTCCACCCATATTATTATCTGACATTTTACTGCAATTAACAACATCTTGCGA
>Ga0114959_10004320_pt1 | contig 10927 bp, 14 predicted proteins | sample C_130625_EF_Meta_FD_87317 | JGI IMG/M metagenome (GOLD analysis project Ga0114959, IMG submission 87317) | Freshwater microbial communities from Lake Croche, Canada to study carbon cycling - C_130625_EF_MetaG | ecosystem: Environmental > Aquatic > Freshwater > Lake | place: Lake Croche, Canada...
CAGTAAATGCTAAATAATTTTTAACTAATTTGTGTTTTAATTTATCTATTTTACTAGTTATTTCAAAATAAAATTCATTCTTTTCAATGTCATAAACAAACCATTTATGAGTATGACTACAAACAATGTCTTCATTTTTTATTTTAATAGTTGCTTTCTTTTTAATCTTTTTAGTTAAAGCATAGACATTAGATATTGTATTATTATGTGTTATAACAAGATCATCAATTTTAACATCCTTTATCTTTTTATCAACAATATCACCATCATCAATTATTCGTATATTAGTGTTTTCATGAAGGCAATCACCTTCAAATAAACCAATTGAATATTTCCATCTTTCTTTCCCTTTAGCATCAATAAGTTTCTCAACTTTAATCTTATCAAGTTTCTTATTCAAGTCTCTTTGTAACTTAGACTCCTCGGCACTTTTCTTTTGTTGAATCCAATCTAAAATAGAATTAACAATTTCAGATTTAATAATTGATTGAACTAACTTAGTACTTACTTCAAATGTTGAACCAAAGTCTTTAATTTCAGTAATAAGTTTCTCTTTAGTTTGAGAAGAGAATGATGGATTAATTACAGTAGAATCTAAGAATAAAAACATGTGATTCTTTAGTTCTGATGGTTTAACATCTACCTTATGCTTTTTCATAAAGAACTCTCTTAATTGAGAAATGATTTGATTCATTATATAATCTATATGTGTACCACCGTCATAAGTATCAGTAGAGTTAGCAAAACTGACTTGTTGGAATCCATTGTTAGAAAGGGCAATGCCTAAAGACCATGTTTTATCTTTTTTAGATTCAAAGAAGTAATCATTAGTATAAAGTTTAATGTAATCTTCAAATGTTTTAATGTTGATCAACTTACCATTGAAATAGACTTTAATATTAGTATTACAAGCTGCAATATCATAAACTCTTTTCTCAATCATTTTAAAGTGATCCTCATCTATTCCAGTTAGGGCAAACTTTTCAAAGTCAACTAAATAATTAATCTCTGTGAATCCTTTTGTATATTTCTTAGTCTTAGGTGATGTTCTCTTTCTCATATTATTAGAAAAAGTTTGAGTGAAGTGATTAACACCATCACAAGTAGTTACTGTAAATTCTTTTGAGTAAATGTTAGTTAGGGTAGAACCTACTCCGTTTGTACCAGCACCTGTTCTTTGTTCTTCATCATTGAAGTTTGAACCGGCTTTAAGATTTGAGAATATCATTTCAGGAATCCATTCTTTATGTTGCGTGTGTTTAACTACCGGAATTCCACCATTGTCCCAGATGTTTATGTAGTTTGTTGTCCTATCAATATTTACTTTAACAGTATTTAATTTAGAACCTGCTCTTTTGCTTTCGTCAACAGAGTTGGTAACAATCTCATCAAAAATTTTAAGTAAACCTGGGTTATAGGTTACTTCTTTTTGACTCATCTTATCATCTTCAACAATCCATTTAGTAGACTTGTGAGGTTTTATTGAACCAATATACATACCAGGTCTTAGAATAACGTGGTCTATATCATCTAACTTTTTGAACTTCTTATCTACTGACATTTTACTTAACTTAGAATTTTAAGTATATATGGCAAATAATTTCTTTTGTTTAAATAATTGTAGTTTTGACTCTTCAAATATTAACTTAGCTTTAAAATAAAAATAATATTGATAAATAACTATAATTTTAAGAATTAAAGGAATTTATTAAAAAATGAGTTTTATATATCAATAGATAAATAATGAGGATTTTATACGGAATACAACTTAATGGAAATGGACACATAACAAGATCTTTAGAATTAATAAACCAACTAAAGTCTAAAGGTTATGATGTTGATATTATTGCTTCTGGTAGTAACTACAGTATAGAATTACCTTATTATATTAAGAAGTTCAACGGATTATCAATTTATTTTGATAAATCTGGTAGAATTAATAAGTTAAAAACTTTATTATCATTAAATATATTTAAATTAATAAAAGATATAAACTATGATTGTAGTGGATATGATTTAGTTATATCTGACTTTGAACCTATAAGTGCTTACTCTGCTAAAAAGTATAAGATAAAATCAGTTGGTATTTCAAATCAGGTTTCAATTACTAATTCAACCTTTTTGGAATCTCTCTTTATTAAATACTTTGCCCCTTGTGGTAATTACATACCTTTAGATTATACAAATAGTTATCAACCTATTATATCTGAGAAGTTATTAAAAGGTAAAGTATCTGATAAAGATTTCTATTTAGTTTACTTAGCTGCTTATAGTTTAGATTATATTAAGAGTGAACTTGAAAACTCAAATAAGAAATTCAAAGTCTATAGCAGTTATGTAGTAGACGATTGTTTCTATAAAAACATAGAATTTAAAAAATCAAATAAAGATTCATTTCAATCAGACTTGCTTAAATGTTCTGGTGTTATAACAGCATCCGGGTTTTCAACAACATCAGAAGCTCTTGTTTTAGGTAAAAAGCTATGGTCGATACCTGTAAAAGGTCAGTTTGAACAAATTGATAATGCTATAAAATTAAATAAGTTAGGAGTTTATACAGATAGCCTAAATTCTAAAAATTTAGAAAATTGGTTAAATAACTATGCTAAATTAGATTATAAATGGATTAATCCAATTGAAAGTATAGTTAGTAAAATAAAAGATATATATGAAAATTAAGACATTATTTATATCGGATATACACTTAGGTAATCATAAGTCACAAGCCGATAAACTACTTGAAGTTTTGAAAAAGTATGACTATGAAAATTTAATAATTGTTGGAGACTTCATAGATTTAACATCATTAAAAAAGAAATTCTATTGGAATGCTGATCACTCAACAGTTATTCAAAAAATTTTAAGATCATCTAGAAAGGGTGTTAAAGTAACCTACATATTAGGCAATCACGATTTCTATTTAAGGGGCTTAATAAAAGACCAGAATATAAATATTGGTGATATTGAAATCTGTGATGAGATGTATTATAAAACATTAAAAGGTGAAATGATATATATCTGTCATGGTGATCAGTTTGATGGCTTTGTTAGATTACACCCAATACTATATGTATTGGGTGATTGGGCTTATGAAATGAGTTTTAAGATTAATAAATTATATAATTGGTTTAGAAAAATTGTTGGTCTTGAATATTGGTCTTTATCACAATATCTTAAATATAAAGTTAAAAACGCACTCACATATATTAATGACTTCAAATTTTTATCACTTAAAAAATTAGATGAGGTTGATTGTAATTCAATTATGATAGGACATATTCATACACCATCTATTGAAAAAATAGGAGAAAAAACATACTATAATACTGGTGATTTCTGTGAGACTTGTTCATATTTATACGAAGATTTAGATGGTGAGATTAATCTAATGTTTATATAGAGATATGATTTCTCAATTAAATTTTTATTAAAGATTTCTTATAAATCCATCTTATTTGACCACATGACCAAATTTTATAGTATCCAATCTCTTTCATAATTTGTTCCTCGGTTTTATTATTATCGTATCCTAGTTTAACTAGTTTTTTCTTATTGAAATTAAATCTATGGTATCTTTTATTTAAATTTGTCCAATAATAATTCAATGATGTTTCACCATCATTTATAAACCCTAGTTTAGAATATAAATCTCCAGTGAAAATAGATTGGTCTGAATAAGATATTAGATTATCAAAATCATTATTTTTGATAAAATGTTTAAAGAGTCTAGACGCTGATCCAACTACTGATAAATTTATTTTATTACAAAATCTAATTAATTCTAAATTTAATTTGCTATTTAATCGTCTAATACCAAAAGTCATTAATGAAACTATTTCATTATTATATTTTAATGCAATACATGTATTTGCATTGGTACCACCTTGTATATGATTTTCATTTAAAAAAATATTAGAGGTTTTATTATCAATTAATTCTATTTCGCATTTTCTAGCATATATTTTTTTATTACATAAATTTAATTTATTGATTAAAATAGATTTAACAATTTCTTTTTTGTTTATCCAATCGTCTTCCCATATATGAATTAATGATATATTATTTTCTTTGCATTTTTTAGTTTTTTCATAGTGATATAATTTATCTTTAAATTTATCACTATGATAATATAAGCCATTAAATTCTATCCCTAATCTTTTCTCTGGTATGTAAATATCTATTTCTCTACCTCCTATTAATTCCCTAGAATTTAAAATAGTATTTACATTTAGACTTTTTATAAAATCACCTAATTCTGTTTCTTTTATAGAGGTTTGGTCATCCTTTGGATAACAAACCAAACAAGAATTGTTATCAAATTTCAATCTACTTCTAAATAGGTCATGATTTATTTTAAATTCATGATTACAATCAATTTTTAATAATGTATATTCTTTATTATCAAAGTCATAATTTAAAAGTTCATATCCGAGGTTTTTATAATATTCATATCTTGTATCAATTATTCGCTTTGATGAATCGTGTGAGAATTTTTCATTTTTCATATGACTAGAAAAGCCATATCTATAGAAGTTAGTTTCTTTTATTTTATTTATAACATCTGGATTTAGTAAGCTTGTGGCAAATCCCCAATTTTTTAAACATGTTTTTTCAAATTTTTCTTTGAATTCATCCGACTTTGAATAGTGGTCAACTCCATGTTCTTTACAAAAAAGACCATATTTATTTTTAAAATCATTAGAGTTTATATATTTATCTACCCCATATTTAATCTCAACAGTCTCTGATATCTTTTTTTTAATTTTATCCGATTTGAATACATTATCAACACCCCAGTTTTTTATATTTGTTTCTATTTTTTTATCTTTAATTGATTTAGATTTTGACACATTATCAACACCATATCTATTTATGCAAGTTTCTTTAGATTTATCTCTATTTGTATAATTCTTATCACCATACTTTTCAAATTTTGTTTCCCTTATTTTTTTAGTATTTATATAGTTTTGGTCACCATATTTTTCTAATTTTGTCAATTTAGATTTAAAGCCGCAACACTTTGAACATGTGTATATTAATGTAAAATCTTTTGTGTTTTTAATATATTTATTAAATAATATATTATTTTCAGTTTGACAAATCTCACACCTAACATCAATTTTTATACCTGATGATTTTGGTAGATCTCTTGTATTAATCTCTATTATTTCGTTATTGATACAATCATATCCAATGGAGTTATAATATAATCTGCAATTAGGATTAACCTTTATTTTTATTTTTTCATATACTATCATAATCTATATATTAATTTCTAAGCCCTTCTATATATCTAGGGTGAGTTAGTTTTTGATAGATTAAACAAAAAAACATTTATATAATATATAAAAGTATGATGAAAGAGAAAACAATATCAGAATTTCTATCAATTGATTATAAAGATTTCGCAATGTATGTTGTAGAGGGCAGAGCTATTCCATCTGTGATAGATGGCTTTAAACCTACACAAAGAAAGATTATTCACGTTTCAAATGATATCTGGAAGAATGGCGGTGAAAAAACACTTAAAGTATTCCAATTGGCTGGTAAAGTAGCATCTGATGCTTTCTATCATCACGGTAATACTTCTTTAGAGAATGCTATTATAACAATGGCTCAAAAGTTTAAGAACAATGCCCCTTTATTAGAAGAAGATGGTCAGTTTGGATCATTACGTTCGCCACAAGCTGGTGCCCCTCGTTATATTGGTACTAAATTATCAGATAACTTTAGATTGATTTATAAAGACTTTGAACTACTTGAATATAAAGAAGAAGAAGGTGAATCAATTGAACCTCACTTTTTCTTACCAATTGTACCAGCGGTATTGCTAAATGGTTCATCTGGTATTGCTGTAGGTTTTGCATCAAATGTATTAAACAGAGATATTAAAAGTATCATTGATGCTTGTGTTAAAGTTTTAGCAGACAAGAATCCAGGTGAAGTTAAACCATCATTAAATGGATTTATTGGTGAGTTTATTCAAGATAAAGATAATAATAAAAGATGGATGATTAGGGGTAAGTTTGTAAGATCAAATACTTCTACTGTTAAGATTAGTGAACTTCCACCTTCTATGACTTATGAAAAGTATGAAGAGATTCTAGATAAGTTAGTTGATGATAAATTAATTGTTTCTTATGATGACAACTGTAAAGATAATATTGACTACACTATAAAATTCACAAGAGCCGATTTAGATAAGTTGGATGATGAGAAGCTAATTAAGTTATTAAAGTTAGAGGAATCATCTACTGAAATATTCTCAACACTAGATGAGTTTGGTAAGTTAATGATATTTGAAAGCACATCAGATATTATTAAATACTTTGTTAACTTCAGGCTAAAATACTATCATAAAAGAAAGCAGTTCTTATTCGACAAAATGAATAGAGAATTGAAAATACTTTCTAACCGTGGTAGATTCATCAAAGCTATTATTGATGGTAAGTTAAAAGTAAACAATGTTGCTAAGTCAATTATAATTGAATGTATTGAAGTAATGGGATTAGATAAGATTGATGACTCTTATGATTACTTATTAAGAATGCCTATCTACTCTTTAACTAAAGAGATGTATGATAAGATTAAAGAAGATTTTTTAGCTAAGAAAGAAGAGATTAAAATATTAGAAGCAACTGACCCTAAAGATATGTATCTATTAGATTTAACTGAGTTAAAAAAGAAGTTTAAATGAAACCACATAGAACTTGGTTTAAAATAATATTTAATCCTATTTTAAGAAAGTTTGGATGGTCTATTGTTAGTGTATTTGATGATAGTAAATTAAAGGGATATCAACTAAAAAGATATCCAGAAAATTGTGAAGTATTAAAAAAGAAATTTAAGTCATGGAAAGAATGAAAAGATATGATGATTTTAAGAGTGAAGGCAATGAAACTGAATACCTAACTAAAGAAGAACTGCAAACAGTAAAATGGACTAAATATAAAATTATTGTTCCAACCGAAGAAGATAAAGAAGAGTTAGAGAAAGCGTTTGAACACATTCACTACTCTGATATTGATACAGATAACATTGCAGTTAATCAATTAGCTCATGAATATCTAACTGAAGAAAGAACTGGAGATACTCAAACTAGAAACAATATTATTGTTGATGAAGAACTTTACAATAAATTAAATGAATCAAAGATCAATTAACCTTTCTCCTTGGAAAGAAATCTCTATCTCAACTGAGGTACAACATCATACTCTAATTGACATGGCTACTATTATCATAGAAAATGATGAAAACTACTTCTTCATTGAAGATGATGTTGAGAAAATAATGGATGTTAGCTCTATGCCTCACTATATAAAAGAAGATTGGATAAACTACAATAAAAAAGAATTAACACAACCAATTCTTGATAAACATATTAGAGTTTATACTTATAAATATGAATATCAATATCCACCTAGTGAAACAACTGAGAAAACACTTTCTATACTAAAATCAATAAAAAGACATTTACTTATTAAAAAGATAATTTAATTCTTTATATTTGTTTCATGAAAAATTTAAGACAGAGAATAGAAGATAAAGATCCATTTAAAGACTTTTCTCCAGTAGGAACTAAAGACTGTCAAGGTGTTTGCGATCGTCAAGTTGTAATGACAAAAGAGAGTACCGTTATAGTTTGTAACGGCTGTATGAGAATTATAATGGATAATCGAAATGGTAAATAATTCAATTGTGACAACATCTATAAATTACATAGAATCAATTATTGATATACATCAAGAGACACATGGTATTTACTTCCATAGTAATCATCGTGAGTATATTATAGATAAAGTTAATAAAGGAGTTTATGCATTTCAAGTGAAATATCGCTATAGTATGCCAGGTGGTTCTGAGACTGGGACAAAAGGAATTAAAAATTTAGATTATTCATTACTAAGGTCAAAAAATATTTATGGACCAGGTGGTGAGATTTTTAATAAACTTTGGTCATATGACGGTGGTCAAAGATATCAATGGACTGAGATAGAGACTTTATTTTTTGATCCATCGGTAATAAGAGATATTAAACTAGAAGAAATTATTCAGTGATTTCGCTTTAGTTTTTTTGTGTTAAATATTATTTTCTAAATATCTATTCCATAATTTTTTATTTATAATTTTTTCTAATATATTTGCTTTATGAAACAGGAAAGTATATTTAATATGATTGATAAAAAGATAATTCAAAGTCTTATTGATGGTGCTGCTCCATCTTTTATTCAGAAGGATCTTAATACTAATATAAGTAGATTCCTTTATAATATTCAAAAAGACGATAAGACAGTTGATGTCTTGAGGTTACTTAAGATGAAAGCAGAGACCATAACACCTTCAAAGACTAAGTATCAAGTAATGTATATTAAAGTTTGTGCTCAAAGAGTTAAAGACTTAGATTGGTTGATAAAGAATAAATATAAATTTCCTAAAATACCTAATTCTCAAGTATTTAAATTAATAAAATTAAAAGAAAAGCTTTCAATAGAAAACTCTCTTCCTTTCTAATCTATTCTATTTGGTAAATTATCTAATTTTTATTATATTTGTATTATGAAAATAAATACAGAAAATAAAGCTATCCTTTGGTCAATTCTTGAAAAATATGACAATATTTCAGAATATTCAAATTTCTGTGATACTCTTTCTAGATTAATTCAAGGTAAAATAAACAACAATGATATTCTTGTTATTTATCAAAGCCTTTTAGTCATTGACATTATTGATAGGGAAAAAATCGACTCTACTATTGGTTCTGAAATAGATTCTTGTTTGTTTTCTATCTAGAAATCATGTAACACCATGATGTTTATTCTTAATAATAATACTTGAGATTTTGAAAATTCTTGATACTGGATTTTTTATAGAAAGAGAGTATTTCTATTTTTTTATCCATTGAGTAAATTTCAAAATAGATTCTTTTAGTGATTCTACAAAATCAAACTCTCTTAGGAAGTCTCCAAAATCTTCAAGATATCCTTTTTTGCTTTCATCAAATTTATCTTTAGTCCATTGCCAGTTAAAAGAAAGAACGTCTGGTGTTTTGAATCCAAAGAATGAAAGAACTTGCTTTTCTAATTTAACGGCTTCTTCTCCGTTCCAGTTGTGACCAGTTGCTATAACACCAACTTCTTTATCTTTAAGTAAATTAGATTCACCTAAGGTTGTGTGTCTGTTATCTAACCAAGTTAATCTCTCAACTAACTCACCGTAAACAGCATTCATTTTACCCCAACGGATAGAACCAAAGAAGATAACTATATCTGCATCAAAAATAGCATTTGCTACTTTATACATTTCATCTGATTTATTATTAAGTGCTGCCCAACATCTAATATTACCTGTTGGATTTTTTTCTTTATCATCTAACTTTGCTTCTTTTAAACCACAAGTATTACCTCTTTTAGTTGAAACATTTCCTTCACAAGGAAATATTTTTAATTTAGCAACATTAATTAGTTGAATCCTATCAGATCCTAACTTTTTAATAAGTTCATCAGCTATTATTGATGATTTAGGGAGTTCAATATCACCATCCCATCTATTAGATGTTGTTAAGAAAAGAATTTTTTTATCCTTTTGTTTCTTTAAGTAGTTATATAGTTTCTTTAAGCTATCCATTATAAATTATATATTAAATTTTAGCCTTACATAAATTGATAAAGTTATCTAAAATAGGAAAAGTTTCATTAATATTTTCAGGATGAAAAAGAGTACCAAATCTATTTTTACCATTTGATATACCTGAGATTTTATTATTTATTTCGGAAATTATTTTGAAACCATTTGGTACTTCTAAAGGAAAATCGTGAAAGCAAAATGATAATTTCATATTACCTAAATCAATTCCATTGAATATTAATTCATTCTTATCATAGGAATCTAAAATAAGATTTTCACAAACCTCATTCACAGAACCTATTTCAGAACCATAATATTTAGCCATTGATTGAAATCCGTAGCAAATTCCATAAACTGGACACTCAAGTAATTCAAGAGATTTAAAGTTTAATTCATTTGTTTCAATATCATTAACTCTAAAATCAGAACCTGTTGATATAGCACCTATAATATTATAGTTATTAATAGTTTCTAATAATTCATCAATGGTTTCAACTATTTTATAACTAACATCGGTTGTGTCTAAATATTTCAAAACATTATTCAAGTATTTATTTTTTGGTGGTTTTGAATTATCAATAACCAAAAAATAATCTTCTTTTTTATAAGTATTAAACTCCTTGAATAATTTTAAATTTCTCATTATATTATATATTAAATTCATTTTTATTTTTATATATAGGATATGAGATTTTTAAAATATTTTGAGTCTAAAGAAAGTCCACAAGAATTATTAGTTAAATATGCTGATGATATTGTTAGAGTTCTGCCTTTATATTATAATAGTCACTCAACAGATAGTATACACTATCAAATAGATGAATTGATATGGGAATGTAGAGAGGCTGATAGACTAAGAGGTGATGATGAAGTTTTAAATGAAGAAGTTGTTAGACAACTTATTGAAGACTTGAGAGGTAAATTTCGCGAAATAGATAAGTTACTTAATGTTTACTATGATTGTTTACCTCATATTAAAAGAATAGATCCTAATATAGAAAAAGACATTGAGGAAATATTTTTAGAATATTCAGATATGGGTAATGTTAGGGTATCTAAAGTATCTTACTTTAATGATAATAGATATGCAGTTAAAATAGAAATGAAAGATGTATTTCTTAATATTAATTTTGAAGAAGTATTTGGTAGAATAAAAGAATTAGGATTTGAAAGTTACCATGTCGAGGGTTCCAAAAATGGTAGTTCAGAGTTGATGACTATTAGTTTTTGGGAGCCATCTAAATCTTAATAACATAAAAAAAACCCACTCTAAAGTAGGATTTTGTTTTAGTCAATCATATTA
>Ga0114959_10004321_pt1 | contig 10925 bp, 11 predicted proteins | sample C_130625_EF_Meta_FD_87317 | JGI IMG/M metagenome (GOLD analysis project Ga0114959, IMG submission 87317) | Freshwater microbial communities from Lake Croche, Canada to study carbon cycling - C_130625_EF_MetaG | ecosystem: Environmental > Aquatic > Freshwater > Lake | place: Lake Croche, Canada...
TCACCTGGACACACGAGGCGATGAAAGAGTCTTCCACGGCCAGCCCCTGAAAACCGTGTTGGTGGGCGCGATGTAGCCAAGCCCCTGTACTCAACATCACCACCGCGCAGTAAAATAAGAACATGCCTATGCGAATGGTCTCATTTATGAATATGTCTTTAGATGTTTTGGTCAGAACGGAGAGATGCGGGGCCCATTTAGGCGTTGCCGTACACGTTCCCGTAATTTTGGACCCGGGCCAGCCATTTTTCTTTAATCGGCTGCGACACCGTGGTATAAAAGTGGCGCTCGTATTCTTCGGGTGACGAATAGTACAGAGCTCCGTACTGGTCACCGGTCACCTCGGGCAACGACAACCCCACCTTGAAATAATTTCCCTCCTCTTGGCGGCCCACCACCGTGGTCTCGCGGATACCACTGATGGCGTTACGGATATGGGTGCCCGGGGCATACCGCGTCAAATAGAATTCCACCGGCACCCGCTTGCCGCGCACCTGCTGAAAAATATGGCGATGTCCGCGGTCCGATCCGACAAAGGTGTTCCCATTGATGCGCGAAGTATAGGGGCGTCCTCCTCGCGTCGTTTTCCCTTTGCGGTCACTGTACACCGATTCTTCGTCTTGGTACGAATACGGTACAAACGAATACACGGAACCGGTCTCGGCGGCGTCCAGGTAATCGCCCGCCACGGCGGGCGCGCCGCTGCTGTTCTCCATGGGGTTTTCCGCCAACATGTTATTTAGGAATAGTGTGGTCTACCGATAAACGGTGAGTGGGATGGTTGAGTTGCCGGTACTGAACGTCTACCTTGTTATCGTCGCAATGCTTTATGTGGGTTTTTCGTGTTGACCTCGGTTTCGCGCTATAGTATAACTAAGTGATGGACCCCCGACTGACGGTAAATGTGAAAGAGGTGCCCCTCTTGGGCATGATAGGATGGATACTAAGTATCTTGGTACGCATCGCAGAAGTGGTGATAGACGCCGCCATGTGGGTCGTGGATAGGGCCGTCTATTTCATAGAAAGTGTGTACGGGTTCCTCATCAACGGCGTCCAGGCCACGTTTCCACTGTCACTGGGATTCGTCTTGGTGTTTTGGTTCATGGCGTTCATGGCATTCTCCTTGGTCATGTTTTTCGTGCATAGCGTGCTGGGCATGTCGTTGATTCCTCTGACGGGGGACGGGGTCAATTATCCGGATCGGGCGACCGAAGTGATGGTGAAATCCATTCAAGGATGGATGCTGTTTTTGTTTGTGATGGCGTTGGTATGCGCCTTCCACACTTAAGAGGGGTGGTTTCCAAAGGGTTTCCAACGATGCATCTTGGTCCGTTTTCCTAAAGATCCCTGGAGGGGTCCAAGAATGGGGAACAGAGGGACAACGAGACGTATATGATCCTATACATCTCGTTGGGTGAGGGAACGTGGTCCAAGGTTTCTACGGCGTCCTTTTGGAGGATTTTCCTAAAGAACCCTGGAGGTACCAAGAATGGGGAACAGAGGGATAACAAGACATATGTGATCCTATACATCTCGTTGGGGGTTTGTAACAATTGTCAACGCCCCCCTTCTTGGTCCGTTTTCCTAAAGATCCCCGGAAGGGCCAATGGATTGTATGTGATCCTGTACTCTCGTGGGCGTTTCCAAGAATACGCAACGCCCCTTCTTGGTCCGTTTTCCTAAAGACCCCCTGGAAGGGGGCAATGGATTGTATGTGATCCTGTACTCTCGTGGGCGTTTCCAAGAATACGCAACGCCCTTTCTTGGTCCGTTTTCCTAAAGATCCCTGGAAGGGGCGGGGCGGGGTCGGGATCCAATACCTCTCGTTGGAATGGGTGCCCCCGTAAAGGGCATAAACCCATCGGGCGATAAAACGTAACTTGGTCTGATTGGTGGGTTGAAAGAAAAACACATGGCCGTTTGGATAGATCACCTAAATGCCCCCTTCCCCGCGCCCATAGAAGGATATTTGGAATGGCACAGCTCGGACGACCTGCCTGACGCGTTGCGCCCTCGTACCTGGCCCGCGGGGGCGACCTCCTTTGGTACGGTACATTTGGAGGTACCCGAGGTGCCGATGTCGTCCACCCCTTTAGCCATCCTTGTCAGCCTGGATCGTTCGGGGTCCATGACCGACGTATGTGGCGACGGACGCACCAAGCTGGAACACATCCAACATGTCTTGAAAAACCTCTGTGCCATGGTGGCTAAATACACGTCGTCAGGGGCCGTCTCGGTACGCATTTGTTTCTTGGTATTCTCCCACGATGTCACCAATATTTTACAAGAGAGATATACGGCGCTGGGTTCGGTAGACGCGGGAGGAGGCGCGGCCGCCGGGGCCGGGGCCGATCCAATTACTTTAGACGACGGCTTCGTGGACATTATCCCGGAACATCTGCCGGCCATTTACGACGCCCTGGACCACATTGATGCATGGGGACTCACCAACCTGGAAAAATCCTTCAAATACGTGCATACCAAGATGGAAACGTACCGGGCCAGCCATCCCGGCCATCGCGTTGTCCATATTCAGATGACGGACGGCGAGGCGACGGCGGGGAAAAAGACCCCGGCCGAACTCCAAGCGTGGGTGGACCCCACCGACCAACATATTTTCGTGGGGGTCGGCGACGACCACGACAGCATGTTGCTCAATTACCTGGCGGACCGGTCCCCTTTAGGCGAATACCGGTTCATGGACCAGTTGGAGAAATCCGGGTGGATTTGCGGGGAGATCCTGTACAATCTCTTGTACCCGTTTCCTCGGAACGACGACATACTGCATCTCCGGATGACCGAGGGAATGCGCGTGTACGATTGGCGTACCAATGCGTGGACGACCGAATTGGTCCTGCCACTTTTAGCCGGAAAGATGCAGAAGGATTATCACCTATGCATGGAAGCGGGGGGTGTAGACGGGGAAGCCACTGCTGAGGCGGCGGCCGTGTATATATGCAATACGGACGGAGCGCTGGTGAACATTCTGACGGCGTTGCCGCCCTTAGTAGACGTCGTCACGGGGGAACGTGTACCCACCGATTTGACTAAATATTTGCTGAGACAACGTACCCAAGAGTGTTTGTACCGAGTCAAAACCTACGAGACGGCGGTACGGGACCGACCTCGGCTGGGTCGGCGAATGGGTCCGAACCGCGAAGACGACGGTACGACAGAGGACGTGAACAGAGTGCGGTGTCCGGATATTGCGACGCTCCATGCGGAATTGGCCCAACTTTACCGCGAGTTGGAACTCAGAAAGGAAGTGGCCACCGAGGACGCCGACGTGGACTTTATTCAAGTCTTGATGGACGATGTGCGGGTCACCCAGGGAACTTTAGGCACCTTCCGGGGTCATATGTACACATCCTCGCGAATGACATCCCAGGGAAACCAACACTCATATACGCCGACGGGGTCTACTATGACTGGTACGATGCCTGTAGAATGGTATACGAGGAACACGACCACTTACACGAATTCGTCAGTATTTAGCATGATGACGGAGGTCGCCGGCGGTGAACCTTACACAGTCAAGTGAAAATCACCACATAAAAACACGTGCATTATCCTATACACAGGGATTGCTGTAGGATGCCGTCCAAGAATCAAAAAAAGGCGAAGAAGGCCGCGGCGGCGGCCACCGCCTCCGGGACCACCGTCCCCGAGAATTTTCAAAAGATGATATCCGACATGTGCGCCGACTTGTCCACCACGTTTCCGGAGTACGCGGCGTCTTGGTCGGCATGGACGGCGGCGGCACTGGATGCCCTCGCACCGGAGGAACGCGAGCAACAGGTCCGCCGGCTTTTTCAGCACTGCACGGCGGTGTTCCCAGAGCGGTTTTTTGACATCCTGTACAAGAACGCCGACATTTTCGCACCGGGGAACACCACGAACACGGAGTTCCTACCGGGCGTGGATTTCAAGACACTCTTTCAATGCGAGGGGGTCAGTGAAAATACCTGTAACGTGTTGTGGAATTATTTGCAGTTGATTTTATTTACCATTGTCGGCAGTGTCAACGATCGGTCACGGTTCGGCGACTCCAAGAACCTGTTTGAGGGTATTGACGAATCGGACCTCTTGGAGAAACTCACGGAGACCATGAAAAGCATGACGGATTTCTTCCAAGGCATGGCGCCCGAGGGCCCTGATACCGGGGACGCAGCCGACACCGAAGGCAAGTCGTCCGATCGCGAGGAGATACCGATCCCGCCGCCCCCGAATTTCCCTAAAATGCCCAATTTAGAGGAATTGCACAACCACCTGAAGGGCCTGTTTGACGGCAAAATCGGGGCCATGGCCAAGGAACTGGCGGAAGAGATTTCGGGCGACCTGTCCAGCATTTTAGGCGAAGACGCCAAGGACATCCGGTCCACGAAGGACATGTTGCAGAAGCTGATGAAGAACCCCGCCAAGATCAGCCAGCTCATCCACACCATTGGCGAGAAACTGAAGAAGAAGATGAGCAGCGGCGAAGTGTCCCAAGAGGAGTTGATGAAGGAGGCGACGGACCTCCTCAACCGCATGAAGAGCATGGGCGGCGACATGGGGGCCTTCAAGGACATGTTTAAGAATATGGGAATGCCCATGCCGAAGAACGCGCGCATGGACATGAATGCCCTCAACCGGATGACGCAGCAGCAGAGCATGCGTGAACGGTTAAAGGCGCGCATGATGCAGAAGAAGATGGCCGAGGCCGAAGCCGCGATGAAGGCGGCCGCTACCCAGAGTCAGACCCCTGGTAATGCGGCCAATCCAAACCTTTCTTTAGAAGAATTGTCGCGTTCCTTGGGTCTAGACCTGAACGAGACGGTGGGCGCCACCGCGCCGAAGCCGTCTGCAGGCAAGAAGAACAAGAAGCGGTAACAGTGTAAAAACATCATAGTTACGATAGTTGTGCTCGTCAACTGCCGAAGCCAATGACAGGTATAGGATCCTATACATGTCATTCAGCGCATCTCACCTTTGGTTTAGCACAGCTCACCTTCGGTTTAGCACAGCTCACCTTCGGTTTATGCCTGGACAGGCAGTTTAGACATCAATGTGTCGTTCGCCGGGCACGCCACTTCCATCTGTTTGAATTCAAAGCAGGTATCGGTACCATCTTTGTATTGGATCTTTTTCAAATTCTCCGGGGTGGGATACACGTAAATCTTGCGGGTTTCTCCCTGGTTGAACATGTAGACAGCGAGCAGACCAAAGAGGAAACTCAGGGCAAACACCGGAATACTGACGTACTTGGTGATTCGCATAGACCGGAACGTAAGGAACGTAAGGAACGTAAGTGACGTAAGGGGCGTATATAGTACGCGGTCACAATTGGACGCCAGAAACGTCGTATTCAATGCTGTAGGTAATGTCCAGGTCCATGTTGGTGAATCCGGGCGGCGAGGTAGACGATATGGCAAACGTGGAGAGCCATTGACGCAAGAGGTTGTCGGCCGCACTCGCACTAGCGTTCGCGTTAGAGGTAGCGGTATCATGGAGAGAAAACGTCGGCGGCAGGGTCAAGGTCGGTTCCGTTGCGGAACGGGAACGATTGCGCGGTGGGGTTTCTGCGGCTGCGACGGCCGCGGCACCGTCAGTACCTGACCCGACGTCGGAAAACGAGGCATCCCACAGGTTGTACCGGCACACGGGGCAACGCGAGTCGCGTAGAAACCAGCGGTAGAGCGGGGCCGCATGGAACACATGATTGCAATGCCGTATATGCGTCACCAAATCGCCTTCGTGGAAATTCTCCAAGGAAATCGGACATACCGACGGTTCGGCCTCGGACACTTGGGTAAGGGCTGCATTATAAATCCGGTTGACCGTGGTACGACGGATCTGTTCTTGGGTCAACATCGGTTGGCCTAAAGCCGGTCCAGGTGCTGGGACCCGGACCGGGGGGCGCAACGGAGCCGCCGTACGGTACCCGGCCGGGAGGTCTTGGAAAAGCGTCACCGTGCGCCCGACCCGGGGGCGCGCCGCCGCTGAGGGAGCGGTCATGCCCATTCGCACGGGCCCCCATATGGGCGCAGGGTTGGCCCCGGCTCCGACCGGGGCCGTGGCCGGGGGTCGGGGGTCGCTGCGCTGAATATCGTGCAAAGTGTCTAAACAGTCACGCATGATTTCGTTGTATTCGTGCATAGTGCGGCTATAGGGGTACACCAAGTTATCTAAAAAAATGGCCTGGGTGCGGTGCGACCGGTGTTCGCGGTTCAGGTAATCCATGATATAGGAAATGGTACGCTGATACTCCATGATGTTGGTATGGTACAGTTGTATCAGTTGATTATAACTATGGAGGAATGACCGCGTGATGCCCGTGGTGCCTTCTCTAGAATAGTCGCGTGGTACGTCGCGTGATAAAAACGGCGGCTCCATATAAAACCCCGACGTATCTTCATGACCCGATTCAGAACCCGGGGCCGCCGGCATAGACTGCAACAGATCTTGCAACCATTGTCCCAAGATTGCGTCGGTAGATGCCATGGCCTTTGTTACCGCACTGTACTTATTATACGGTGCCGTAAATAACTCATGCTATGAACGCCGCGGTTGACGACGGCGGGTACGTCGGCTAGGCTGTGCTGGCGCTTGCACTTGCGTTATCCCCGCCCCCTTTTGCAACTGAATGAACACTTCCCGGCATTCGCCGTCCAGGTTGCGGAGAATGGCCTCTTTAGCGCCACTCGCTTTGATTTCCAGGATCATTTGGAGGACCCGTCGCTCTAAATGGGCCTTCACGACGGGGTCCTCTTCGGCGGTGCGTACCACCGAATCTATGATACGGTCAATCATGACCGGGGCAGTCTTGACAAACAGTTCAGCGAACCCGCTGGTGAGGCATTTTTTTAAATCGTCGGACAGGGGGGCCAAACTGGTACCAATGGTTCCGATGATGGGTGCCCAGTTGAGTTCACGATCCGGAATCATGCTACCTGCAAATAAACCTTCTTCTAAAGGGGAAAGACCACTGGAAAACGTCTTGATGTTGGATATCGGCGGTCGTTGCGGCATAGCGGCAGCAGAAGCAGCAGAAGGCGTCATGGACCCGGAAGGATCCGACGGATTCGGACCAGAGGGACCAGAAGGACCAAGACCACCTGAACCAATACCACCTGAACCAAGACCACCTGGAGGAGGTGATGTGAGTGCGGGTGCAGGGGCAGAAGACAGCCGTCGTTTCAAATCGTCGTAGCCGCCCACCAATTGGCCGCCCATGAAACACCGTGGGTAGGTTCGGACTTGGTCATTTTTTCCGGCAATGTAGTTGACCAGGGTGGCCGCGACGTCGTCCCATACCGTATTCACCGAGAGACCGTACTGGGTCGCCAACCGCTTGGCTTCGTTGCACCATGGACAGGAGAACCGGGTAGGACATACGATCAGGACTTCATTGGGCAGGGTCCGATTCTGGACCAATTGTGTTTCAAAATTATTTACGAGACTGTTGACCGCCATCACATACTACTGTATTTTGTGATATTTTTTGCGCGTATAGGCCCGGCCGCCGTCACCGCCTCTTATCCGGGGCCCGGCCCGCGGTTGGCAGCCGTCGCCAAAATGACGCCGAATGTCCACCCGAAGTTGCGGCGACGGGTCTTTGAGAATATGCGTCATGATATTGCCTATTTGCCGGTCCACTGTCTTGGTAATCTCCGGATTGAGTATTTTAGTAGCCCCTAGTAAAGGTAGTGGCGCCGTTTCGCTGATGTTGGTGACAAACAACGATTTCCTTAAAGTGGTGTGGACATCGTTGACACAGGTGATGGCCACACCCTTGAACAGATTGGCGACGCCTTCACAGAGACACTTTTTGATCGCAATGTACTGGGTATCAAAGAGGGTCCGAAACGGCACCTTGGTCGGTTCCGTATTGGCCCCGGCATCGCTCAATTTCTGAAGAAAAGCGGACACCCCGCTCTGCTGGCCCTGGCCCTGGCCTTGTCCTTGACCTTGACCCTGGCCTCGGCCCGGGCCTCCGGCTTGTCCTTGGCCCCGGCCCGCGGGAGACCCTACTGCTGCTGACTGACCACGACCCGCAGGGGGAGAACGACCGAAACCTGAACTCGGCGCCGCCATGGCCCCGGTAACAGGACGACCTGGAGCCGCACTACGACCCATAGACATAGTAGAAGCCCCTTTCATTGGTCACCTGGGGAAGATCATATACAATCCTTGGACATTTCATTCCTATGCGGACGGGCGAAGGTATTTCGTGAATATCTGACCGGGGTTTTCCCGCTCGCGGTTCGCCGCCGCCCGTTGTTGAGGGGTGAGGGGGGTGGTTGGGTACACGATTTTACCCGTGGACAAGGCGGTGGTGCCGCCGGGGGCGGTTGAGGGAATGGCACACCCTCCGCTCAAGTATCGCACGAATTCGGCCTTGGTGCTGGGGGCGTCAAAGGCAACATTGATAATGTCAATGACCAATTTACGGTTGAGATCGCGAATGACGGGGTCTTCGCGAATCATACCTTCAATGCTGGTCATCGTCACGGCCCGGATGCTGGACCATTGGTCCACGAACATCCGCTGGTAGGCGTTGCAAATAAACTGTTTGAGCTGGTCGGGGGAATCCATGTAGTCTATTTCTACCAAGGGGGTGAGGGGCGCCGAGGTCGGGGTCGGGGCCGGGGCCGGGGCGGGTCTTGGTGCCGTAGGTGCGGGTGCGGGTGCGGGTGCGGGTCCATCCCCCCCTCGGAAAAAGGGCGTCCCGGGTTCGCCCACGGGTACCGCCGTTTCGGGAATGTAACAGGGTCCACGTAAATGTTTCAGAACCATGGACTGGGTTTCGGGACTCTCCAGGAGTCGCCGAATGACACTCCGTAGACCGGGGATCACATACTCTTGGACGATGTTGGTCTCTTGCAACATCCGTCGCACCGTATTCACAATGACCTCTTTCAGTTTCTGGCCGTGTTGCTGGAACATCCGGGAAAATTCGTTACAGAAATACAGGTGGATTTGGTAGGCCAATTCCTTGAACATGTCGCCAATGAGGGACGAATTGGTCCCGTTCAACAGATTGTCGGTCGGATGCATCCGTTCCTTCAGAGCTTCGTGCATTCCCTCGTAGGCCCCCACCACCCGAATCGCCCCGGAAAATGGGTCGTTGCCTTGGACATTACTCAACATCTTGGGGAGGTTCTTCTTCAGATCCTCGGGCCGCGAATGTTTGATGAATTCGGTCCCCACGTTAAATCCTTGGGCCACCGCATTTTCGGCGTCCGTGGCGGCTTGCATACCTTGTTGCACTGATTGCATGGTTTGCTGGGCCGCGGCGGCACCAGCCATAAATTGCGCCATGCTACTCGGGTTATAGTATGTCGGCAAAAATTGATTCGCTGCGTTTGAACCGTGGTCAAAGTATCATCCCGTGATTATATTTTACGACGGTCAACCATACCGTGCGCGTTACTTCCTAAACCTGTATGAACGTGACCGGTAAAAAAACCAAGAAGAATCAGCGCCAATTGTCGTTCACGGAAAAGACCCGTCTATGGGAAATATTTGATCAAGATATCAAGACCGTGGAGGAAGAGCCGGAGGTGACCGCCCCCGAAGAAACCACAGAACTGGAGCCAACGGAGGCACCGACCGAGACCGCGGCGGAACCTCATTTCCACCGATGCCAGGCATGTCAGAATGTGCTTACCATCACGGAAGACGGATTCCCCACCTGCACCAATTCCCTTTGCAGCATTATTTATAAAAACGTGCTGGATTATTCCCCCGAATGGCGCTATTACGGGGCCGGCGATGGCGCGGCCGACCCGACCCGCTGCGGTAATCCCATCAACCCCCTGTTGGTAGAATCGTCGTTTGGATGCAAGATTTTAGGCAACAGTCGGTCCTCGTACGAAATGAAGAAAATCCGCAAATGGACCGAATGGCAGTCCACCACACACCGGGAAAAATCGCTGTACGAAGAGTTCCAATTTATCACCATCATGGCCCAAAATGCCGGTATCCCCAAGATCTTCATTGACTACGCCATGGTCATTCACAAGGACATTTCGGAACAGAAAATGTTTCGGGGGATGAATCGTGACGGCATCAAGGCCGCGTCCATCTACATCTCGTGTCGCCTAAACCAGTGCCCGCGCACCGCCCACGAAATTGCGGAAATCTTCAAACTGGACAAACAAAGCACGACCTACGGCTGTTCCATGGCCGTGAACATCTTTAACAACATTGAGCGCAACATGGCGCCGTCCCATAAGACCGAACTCGGTACCACCACGCCCAGTGCCTTCATTGAACGTTACTGCAGCCGACTGAACATCCCCAATGAACTGGCTATTTTAGCCAAATTCATTGCGCAAAAGGTGGAATCCAACAACATTGTATGTGATAATACCCCGCAATCGTCAGCGGCGGGCATCGTCTTCTTTGTCTCCCAAATATGTCATCTGAATATCACGAAAGTGGACATCAAGGGTATCTGTGGTGTGAGCGAAGTCACCATCAACAAGTGCTTTAAAAAACTGGATTCCATCCGTGAACAATTGGTACCCCGATGCATCTTGGACAAATACTGACCCCGACCCCGACCCCGACCCCTCATCTCTCTCTCGTAAAACATGGTATTTATTTTTTCTTTGCATAATTCAATCAATCAGCAAATGCAGTCGGAATCGGATCAAGAGGTTCAGTATTCTGAGGAAGTGGTCGCACAGGACCAACATGAGGAGACGGTTCAAGAACCGGAAGAACCTATGCCTCAGGAGGAACCCGAGCAAGACCAAGAATTAGTATTTGAGCAACCCGAGCAAGCACCAGTGGAAGACCAAGAATTGGTATTTGAGCAAGCACCAGTGGAAGACCAAGAATTGGTATTTGAGCAACCCGAGCAAGCACCAGTGGAAGACCAAGAATTGGTATTTGAGCAAGCACCAGTGGAAGACCAAGAATTGGTATTTGAGCAA
>Ga0114959_10004322_pt1 | contig 10925 bp, 10 predicted proteins | sample C_130625_EF_Meta_FD_87317 | JGI IMG/M metagenome (GOLD analysis project Ga0114959, IMG submission 87317) | Freshwater microbial communities from Lake Croche, Canada to study carbon cycling - C_130625_EF_MetaG | ecosystem: Environmental > Aquatic > Freshwater > Lake | place: Lake Croche, Canada...
CAATGCCTTATGACGCCTGCGATTATAAAAAAGTTTGTGATAATGTATATTAACACAACTAGCGTACGAATGCAAGCAATTCGGTCCGATTCCTCGTCCGAACTGCCTGATTTTTCTCCTAACGCCTTAGCCCAAAGACGCCAAAAACGATTAGTCACCGTCTCTGTAAAATACGCTACGGCTTTTAGGAGTTTCCCACCATTCAATACGTTGAACAGCAACACCTAACTTAACCATTTTGGCTTGAACAAGTTCAGCCATCCAGCTACTAAGATGCTCGCTAGTTGGAACAAAGTCCACAACCATAAAGCCTTCAAAGTATTCATACTGCGGGGTCTTTTCTTCCAAGTCACTTAGATCCAAGTGATAACCGGCAATATGATCCGTGCCAGGAATGGTAATGGGAATAAGTTTACGATCCCCGATCATTTGCGGATACAACGGATCATTACGATCAATTACAAATTGGTGATCAATATATTCATTGATCCATTTCTTTAGCCATTCGAGATGTCTAAAGTCTGTAACCATTCCAGTGTTATCTAGTTTGTCACTTGTTAGGAAAACTTGCATTTTACCTTCGTGCCCATGTAGATGTCTACAAGCACATTTCAAGTCAGCCGCATATTCGCCGTTAAGTGTTTGAGTATGAACTCTGTGTCCGTAACAGAATTCAAATGTTTTATCAATAATCCAAGTCATCTTTTTTCCTTTGTTAGATGACACGCAGAGTGTTTAAAGTGGGATGAGCGCCGAGTCCACTTAGTAATTATACACTCTTACTTAGGATTGTCAACAGTATTGGTGACTATTTTTAAATCTGGTTTGCCACCGTTTAACATTCGAAGCTCTTCTAATTTACGAGCTACTTCTTCAAAATGGTCATCGGTATCTTTCATAATGCTTAACATTGTCAGCATTGTACTTAAACTCCAGTGCCACCAACTGATACAGGTAATTGATAAGATTATCATACCTGTATAAAAAATAACAGCCCACGGTGTTCCGTAATGAATATACAAAATACCAGCGGCCCCGGAAAATAGTGCGGGTGCGATTACAGAGTAGATTCTCCAGCCCCGTATTTGTTTGTATAACTCTGTAGTAATTGGTCCCATCATATTCGCCCTTGAGCAAATATTTATAGTAACCTACTTAGATATAAAGCTCCAGCTTAACTGATTAAACCAAACGGAGCCCACTGTCCAGGAGTACCTGCAACAATGCAAACCCAGCCCATGTGTGCGCCAACTGATGGTTCGGTGTTCCAACACGTATCGCCTTTGTTAAAAGAACCGTTAGTGGGTGCGACATCGGATGTAATAAATTTACGTCCGGCAAATCCAATGTTGCCAGCAACTTGTAAGGCCAGGGTTGGATCTGGACTATTAACATTAATACTTAAATTGCCAAATACTTTTACTGGTCGTATACTATTTCCAACATTGCCAATTGTTATATTATGGTCGGTAATTTCTAAAGCTGATTGATTGTCAATATTCACTGACAAGCTATCGGTAGTTATTGTAGAAAGATTTATAGAGCTAACTACTAGTTCACTAGTATTAATAGACTGAGCTGTAACATTAGACAGATTAGATAAACCAGTTACTGCTAAATGATCTAATGTACCAACTGTAGTCAAATTACTGTATATAACTGAAGAACCTAAATTTGTTTCAGATAACACTGGCTGATCATCGATTTGAAAACTTTTACCAGAACTTAGATTAAAATCTTCTGTAGTCCACAATGCAGAAGCAGTCATTAACAACAGTTTGTTACTAGGCGAACCGGACCAAATAATTCCTGTATCAATAGCACTGAATTCTAAATTGTTATTTGTTTTCTTGTCAGTTACAACTTCTTTAGCGTAAATTGTACCATGCACATGTAGATCAGTAGCTGATTGAGTTTTACTACCTATATGTGTTTCTCCAGCCCGGACAGTAATACGTGTAATATTATCAGTAACAATAACTAAATCGTTATTGGTAAACGAACCCATAACGGCCGCGCCGTTATTAGACCCTAGTATAACTTCAACGTTATCTGATACTACTCCAAATACAGCATTAGGACTTTCAGTATTAATACCAACTCTAGATGTATCGCTAGCAACAACTAACACATCACCTAAATTTGTGTCACCTACAACAGTTAAATTGTTCAAAGGAGCAAGCTGACGTAAACTACTTTTTATAACACTTGAACCGAGTGTGTTTGATGTAAGCACATCTAAATTGTTAATTTGGTAGGTATTACCTGGCGCCAAATCAAAATTCATATTAGTCCATAAACGCCCACCAGTTCTGTATGCCAATTGCGTTTCGGTATTTAATGTTCCCCACGCGATTCCTTGTCCGTTTAATTCAGCTTCAGTAGCCGCTGTAAATTTAGTAGAACCGTTATTGCCATTGTTGGTTAAATTATTGTTAATAATTTGATTGGCTTGTATAACGTCAACTATAAGTTTTCGTTGGACAGTAACGTCCCCGGTAACAGTTATGTCGCCGTTGACAGTTTCAGTTCCGTTAAGTACTAACGAACCTGTATGTGTAACATTACCTTCTAAACTAGTTAAATCTAGTTTATTAATAACAATTTTATCATCTTGTATGCTGAATAGTTGGCTCATGTACCTGGTCCTTTTGTATATTTATTCAAAGGAACCCTGAAGCTTCAGCCAAAAGAATACCCGCCAAAGCGGGTATTAACTGCTATTATTAAGCTACTTTAAGTAGAATAGTATCTTCGTTGATACGACCATTCATCTTAGTGTCCGTAGCATTAATGTCTTCTAAGAATTTACGCAACTGTACCTTACCAGCGGCCTTAAACTCTTTGAGTTTTTCTTCTGGCTTACGGATAGTTTTTTGCACACTCTTAAACTCGTCAAAGCCTGTAATTGTAGTTCCTTTTACACCTAATGTTTGAAACTCAGCGGCAACATATTTGCCTAGTTTACGTGTCTTAGTGTTAAAGATCCACAGTTCACCAGTTCCAATAATGTCAGCTGGGTTAATAGACACAAGTTTTAAAGGCTCGTTAGTCTTCATAAACTTGAGTTTAGCAACAATCTTCTCTGCTGGAACTGTCTTTTTAGCACGTGGCGCACGATTAACTTTAGCTTCTTGTGCCAACATATCACACGCACTCATAATCTCTTGATAGAACACAATCAAGTTCTTGATTTGCTTCTTAGTACGATGACTGTAGCCCTCACGTAGCTGTTCGTCTGCATTACCGGATGCTAACTCCTCCAGCTCGGCTAAATCCTTGCTGTAGAACCCTTTAATGATCCTTGCGTGAGCGGCTTTAACTTCTTTGCCTTTGAGCAAGTTAAGCATTTTAAATGCTTTTGGATCAAACGCTTCTGGATCAGTTTGGAACCCTTCGATAGCATCTTCGATTTCTTCAGTCATTCTATAAGCGGCTTCTTTAACACGTTCTTGAATCGAAGGCGTATATACTGTTGGCTTGACCGCTTCGGCCGCCTTAGCTTCGTCTGGATCAATATCGTTTTTGCCTTCAGTAATAACTTTAACAATCTCTGCTCGCAACCATGCCGCAGTGTCGCGACCTTGATTAAAATCAGCACGTAGTGGAGTCATGCCGCGATTCAAACAACAAGCAACAGCACCCATTGTTGTACCAACACGTGAATCTTTAACTTTTTTGAACGCTGTAACATCGGACTTAGTACATCCAACAGTTTCCATCCATTTAGCAACAGCCGGCTTATAAGATTTAATGTCGCTTTCCAAACGGTAGTAGTCCATAGCCTTTTTAAAGAAGCGATGGAACGTATCTGCGTCCCAAGTTTCACAGCCTTCCCAAACTGGGCTGTGGTCTTTAACTGCACGGGTACGGTGTGCGGTTACTTGTTTCTTAGTAATACGTGACTTTTTTGCTGGTGCTTTAGTAGCCATTTCTGCTCCTGTTTGTTTAACAATGTATATATTATAGCGTCAATTGGCTATTGTGTCAACCGTTCGTTTATGAACGGAACTAGTACTTTTTCTGCCCAAAATGCATGGCCGTCTTCATTATGATGCCCACAATCTTTAAGGCTAGTTGGTAAGTGCCAACTTAGATAATCTGCAAATTTTATATCCAAATAATTTTGAAAAGGATCAGGCGTTGCCAATTTTATTTTTTCAATTTCTGTTCTAGACAACGAAGGCATAAGTTGCATTACTTTTTCAAATTCTTCATATAATACCGAATAGCTATCAAAAAACCAAACAAACTTTTTTTTATGAAGGGTTAATAAGTTTATCAGACTATAAAAATTTATATACCATAACCTATTAAAATGATTATCCCCTGTTAAAATTCCATAGTAAAATTCTAATGCTTTTTTAAAATTACGGCCTTTATAATCTAAGGTTTCAGGCTTAACTATATTCACTGAATCATTTTCAGATGTGATTAATTTGAACCAAGTAGGGTTTACTGGCAAGTGTATTACAAAGATATCGTCTGGTAAACTTTCAGGAATAAACCCGTAAACATCTGTGTATATTTGATCTATGCCATTACCAGTTCGGGCCAAATTAATACATTCGCAATTCAAGATATTTGCTGTAATTTTAGGATACGCATACTGACTAATCGCATCGTGCCATGGATTGTCTATTACATCTTTTAATCTGTAACCAGTTGTGTGACTACTGCCGAATGATATTACTCTCATAATAATGTATTTAAATGGGTACCTATGACAAGATTCCCCAATTGGTCCATGTGATTTATTGTACCTTTGTGATGAACATATATATCTCTGTATTTGGTATTTTCAAAAAAGTTCAAATGAATACTGTTAGGTACACGTTTTAAATCTTCCTCGATTAATTTATAATTGTCATAGAAATAGCTATCGTCCCATATACTTTTAAGTATATTGATAAATTTAGTTTCTTGCTTGTGTTGTATGTCTGCTAAGATTATATCACAGAATATATGACTAGGTAGCGTTCTGCTTAACAATTCTGTAATTGTATTTTTTAAAAAAACACGGCTGTAACTTGTGTGACAAAATATCACTTTGTCATCGATACCAATATCTATTTTAGCAGATTGGTATGATTTCCATATTCTATACTCACTACTGCCGTTACTAGCACGATTGATAACAGTATGTTTTAACAACTTTGTCCATGAATGTTTATGTTTACTTGCGGCAAAGCTATCTCCAAATATCCAAATTTTCATAGATGGCTCTTTATATATTCTGCCATCTGTTTATTATACGTAGGCCCAGGATGTATAAGATCTCTTGCGGCTAGAGATTCATCCATGGTCCACGCTTTAAAACAATGAATGCCAAACAGCTTGCTTGTTTTTTCTGATAGTGTAAAATTTATAGTAGGAATACCTGCTAGCTTCCATAATAAATTTGTATTGTTAAAATACATAGACGCTTGTGAATACAAATAATCTTCACTTTCTAGCATATACAAGTACATATTGCGTTCTGATGTTTTAGTATCAGGTGCTCCATGCCAGCTTGGTAAAAACAAATTAATACGATTATCTGTATGGATCGTTAAACGTTCGGCCTCCGGCCATTGTAAAATAACAAACTCCGGACGTTTAGTTTGAAGTTGTAACCATCTAGTACTGTTACCCCAAACAATGTTTTGCCCTGCACCACCCATCCCAAAATTTAAATAATCCATTCCAAGTTGGCTAGCAAGTACATATGAATAAGTATCTTCTATATGAAGCCCAGTTCCAAGTGTGTGACTACAACCAAACGATATAAAAAATTTATTGTTTGTATTTTCAATTTCGGGGCTACGATATCCTATACTATTATAGTTGTAAGTAATAGGTCCTTTGTTATAGTAATACCAATTTGGCCCAAATTTCTTACAAGCAGATTTCCAATTATCCTCAGTATCGCCTGAATGCCAATTAAAAACTTTTCCGGCATTATACATATCTTTAATCATATAACATCCTTATATCGTCTACTATATCAGTTGGCAATATGCTTAATAGGTGTTCATTACGTAGTTTATCGTGTGTAGCAAACACTTGATAATGTTTACGTAACTCGCTGTCAGTGGGCTGTTTGCTTTTCATGTAAGTAATTATGCCTTCTATATCGGTAGCATATTTTCCCCAGTTGTATGTACGCCATTTGTTTTCTATTCGATTTTTTAAATCTGCAGGTATACACCAGATGGCCATGTGTTCAGGACTGTGTATGATATTATTCCAAATAATAAACTCTGGAGTTTCGTTTTTAATAAAATTATGAAACTCAGGAAGCTCCCATGCATTTATCCAGCCTATAGTATGACTTACACTGACAATAAAACTTTCTGGACTACGTTTTTTAATCTCGTGATACTTGAGCATGTTGTCTTTAACTTCCGACCAAACTCCAGGATGTCTCAAATAATCATATACTTTGTCCATGCCATCGACACTTAGACCAAGTCCAATTCCTTTAAAATTAGCAATAAGGTTTTCAACAACTTCGCCTTCAAACAAGGTAGCATTACTACTCATGTCCATTTGAATGTCCTTACTTAAACCTTGATCAATAAGTTCGTCCCACAGTATACGCCAACGTTTGATGTAAAACGGCTCTCCGCCTACAATCTCTAGTCGCTTTAGACTAGACATCCATTCATCTCGTTTGCTCCATAGTATGCTGTCGTTTTCCCCGCTTTGTCCATGCGGCATTTTAAATCCAGTATGTCCCCACAGCACCTTATGCTCTGCTTGCCACAAACTGCTGTGGCTTGGACTACAACTACGGCACTTTAAATTACAGGCATTACTAAGGATCATTTGATATTCGACAGGAACATCTGGTTCACTATTATAATCCATGTCACCACTATACATATTACGTTTACTTGTATAACCATTTTGTTCATTTACTATACAAGTTTCACAACCTTTAGGCTTTAACCCATTTCTAAATTCGGTACGCAAGTCCTTCATGTACTTACTGCTAAAGATTTCCTTAACAGAATGGGTTTGTACATACATTTCCTTACCTATTTCATCTTTAATAAACCCCTTGTACAAACAGCATGGTCGTACTTTTCCGTCTGGATCATTACTAAATCCAGTCCAGGGTAATTTACAGTACCACTTAGATGCTGTCATACCACTCCACAAATCTTATATCGAGGTGTTCTTTATAATTTTTATTACGTCGTTGATCATATTGCAAAACAAATTGTTTTAAATCATTTAATAAACTTATATCAGCATCTTCAACTGGAGCATTAGACAGCAAATCAATAACACGATCAATTTGCTGTTGTTCAATATTACTAAACATAGGTTTGAATTCACTATAAACTTTATTAATTCTTTCAGCAATTACATGTTGATAAAATTGAGGCACTAATCCTACCCGCATAAAAGTTGGGTAATGCACAAAATTACAAGTAGTTTCTACACGATCAATCCCGTACTTAATTTTTAAGTCTATTGCAATTTTTAAATATTCGTCAAAACTCCAAACTGATAGGTTATTAATTGCTGTGTTTAAACTAACAACTATGCTTTTTGTATCAAGGATCTTAGATATATTTGCCATCCAAGTTTCTTTTTCAAACCCATCTCGGACATATTCTGCCTGTTTAAAATTACTTTCTATACTAGTATGTATACGTACATTAATAAATCGTGTTTTATCAATCAATCGATTAATCTCGTCTTTGTGACTGATTAAATTTGTATTAATAGTTAAGTTACCTTTAAATTTATTACTAGCATTTAGCAAATCTAAAAACTTCCAAAAGCTAGGACTCATCAAAGGCTCGCCGCCTGTAATTTTTAAAACAGGTAAGTGTGTTTCTAATTCTGGCCACCATGCAAAGAAAGCATCTATATACGGATTATTATCCGGATCGATAATATCATCTCCTGAATCTGTAGTGTACCTACTATCAGAAATTAATCCAATATAAGGTCCGTTACGTTTAATATCAGTAGCCCACTTACTACTAAAATGCGGACCACAATATGCGCAGGCAAGATTACAAGTTCTTTCAAATGCTATTTCTAAAATTTGAGGTAATGGTGTTAACGTGGTATTAGTTATATTTTTCTTATTAAAGAAATCAGTTTTAATAACCCGGTCACTAGTTCGTCCTGCATCTTCGGCAGTCCAACAATAATTACACCCTACAGGTTTATCACCCACAAGCATACTTGAACGCTCTGCTATTTTTTGAGATGTATTATATATGCTACTAGGATTAGCAGGATCTAAGACAATTTTGTGAAATGGGTTATGATGGCAATTTGCAGTCGTGCCTTGATACAACCAAATGGTTCCTTCAAACCATTTAGCCGCACAATAAGTAGAACTGGCATTTTGTTTAGATGGATCCATACCATTCTAACATCGGAGCACTGAACGCTTTACTAAAATCTTTACCTCTGCGTTCATCATATTGCATATAAAACTGTTTAAAGTCTTGTTCTGCTTTTAATCTATCAAAACCTTCACCATGAGGAGTTTTAACCATGTCTAAATAATCTATTAATCTTTCGATGTGATTTTTTTCAAACTCGTGTAAAATACGATCTTGTTTATAGTTATTATACCAACTAATAAGTTTTTGTCTGTAGTATTCTCGTAAGTGGTCTGGCAATACTAACGGTCCTTGGAAACTAGGAAATCGCATGATATTTAAACTAAACATTATAACACTTGTGCCATATTTTCTTTTCCACACAACCATTTGATCTAAAAATTCAGGAAGGCTATCCAAACATAATGCGTTTATAGTACACATGACATTTAAGTTTTTTAATCTCTTAGAATCTAATAAAAATGCCATGTTAGACATCCATTGATCCCAATCGAGGCCATCTCGTATATATTCCGCTTGTATACCAACTGATTCGTTGCTAGAAAATAAAGATAATGTAGTACCATCAGTAGCTGTCAGCATACGTTCGAGAACAGTTTGATCAAAACCTAAATTACTATTAACTGCCAAGGTAGTCTTACTTTGTCCTTTGTTTTCTTTAAACCAGTCAAATAATTTCCAAGTGTGTCCACTCATTAACGGCTCACCACCGGTAATGCGTAGTTGAGTTAACGTTCGATGCAAGTCACTTTCCCACCATTTAAAAAATGCTTCAATGTAAGGATTAGTTTCGTGGAAGTCGTATAGTTGGTCATGTTCGTGTACATGTGTAAAATGTCCGCGACCGTCAGTGACCAAATTCTTATAAGGGCCTTTAACTTTAATGTCTTTAACCCATGTTGTACTAAATGCCGGATTACAATAACTACAGGCAAATTGGCAAGTTCGATCAAAGGCAATTTCTAGTGTACGCAAATCGACATCTTGATCTACAGGTATACGAGTAGCTTCTTGTAATTCTAATTCAGTATACGTCATACTTTTATACGGTCTGTCGCTAATTGCATCCACGCCCATGTCCTCGATCTTCCAGCAGTATTCGCATCCAGACGGACGCTCACCGGCAAGCATTTTGCGACGGTCTTCTTTCTTTTCTGGAGTATTATGTATACCCTTAGGATTGAATCTAATAACTTGCTCATCTGCTTTATGAGCCGGTGGATGATGGCAACTAGTTGTCCGGCCAGAGCCTAACCAGATAGTAGCATTATACCACTTGGCTCCACAGAAGCTTGGACTGATTGCATCTAGCACACGCTTCTTATATTCTAAATCGGTTTCGTTATGTTTTTTGCCCACAGTCGTTCCAAAAAGTTTCTAGTTCAGGAAACGTATTTAAAAAATTTGTTCCCCTACGGTTGTCATGCTGGCTAAAGAACATGTAAAAGTCCTTCATAGCCTTAGTTCGATTAAATCCAGTATCGCTATTAATCCAATCAATTAATCTTTGAACCTTGCTTATTTCAAAATCTTTAAATCCTTTAAATCGATTAAACATGCCTTCCTTGTTAGTATTCATATATGCGATTGCTTCTTCTAACTCTGTAACTAATTCAGGTAACAGTTTAGGATTTAGCCACATTGGATCATTAAGCATAGGAATGTCAAACCAAATAAGCTGTCTGTCTGTATTATATTCTTTTCGTAACTTATGTATATTCTTAATGTATTTTACAAATCCTGTATAACTCAATGCATTGAATGTGATAATAAAAGTAAGACTATGTTTTTGGCTTACCTGCAAATACTCAGTTACATTAGTGTAAAGTGTGCAAAAGTCTAACCCGTTGCGAATATACTCTGCTTGAGCGCCCCATGAGTCCAAACTACAAAACAACATAAAATGATCAACGGCATTGGCATCAGTAACTTGCTTTAGACTGGTTAAGAACTTGCTCCACTGCTCCCCTGGCGGGTTACAGTTACTTGTAATGCTTAACTGCAATTTAGGATGCGGATGTTCTTTAATATAATCAAACATACGAAATGTGTTTTTATCCATCAGCGGTTCACCACCAGTCATACGGAATGTTTGTAGTGTTGGATATATCTGTGGCAACCATTCCCAGAACGCTAACAAGTAAGGATTGTCCAAACTGTTATCGGGTACCATATTTTGGTTACGCATCCACTGTGTGTCGTTATGCTTGCCTTCGCTAAGTTGATACGGACCATGCCTATCAACTTCTTTGTTCCATTCTGTACTTAGATGTGGACTGCAATAACTACATTTAAAGTTACAAGCCTGATTAAAATTTACTTCTACATAGCGTGGATTTGGCTTGTTAGTTGTTAATGCTTCTTCTATCAATCCAGGTTCGTAAACATCTTTACTACGATATGCACGGTCACTTAACTGTGAGCCACTATCTTCTATTTGCCAGCAAAATCCGCACTCGACCGGACGTTCGCCTTTGAGCATTAATTTACGCTGTTCTTGTTTGTGTTTTGTATTATGTAATGCACTTACATCAACAGCAATTTCCTTCAACGGTATTGCATGTGTGG
>Ga0114959_10004323_pt1 | contig 10925 bp, 7 predicted proteins | sample C_130625_EF_Meta_FD_87317 | JGI IMG/M metagenome (GOLD analysis project Ga0114959, IMG submission 87317) | Freshwater microbial communities from Lake Croche, Canada to study carbon cycling - C_130625_EF_MetaG | ecosystem: Environmental > Aquatic > Freshwater > Lake | place: Lake Croche, Canada...
ATGCGCCTCCGGGCGCGGGATGATGGGGTACCACACCAGGTAATTGCCTGTGGCAAAGCGCGCCATGGCGTCCATCATCATGCTGACCACGCGGCCGTAGTCGTGCTTGATTTCATAGCTCGGGTCGCACACCAGCAGCGCGCGCCGCGAGGGCGGGGGCAAAAACTTTTTCACCGTCTCAAAACCATCCTCGCGCGCGATGGCGATCTGGCGGCCCGCCTCGAGCTGGGCCACATTGGCCGTCAGCGTCTTGGAGTCGGTGGGGTGCAGCTCAAAGAGTTTGAGCTTGTCGCGCCCGCGCAAATGCGGCTGGGCGATAAAGGGCGAGCCCGGATACACCTTCCACTGCCCAGGCGCATTGAAACTGGCCACCATATCGATGTAATCCTGCACCAAAGGCGCCCAGGGCTGGGTCGGCGTGCTGGCCACCAGCTTCAAAAAGCCCTGGCTGGCCTCGGCGCTGGTTTGGGCGTAATCCCCGTCGAGCCGGTACAGACCGGCCCCGGCATGGGTATCCAAAACGGTAAAAGCGGTTTCCTTGAGCGCCATGTGCTTAAGCACTGCGAGCAAAACCATGTGTTTGAGCACGTCGGCATGGTTGCCCGCGTGAAAAGCGTGTCGGTAACTGAACATGGCGGCTATGGTAACCGGCGCATGGCAGGCGGCCAGCGCTTGCCCGGACAATCTGGGCCACGCTGCAAAACACCATGGTTTCTGTCCACCACGCAAAGGCTTTGACGAAGCGCACCCGCATGTACGCCGGTGCGGGGGTGCTGCTATGGGCCGCGCTTACCGGCTACCTGGCCTGGCCTGCGCTGCCCGCCGATGGGCCTTGGCTGCGGGCTTTGGCCCTGGCGCTGGCCAGTGGCGCTGTGGCCACGGGCCTGGCCTTGGCGGCGTGCGCCGCCTTGTTGTCGGCGATGCCGCTGGGCATGCCGGCGCGGGGCTGGCCGCGTCTGCTGCCTGCGTTTTTGGCCTTGCCGCATATGGCGTTTGCGCTGGGCGTGCTGCTCTTGATCAGCCCTTCGGGGATGTTGGTGCGCTTCCTATTTGCCCTCTTGGCGCCATTGCAAGCGCTGCTGCCCTGGCCGCTGGATGCGCCGCCCGACTGGCAAAGCACCCAAGACCCTTGGGGCCTGGGCTTGGTGCTGGTGCTGGTGTGCAAAGAGACGCCTTTTTTGCTGTGGTGCGCCTTGGCGCAGTGGCAGCGCCCCGACCTGGCGCAGCGCTGGCGCCGCGAGATGGCGCTGGCCCGCACCTGGGGCTACAGCGAACGCAGGGCCTGGTGGCGGGTGGTCTGGCCCCAGCTTGTGCCGCGTTTGGGCGGGCCGCTGCTGGCGGTGGCGATGTACAGCGTCTCGGTGATTGATGTGGCCTGGATTATCGGTCCCGGGGCGCCCCCCACCTTGGCAGTGCTCGCCTGGCAGTGGTTGCAAGATACTAACCCTGCGCGGCGTGCGCAAGGTCTGGCCGCCATGGCCGTCTTGGCCGCTTGCACGGCGGTGTTAGCCGTGCTGGCCTGCGCCGCCTACCAAGGCTGGCTGCGGATGGGAGGCCGCAGGCACTGGAGTGGAGGCCCCGCAGCCATGCCGCCACTTGCGCCCCAGGGGCGCTATGTGCCCCATTCGCCCTATTCGCGCGCGCTAACGTGGCGGCCCCGCTTGGCTTACCGCACGCTGGCGGCGGTGTACCTGGCCGTTGCGGCAGCGCTGGCCTTTAGCAGCGTGGCAGGCGCCTGGCCTTTTCCTGCCGTGTGGCCGCAGCAATGGACGCTGCAAGCCTGGCAGTTGGTGGCAGGCAGCAGTGCGGCGCTGGGCACGACGCTGTGGCTGGCGTTTGCCAGCGCACTTAGCGCGCTGGCGCTGGCGGTGGCGCTGCTCGAGGCGCTGCCCCGGCGCTTTCACACCGCACTGATGGGCTTGGCTTTGTGCGCGCTTTTAGTGCCGGCGCTGGTCTGGGCTTGGCTGCTGCAAACGGGGGCGCTGGCGCTGGGGCTGGAGGGCAGCGTCACTGGCCTGTGGCTGGCGCACACGCTCACCGTCTGGCCCTACCTTGTGCTCAGTCTGCAGGCGCCTTACGCTGGTGTGGATGGGCGCTTGGCCGCGGTGGCGGCCAGCTTGGGCCGTAGCCGCTGGGCTTTTCTCTGGCAGGTGCAGCTGCCCTTGCTGCGCGGCGCATTGGCCAGTGCGGGGGCGATTGGCTTTGCCGTCAGCGTGGCGCAGTTTTTGCCCACCTTGTTTGTCGGCGGCGGGCGCTTTAGCACCGTCAGCACCGAGGCGCTGGCGCTTTCCTCGGGCGGACAGCGCTCGCTGGTGGCCGCCTATGCGCTGCTCCAATGGGTCTTGCCCGCCTGCGCCTTTGCGCTAGCCTGGTGGCTGGGGCGGGCACGTCGCTTTGCGCTGCCTGCGCTGCATTAGCATGCGCGCGCCCATGACAGATACCTCCAGCGTCCCGCCACCTGTTTTGCAACTGCAGCTGCGTCAGCTGCGCGCGCCCTCGGGTCTGTTGCTGCAGGACTTTGCGCTTTCCTTGCCTGCTGGTGCTATCCACACGGTGATGGGCCCCAGCGGGTCGGGCAAATCCAGCCTCCTGGCCGCGCTGTGTGGCATCTTGGAGCCGGGCATCGTCTTTGCGGGCCAGGTCTGGGTGGACGGCATGCGCGTGGACGCCTGGCCCACCCAGCGCCGGCGCGTTGGCCTGCTGCTGCAAGACGATTTGCTTTTTGCGCACATGACAGTGCGGGAAAACCTGTTGTTCGCGGTGCCCTCCGGCCCCCATGCCTCGCGTGCGCAGGCGGTGCTGCAGGCTTTGGCGGAGGTGGAGCTGCTGCCCTGGGCCGATGCCGACCCGGCCACCCTCTCGGGCGGCCAGCGCGCCCGTGCCGCTTTGGCGCGCGCCTTGCTGGCCCAGCCGCGCGTGCTGCTGCTCGATGAACCTTTCTCCAAGCTCGATGCGCCGCTGCGCCAGCGCATGCGTGCTTTGGTTTGGGGCGCTGTACGCCGCCGGGGCCTGGCCGCCGTGCTGGTGACCCATGACGCCGCCGACGTGGCCGATGCGCAGCGCCTGAGCACCTTGGGCTGAGGTGGCGCCGCTGCGCCATGGTGGCGTCACGCTGCGCAGCGACAATGCCGCCATGTTGGACCGCTTTGCCCTCCCCCTGTTGCGCCCGGCGCTCCATGTGCTGGCGCGGCCCTTGGTGCGCCGGGGCGTCTCGGCCAATGCCATCACCTGGCTGGGTTTTGGGCTGGGCGTGCTGGCCGCCGCCGCGGTGGCCTTGCAGGCCTTCGAGACGGCGCTGGTGCTGTTGCTGGCCTCGCGTCTGTGCGACGCGCTCGATGGCGCTGTGGCCCGCGCCACGCAGGCGACGGCAGCCGGGGCGTTTTTGGACATCGCTTTGGACTTTGTTTTTTATGCGCTGATGGTGCTGGGCTTTGCGCTGGCCGACCCGGTGCGCAATGCGCTGCCCGCTGCCGTGCTCTTGGCCGCTTTTGTGGGCACAGGCAGCAGCTTTTTGGCCTTTGCGGTGCTGGCGGCGCAGCGCGGGCTGCACAGTGCGCAGTACCCGCAAAAGTCTTTTTATTTCCTGGGCGGCCTGACCGAGGCCACCGAAACGCTGGCCGTGCTGGTGGCGATGTGCCTGTGGCCAGGGCACTTCGCGCCGCTGGCCTGGGGTTTTGCGGCGCTGTGCGCGATGACTTGGGCCAGCCGCATCGCGGCGGGCTGGCGCTTGCTGCGTGAGCCTGCACCCGTGTCGGAGAAGCCCCATGCCTAGCCAGCGGGCCTGGCGCCTGGCGTTGGCGCTGATGATCGGCCTGGCTTTGCTGGGCGCCTGGAAAGGGCAGGATTGGCTGGGCCTGCAGCGCGTGCAAGCCCTCTACCAAGACTTGCAAACCTGGCATGCGCAGGCGCCCTGGACGGTGCGCGGCGCCTACTTTGCGCTCTATGTGGTGGTAGCCAGCGCGGCGGTGCCGGGCATAGTGGTGCTGACTTTGGCGGGGGGTGCTGTGCTGGGCTGGGGCTGGGCACTGCTGCTGGTGTCGTTTGCGTCTAGCCTGGGCGCGACATTGACCATGCTTTTGGTGCGCCATGTGTTTGCCGATGCGCTGCGCGCGCGCATGGGCCCGCGTGTGCGCAGTGTGGCGCGCGGCTTTGAGCGCGAGGGCGCCTACTACCTGCTCAGCTTGCGCCTGATTCCCTTGGTGCCTTTTGGCTTGATCAATTTGGTGATGGGCCTCACGCGCATGCCGGTGCGCCGTTTTTATCTGCTTACGCAATGCGCCATGTTGCCGGCCACCTTGATTTATGTGCAGGCGGGTACCCAGCTGGCTGCGCTGCGCTCGGTCAGCGAGGTGTTGCAGCCCGGCGTGCTGGCAGCCTTTCTGGCCTTGGGTACGGCATTGGCGCTGCTGCCCTTGCTGGCCCGTCGTGGCCTGCGCTGGCTGCACCAGCGCCGGGCCTTAGCTCCCTGGAAACGCCCCCAGCGCTTTGACTACAACCTGGTGGTTATTGGCGCGGGCGCCGGTGGCCTGGTTTCGGCCTATGTGGCCGCGCACGCCGGGGCGAAAGTGGCCTTGGTCGAGTCCGCTGCCATGGGCGGCGATTGCCTGAACCACGGCTGCGTGCCCAGCAAAGCGCTGATTCAAAGCGCGCGCGTGGCCCACCTGGCGCGCCAGGCCGCGGGCTATGGCGTGCAGGCCGGTGCGGTACAGGTGGACTTTGCGGCCGTGATGGCGCGGGTTCGCAGCGTGATCGCCGCCATTGCCCCCAAGGACAGCGTGCAGCGCTACCAGGCCCTGGGCGTGGACGTGTTGCAGGCGCGGGCGTTTTTGCTGGATCCGTGGACGGTGCAGCTGCAGCGCCCGGGGCACGCGCCAACGCAGATCAGCGCCCGGCGCATCGTGCTGGCCACCGGGGCGCGGCCCGTGGTGCCGGACATTCCTGGCTTGCAGGACAGCGGATACGTCACCAGCGACACCTTGTGGGACTATTTGAACAGCTGCACCCACGTGCCTGCGCGCGTGCTCGTGCTGGGCGGCGGGCCCGTGGGCTGCGAGCTGGCCCAGGCCTTGGCGCGCCTGGGTGCCCAGGTGGACTTGGTCGAGGCCGGCGCGCAACTCTTGGCGCGCGAGGATGCCGATGTCAGCGCCCTGGTGCAGCAGGCTTTGGCGCAGGACGGTGTGCGCATCCACCTTGCTTCGCGCGCTGTGGCTTGCATGCCAGCAGACGGGTCGCAAAGCCCCAACACACTGCAAGTGCAGGGGCCGCAAGGCACAGTGGCCTTGCCTTTTGATTTGCTGGTCTGCGCCACCGGCCGCCAAGCCCACTTGCAAGGCCTGGGTCTGGAGGCACTGGGCATTGACACGGCGCAGCCGCTGCAGACCAGCGCCTATTTGCAAACCCTGATGCCCACGATTTACGCTGCAGGCGACGCGGCAGGGCCCCTGCAGTTCACCCACGCCGCCGCCCACCAGGCCTGGTTTGCCACGGTCAATGCGCTGCTCGAAGGCCTGGGCGCTTTGCGCGCCGACCGGGTGGATTTGCCTACCGCCGTATTTGTCGCGCCGCAGGTCGCGCGCGTCGGTTGCACCGAACGCGAGGCGCAGGCGCGCGGTCTGGCTTACGAGCTAACGCTTTTCCCCTTGGCCGAGTTGGACCGGGCGCTGTGCGATGCACCCCAGGCCAGCGCGCCCCTGGGTTTTGTCAAAGTGCTGACGGTGCCCGGGCGCGATCGTATTTTGGGCGTGTGCATCGTGGGCGAGCAGGCCGCCGACTTGCTGGCGCCTTATGTGCTGGCCATGCGCCATGGCCTGGGTCTCAAGGCGATGTTGGGCACCGTGCACATTTACCCAACCTGGTCCGAATCGGCCAAGTCGGTCGCCGGCCTGTGGCAGCGCGCGCATCTGCCGCAGGGCAGTTTGCGCTGGCTCAAGCGCTGGCACGATTGGCGCCGCGGCTAGAGCCACGCAGCGGCACAATCGCAGCATGCAAGCGCCTACAAGCCCGATTCTTCGCGACCTGGTTCTGGTCGGTGGCGGGCACAGCCATGTGGGCGTGCTCAAGGCCTTTGGTATGCGGCCGGTGCCTGGGCTGCGCATCACGCTGGTTTGCACCGATGCGCATACGCCGTACTCGGGCATGTTGCCTGGCTATGTGGCCGGCCATTACGACTATGACGCGGTGCACCTGGACCTGGTGCGCCTGTGCGTTTTAGCCGGTGCGCGCTTTGTGCGAGCCGAGGTCATCGGCTTGGACCGCGCGCAGCGCAAAGTGCTGCTGCAAGGCCGCCCGCCGCTCGATTACGACCTGCTGTCTATCAACACCGGCTCCACGCCCCAGGCCGGGCAGGTGCCCGGGGCGCTGGCGCATGCGGTCAGCGTCAAGCCGATTGCCCAGTTCAACCAGCGCTGGTTGGATGTGCTGCGCGCCGTGCGCGCAGGCGCGGGACCGCGCCAGATCGCCGTGGTTGGCGCCGGCGCCGGTGGCGTAGAGCTGCTGCTGGCCATGCAATACCGCTTGCAAGCCGAATGCGCAGCGCAGGGACGGGCGGCGCCCCAGTTTGCACTCTATTGCGCAAGCGCCCAGGTGCTGCCCACGCACAACCGGCGCGTGCAGGCGCGCTTTGCCGCCCTGCTGCAAGCGCGCCAGGTGCAGGTTTACCGCAACACACGGGTGCTGGCAGTGCAGGAGGGCGCGGTCCAGGCCGCCACCGAAGGCGCAAGGCGCTGGGACGCAGCCGATAGCGTGTTTTGGGTCACCCAAGCGGGCGCGGGCGCCTGGCTGGCCGGTACCGGCCTGGCGCTTGACGACGACGGCTGCGTGCGCGTCAATGCGTTTTTGCAGTCCGTTACCGACGCCCGCCTATTTGCGGCCGGTGATGTTGCCCACTTTGGCCCGCAGCCGCTGGAAAAGGCCGGAGTTTTTGCGGTCCGCATGGGCATGCCCCTGGCGCGCAATCTGCGCCGTGCCTTGCTCGGCCAGGCCTTGCAAACCTACCGGCCGCAGCGGCGCTGGCTGGCGCTGGTGAGCACGGGCGAGCGCTACGCCGTCGGTTCGCGCGGCGCGCTCAGTTTTGCCGGCGCTTGGGTGTGGCGCTACAAGGATTGGATTGACCAGCGCTTTATGCGCCGCTTCTCGGATTTGCCGCCGCCTATGGCCGCATCCGTCCCCGCAGCGGCCCACTTTGCCGATGTAGACGCTCTAGAACAGGCCCAGGCGCAAGCGGCCCAGGCCATGCGCTGCGGCGGATGCGCGGCCAAAGTGGGCGCCGACGTGCTAAGTCGCGCTTTGGCCGATCTGCGTCCGCTGCGCAGCCCGGACGTGCTGATTGGCTTAGACGCCCCCGACGATGCCGCGCTGGTGCGCATCCCGCCGGGCATGGCGCAGGTGCAGACCGTCGATTTTTTCCGGGCTTTTGTGGACGACCCCTACCGTTTTGGGCAGATTGCGGCCAACCACGCGCTGGGTGACATCTGGGCCATGGGCGCGCAGGCGCACACGGCGGCGGCCATTGCCATCGTGCCGCCCGGGCTGGACCGGCAAACCCAAAGCCTGCTGAGCCACATGATGCACGGCGCGGTGCAAGTGCTCGATGCCGCCGGCTGCAGCCTGGTGGGCGGCCACAGCGGTGAGGGCCCCGAGCTGTCGCTGGGCTTTGCGCTGACCGGTCTGGTGCCGCTGGACGCCCAGGGTCAGCCCCAGTTGCTGATGCGCAAAGCCGGCGCCCAGGCGGGCGATGTGCTGGTGCTGACCAAGGCGCTGGGCACCGGCACCTTGTTTGCCGCCCACGCATTAGGCCAGGCGCGCGGGCGCTGGGTCGAGGCGGCGCTGGACAGCATGGCCCAGTCCAGCCAGGCCGCAGCGCAGACCCTGGCCAGCCACGGCGCTAGGGCCTGTACCGACGTGACTGGCTTTGGCCTCTTGGGCCATTTGCTCGAAATGCTGCACAGCGCCCGCCTAGGCGCGCAGCTCGATATGGCGGCGCTGCCGCTGCTGGACGGGGCGCTGGCCTGCTTGCAAGCAGGGGTGCGTAGCTCTTTGCACACGGCCAACGCCCGCAGCGCATCGGCGCTGTCCCCTGCGCAGGCATCCGACCCTCGGGCGCTGCTGCTGCGCGCCATTTTGTTGGACCCACAGACGGCTGGCGGCCTGCTTGCCAGCGTGCCCGCTGCGCAGGCACAGGCCTGTGTGGCGGCCTTGCGGGCGCAGGGTTACACGCACGCCGCGGTGATCGGCCAGGTCTGCGAAATGGGCGATTGGCGCACGCCGGTGGCGCTCGTGGAACAATAGCGGCATGACGGCAGACACAACGCCACCCTCCGCAGACTCCGTGGTTACGGGTGAAGAAGCCCAGGCATTGGGCGCCATACCAGTTCAAAGACCCTACCGGCGCCCCGAGCGCTTGGTGCTTTGGGGCATGGGACCGGCCCACCTGCGTTTGCTCGCGCACCTGCAGCGTAAGCCCTTGTCGCATGTGCAAGTCACGGTGCTGGCGGCCCAAACCCAGTCCTTTGCGCCACGCAAACTGGCGCGCTATGTGGCCAACGATTTGCCGCTGGCCGATTGCATGGTCGATTTCGAGCCCCTACTGCAGCAAAGCGGCGTGCAATGGACGGGCCGCCAGGGGCGCGGCCTCAACGCGGTCTCGCGCACCGTGCTGCTCGACGACGGCCAGACGCTGGAATACGACCTGCTATCGATCAACACCGGCCCGGTGCCGCACCGCGAGGCGGTGGAGCTTGCCATGCCCGGGGCGCGCGAGCATGCTTTGTTTGTCTCGCCGCTGGAAGGTTTTGTGAATTTGTGGCCCAAGGTCTGCGGACTGGGCCGCACCCGCGCTTTACGCATGGCAGTTATTGGCGCGGGAACGACCGGTTTTGAACTGGCCTTGGCCGTGCGCCAGCGCATGCCCACCGCCTCGGTCACGTGGATTGTGGGCACGCAGCAGGGCGAACGTGGCTATCCTGAGGTCATGCACCAGCGCATGCTCGAGCTTTTGCGCGCCCAGCGCGTCACGGTGTTGTACGAGGACGTGGCCTCGCTTACCCGCGACGACGTGGTGCTGCGCAGCGGCGCCCGCCTGGCCTGCGACGTGCCCTTGCTGGTTTTGCAACACACGGCGCCTGCCTGGCTTTCTTCCAGCGGCCTGGCGGTGCACATGCCCGGGGGCGCCGCCGACTTGCGCCTGGCCTGCGACGAATTTGAGCGCAGCACCAGCCATCCGGAGGTTTTACACGTCTGGCAGGACAGCCCGGTGCCGGCGGCCAATGTGCACGCGCTCATGCAGTCCGAGCCCTCCAAACTGCGCGCCTTGCCCGCTACAGGTACGCAGTTTGTGTACGCCGGCGCCAAACATGCGCTGATGTGCTGGCGCGGACGCTGCGCCCAAGGCCGCAGCGTGGCCTGGCTCAAGCAGTTTCTCAACGCCTAAGGCGCTTTGTTCCTCCAGGAGAGCACCATGAACCCCAGCGAAACAAATACCGTACCCGAGCAGGTCGATAACGGTGAGCGCCGTGTCGACACTCTGCTGCAGCATTACGGCACCAGCCACACCCACCCGGTGAACGAGCTGATTCATTTTGTGGCGATTCCGGCCATCATGCTGAGCATCATTGGGCTCTTGTTTGCCTTGCATCCGGCCCTGGCCATCGTGCTGGCGCTGGTCAGTATGGTGTACTACCAGCGCCTGTCCTGGCCGTTCACCGCCTGCATGGCGATCATTTTTTCGGTGATGCTGGCCGTGGTCGATGCCTTGCACGCGCAGGGTGTGCTGGTGCCGGCCTGCGTGGGTATTTTTGTGGTGGCCTGGATTTTTCAGTTCATTGGCCATCATCTGGAGGGTAAAAAACCCTCGTTCTTCGAGGACTTGCAGTACCTGCTGGTCGGGCCGCTGTTTGTGTTGAGCAAAGTCTTCGAGCGTCTGGCGATCCGCTGGTGAGCGCGGGCAGCGCCACCGCCTTGACGGTGTAGGCAGGCACAGGTGTATGGCCAAAGTTGCGGTGCTGGGGGCGGGCTTTGTTGGCTTGTCAGCGGCGTACTGGCTGATGCGCGACGGGCACCAGGTCAGTGTTTATGAGCCCGTGGGCGCCGCCGGCGGCGCCTCGTTTGGAAACGCAGGCACCTTTGCCAATTACGCCTGCATCCCGGTCAATAACCCCTCGGTGTTTCGCGATCTGCCGCGCTATTTACTCTCTGCCAGCAGCCCGCTGCGTGTGCGCTGGCGCTATGTGCCAATGCTCGCGCCCTGGCTGGCGCGTTTTTTGTGGCACAGCACGGCGGCGCGCTCCGAGGCCTCAACACGGGCGCTGGCGCATCTGCTGGCGCGCGCCCAAGGTGGCTATGACGCGCTGATTGCGCAGGCGGGGCTTGCCGGGTTTATCCAGCCGCAAGAGTGCTTGTATTTGTATTCCAGTGAGGCGGCCTATGCGGGTGCGCAGGCGGGCTTGGAATTGCGCCGCACGCTGGGCGTGCCCATTCAAACTTTGCAAGCGGCCGAAATTGCCGCCCTAGAGCCCGGGCTGGCGCCGATTTTTGTGCGCGGCGCGCGCTTTGGCGGCTCCTGGCATCTGAGTGATCCAGCCGGCTTTTTGCAGACTTTGCAGCGCCACCTGCAAGCGCAAGGCTTGCAATGGCACCCCCACGCGGCGACCACCTTGCGCACCCATGCACAGGAGGTGCGCGTGGCCTGCGCGGACTACGACAGCGCCTATGATTTTGTGGCCGTGTGCGCCGGCGTGCACTCCAAGGGCTTGGCCGCCCAGTGCGGCGACCCCGTGCCCCTGGGCGCTGAACGCGGCTACCACTGGATGTTTGCCGGCAGCCAAAGCGCCATTTCCAGGCCCGTGGGCTGGGCCGAGCGCGGCTTGTACATGACGCCCATGGCGCAGGGCATTCGGGTGGCCGGAACCGTGGAGTTGGCGGGTCTGCAG
>Ga0114959_10004324_pt1 | contig 10924 bp, 11 predicted proteins | sample C_130625_EF_Meta_FD_87317 | JGI IMG/M metagenome (GOLD analysis project Ga0114959, IMG submission 87317) | Freshwater microbial communities from Lake Croche, Canada to study carbon cycling - C_130625_EF_MetaG | ecosystem: Environmental > Aquatic > Freshwater > Lake | place: Lake Croche, Canada...
GCCTTCGATATTCCATGTGCGAGCTAAATTAAAGCCCGATGTCACTCGACTATCACGCTGATTAAACTGACTTGTCTCTTTATACTCAAAATTCGAATACAAATCCAAATAGTTTTGGATAACGTAGGCCTGAAACAGAACCGTACCACTCGCATCCGATTGCCGCCATTCTCCAGAAATGCTATTGCGATTAGCTGAAGCTCCGGACGATTTATCCATAGTCCCCCAACGAGAAATCAACCCCGCTTTGTAATCGTTGTAAGGAATCTGATCGGTAGAGTTCCACTTGCCGGAATAGGACATCGCCGTGAGGTTAAAACCATTAGCGGACGTTCCCTCGGAATAGCGCAGCATGCCGTTATATTTTCGGTAGTTATCTGGGTTATCCCAAGGTCCATCGTAGTGGGACAACTCTAACGCATAAAGTAAATTACCGTTATTAAATTTAGGCGAATTTGAAAGTAAGGTTCGATAGAAACCATTCTGACCTAATCCGACACTAGCAATACCGCGATCAAGGGTATCTGTGTAATAGATGTTCGCCGAACCTGCGTTAGCGAAATCACCATCCGCTGAGTAGTACGGACCTTTACGGTAATTGATCGCTGAGATCAATTCAGGAATTAGTGGATTGAGATCCGCCCACCCCTGTCCGTGTGCATGACTGCGCTGATTAATCGGCATGCCATCCAAGGTGATTTTGAAATCTAGGCCGTGATCAAGATTAAAGCCACGCAGAAAATATTGATTCGCTTTGCCTTCACCGCTGTGCTGGCTAACGATTAAACCAGGAATCACTTCTAAAACTTCACCGGTTCTGGCCACCACGCGATTATCAATTTGAGCCTGACCCACAGCACCTTCGTTGGCGGAGTCGGCAGCGCCTAACAAGCTGTAGCGCGACACCACTTCCACCGGCGGCAATGAACGTATGTCGTCTGCCAATACCGAGCCTGCACTCAGCAGCAACAATGAAGCGATCAACTGCGACAGAATAGTTTTGCGGGGGATGTGATTGCCGTGCATGGTTATTATTGTCTTATTAGCGCAGCTAGAGGCGCCCGACAGTAATCATACAATCTAAGCTTAGTTCATACAACAAAACTTACCAAATAGACAGCAGGATTAAACCGCGATTAAGGCTTACTTTTACTTCTCAATCAATTGAACAATGACACTGGCTCGCCAGCGAACAATCCAATGAGATAAATTGCTCCATAAGTTTTTATTCTGCTTTGTTCTCTTTAAAGATCTGCATTTTTTCTACAAAATATTCTGTGTCACCAAAACACGTGGTGGGAACGCCTTTGTGCTGAGCATACGTCAACACAAGCTTTTGACCTGTATGTTCCATCAACTGGTTTGCCAGCTCATCATCGCGCACAGAAAATTCAAATTTCTCTGGAATTGCACCTGGCATGCTAGTCAATAGCAACTCACCTTCCCACGTTTTACACAACCAGCCTTTGCGAGAGACCTTTTGCATCAAACCAGCTCGCTCGCCGGTGGAATACGACCACGACAAGGTCACCCAGACATAAACTGAAAAAATCACACCTATCAAAAGCACAAATCCAGCAAGTAGTAAAAGCGGTTTTCGCATAAAAGTATCCAATCAAGTAGTCTGAAATTGATTCAGAAAAAACTAAGTCATTCCGTTATATTAAAAATTACTTTTACCAGCGCCTCAATCGTTTGATCTATTTGATGTTCAGATCAACTAGGCTGAGCCAGCCTATTATTCTGATGCATAACTAATGGTTAATAACATGGAATCGATTATTCGATAGATAGATGAATTATGCGGTCAAGCTAAGAATTGGGCAACGATACTTTCACCGACAAGTTCTCGTAGAATCGTGTCGGCACTGCGGCCAATCGGATAATAGCAAGCGCTAATTCGGCTCAATGCATGGGAATAGCTATCTGGCATACCTATAGTTGGGATATTACCCATCCCATTCCATGCTCAAGTTTATAATTCAACTATGCCTCGACAAGCCACCACTGCATCTCACATGCGCTGCCTACTTTTTGCATTAGCTATTAGTTTTTCTTCAGTTGCTTCAACCGCTGAACTGGCAGTGGGTAAAGCTATGCCCCCGATTCAGGTCAAAGTAATTGACAGCACTACTTTATTTCAAGTGGGAGGCAAACCCGGAAAAGTCACGATCATTAATTTCTGGGCCACATGGTGCGCCCCCTGTCGCGCTGAAATGCCAGCTATTCAAACGTACTACGAAAAATATAAATCAAAAGGTCTCGAGGTTATTGCTATCAGCATGGACGACGCCAAAGACCTAGAAATGGTACGTAAAATTTCTCAAAGCTATACGTTTTCAATTGCCTCAAAATTTGATTGTGATTACAAAAATTTGGGGCGAATTTGGAGAATGCCATCGACCTTCATTGTTGATAAAAATGGCATCCTCCAAAAAAATGGGCACATTGGACAACCAACCATTGATCTAGAATTACTTGAAACAATAGTCACACCGCTTTTAGAGAAAGACTAAATTAAAACTGAAAGCTAGTACCTATTGATACTATGTATTTAGGAGCAAGCTGATATCCATTTAAATTCTGATAAACAGGTAGTTGAAGAAAGGTATACAGATTCAATTTTTTATTTATGTGGAATGTCATCCCGGGACTCAAGTAAATTGTCTTTCCTCCACTGTCATCGGGCGTTGCATTGTTCCCGGAATCTTTGTTTGATACTCGCGCATTAATTTGAATTTGCGGTGTAAATTTTTCTGACTCCAGATAGCGGAAGCCAAGATTAAGATTGAGTGAAGAACCGGGTTTGTACTCATCTTTACTATTCAACGGCACTTGCGCCATCGCTTGATAAAAATAGTCTACATTTTGGGACAAGGAAGAAAAACGAAAAGCACCTAACAGCAAATCAGTCGTTCCAGTTCCTGCCTGCAGCCCGCGGTCTAATGAATCTCCCGCTATTGCTCCTCCAGTAAAATTTTGCTTATATCCACCGGTAGCTAATTTCAGTCCTAGTTGAAGCCCCACATTTCTCTCTTCACTAAAACCTTGATATCTAGCCAGTACTTTGATGTCACCAATAGCACTCGTCTTTGATGTTCCTGCATCACTTCCATCGTAGTTCATGCCATTCGTTGCATGCGTTCTGTAGATATACGGAACCTGCGCGCTGAATCCCCAATTTGGATCCGAACTGTAGTCAATCATGGTGGTCACATAGTGATTTTTCGTATACAGCTCTTGCTCATGCCCTGACACTGGCCAATTCGATACTTTCCCAGTGCCCGACCGCACCTGATTTTGATTCAGATAGTCATAGCGAAGATCAAAACGTAAACCCGATCCAGTACTAAATCCTTGCGAAGTCCAATCAGAACTCAATGAGCAACCACAACTAGCGCACGCAAATACTGAATTGGCTAATGTCATACCAAGAAAAAACATCATCGAACGATTAAGTCTTGGAATTATTAATTTTAATGATGAGTTCATCTAATTATCCTTTTTTTGCACAGCTGCGTAATGCTTGACACATACACGCAGGCAAACAAATTATTTTTTCAAAAATTGATCGCACTGAGGCTTACGCTCGCAACACGTGAAAAAAATACAGCTATTAGGTTATTTCGCCCATTCAGACGAAGACCAAGAGCTAGAAGGAAGGATAATTACAGCGGAGGAGCGCGAGAAAGAATGCTATGGCCAGAAAACAACTGGACAACTAGCGAAGTAAAACGCGAAGGAACTTCAGAGGAAAAGTGATTTACCAGTAATTTCGATGCATCAAAGGTATCAGCAGCACCCGTGGATGCGCAAAAAACGCAATGCTTATGCGCTGAATGATGATCAGGTGATGACTGGTCATTATGGTGCGTACTCTGCTTAATCCATTCGGTGCCAGCGGTAGTACAAACTTCAAGTAAAGGCTCAGTACTCTTATTGTTTACGCCAGCCCAAGCAGGAGCCAATGACTGCAGCAATACGGCTGCAAGCAGACATTGGGCGATCCAGCGCAAGGAGGTGCTATGAGATTTCATCGGGTGCGAATATAGCACAAGAAAGACTTGTTAATTAGGCACGTAGCCCATCAGCCCACTATGCCTAACCATGAAGCACGCTGCAACCGCCCTATCCTTCCCAGGGTTGGTATGATGCCGTTTTATTTTAGATCGCCTAATCATGAACGATCCAACCGGCATAAGTACTCTGAATTACATCAATGGCGACCACTATGTGGGCCAAGTAGAGGATGACTGCTACAACGGGGTCGGCACCTACAAATTCGCTAACGGCGGTGAATACGTTGGCGAGTTCTTAAATAACCACTATCACGGCAAAGGAACGTTTAAATATGCCACAGGTGATGTCTACACCGGCCAGTTTCTAGAAGGTCAATACAATGGTAAAGGTAGTTACACCTACGCTAACGGAGATACCTATGTCGGAATGTACGAAGACAACAAGCAAAACGGTCGAGGCGTTTTTGTTTTCGCCAACGGCGACCGATATGAGGGTGAGTTTAAGGACGATAAATTTGATGGGCAAGGTTCGCTGATTTTTAAAAGTGGTAACAAGTATGTCGGCCAATTTCAAGCAGGCCGCCCCGATGGCCAAGGTACCTACAGCTTTAAAAATGGCGACATCTACAAAGGTAGTTTCAAACGCGGCGACAAGCATGGTGAGGGAGTTGAAACCTACGGTAATGGACGACCGAAAAAACAGGGACAGTGGATATCAGGCCAATTTATAGGCTAGTGCGTTACAACCGATCTATTTCGAATGAAGACTTATTTAGGGGTATGTCATGGCGAGTAATCTGCCGATTCAAGATCCACTGAGCGACGAAGAAATCGAAGAACTCGATGATTTTTTGTTAGATGCAGAAGGCATCGATGAATCGATGAATGTATCTATGCTGGATGGATTTTTAACGGCGCTCATTTGCGCCCCCAAACTCATTTTGCCGAGTGAATGGATGCGCTGGGTGTGGGATACAGAACACGGCAAAGATAGTCCCAACTTCAGCTCTGAAGATGAAGCTGGCCGTATTCTTAGCATGCTGATGCGTCACATGAATGATATTACGAGTACGCTTTCTCAAGCGCCTGAGTACTACGAGCCGCTGCTTCTAGAAAACATCAACAGTGGTAATCCTATTCCCATTCTCGATGAGTGGTGCATGGGCTTCGTAAAAGGTATGAGCCTAGATGAAGAAGGATGGTCTGATATCGCCGTAGCAAATCAACAGTGGCTATCCACTATTTTTTTATATGGAACAGAAAAAGGTTGGGAAACGCTTCTATCGAGAGACATTCCACTGGAAGAGCATATCGCGATGTCTGAAAGATTGACCTCCGATGTTTTAAATATTTATGCTGCCCTCAAAGCCTTGAGGGAATCGCAAATTTCACAAGCACGGCCTAGCACCATTAACAAACGCGATTTGAGTGCTGATAACGATACGCAGGATCCAGCTGGATTATGTCCGTGTGGTTCGGGTAAAAAATTCAAGCTCTGTCACGGCGAACCTGGTCGACTACATTAGACAAGTGAAAGGCAACGCAGTCATCATTGGCGCTGGTATCGTCGGATTAGCCTGTGCCCGTGCGCTAGCTCGCGAAGCATATGAAGTCGACATGGTGTAATAGCGTAACTTAAATTCTTGTTCCTTTAGCCTTTAACCCATCGCAATGGAACACTAGAACTTGTGAACCACTTACCAGCTTTATCCTGCATAACCACATCCACTCCCCAGTGACGCGCTTTTGCAATAACGCGTTCTTTAGGCGTCATGAAAAATACTTTGGTTAAGGCATCGGCGACAACGCAACTCGATGCTAGTACTGTTACAGATGACCACTGAGATGGAGAGTAGCCGGTGTGAGGATTCAGAATGTGATGGTAACGATGATCTTGGCTAAACGTAGTGTGTGCATCAGACGATGTCGCCATGGCACGGCCATCGCTAATGATTATCGGTGCGCTAGCATCCTGCTGATTTAATGCAGCCTGCAGCGTATTTTTTATGCCCGAATTTTTAAGCGTAGCTGCACTTTCTATACTCAGACTCCACGGCTTTTCATTCGGCGCGTTACCTAACAAGGCCGTTTCGCCAGCGTCGATCATGGCATGCTGAATATCGTGTGCTTGTAAAGTAGCGCGCACTCTATCAGTGGCATAGCCTTGAGCAATTCCATTGAGCGATACGCCCATACCAGCTATTTGCAAATTTACTGCATCGGGAGTGACTTGCACCGCACGCCAATTCACTAGTTTACGTGCGCGTTGAATTTCATTCGACGATGGCTGACTTTTTTGTAAAGCTGCCTTAGACCAGATTTCCCATAATGGCTGCATGCTGGCATCGAATGCACCTTGGCTTTGCCTCGCTATGTGCTCAGCAATTTTTAAAACTGCTAATAAATCGGTATCCGGCTTCCTCAATGTGCCTATGCGATTCAAACGACTAAGATCGCTTTCGGGGTCAAACAAACTCATCTGGCGTTCGATACTACGAATCACTTGCACTGCAGCCGCTAATGCCTGCTCCAGTTGATCAGAATTTTCGTGGGCTGCCTTAATCCACAAGGTCGTTCCAAAACCAATCAGCGCTCGCTCCCGCCAAATTAATTTATCAGACTTGCTAAAGGTTACGGATTGAGCCTCTTTAGCTAACAGATTGCCCGTTGCTGCTGCACCCAAAAGCCCCCACCCCCAACGTAATACTTGGCGTCGCTGCATCATGCTCTACCTACCTCTGTAATTGTAATGATTCGTGATTCAGCTTTACGCTCTTGAATCAAGGGTAAACATCGCTGAACATCCTGATAAATTGCTACACAATCCAAACATTGAAAACACTCACTATAGGTAATCTTGCCTACTGGAGTAATCGCTTGATACTCACAGCGATGACGACATGATTGGCAAGGTGTTCCACATTCTTCACGCCGTGGTATCCACGACCAGCGCTGTAATACATTCACCGCCGCCAGTGCTGCTCCGAGTGGGCAAATGTAACGGCAATAGCCACGATACACCACCACACCTAACACCAGACAAGCAGCAGCCCAGAGAATATAGGGCCATTCGCGCATAAAGTAAAAACTAATCGCCGTTTCAAAGGGCTCAACTTTTACCGCGAGCTCAGCAAAGGATGGCGCCACAAAAATGGAACCCACGATAATCGCCAGCACAAGGTATTTTATCCATTTGAGCTTGGCATCCAATGCGGTATGCAAGCGTCGCTGGTGTATGCCAGCTGCATTGGCAATCATGCTGACTAGTTCTTGCAATGCGCCGAATGGACACAACCATCCACAAAACGTACTTCGCCCCCAAACCAATAACGTACCCAGTGTGAAAATCCACAGAATCACTGTCATTGGATCGTTCAGTAGAAAACTTAAATCACCTCCGCCCGAGAGCGATTCTATCGCCGCTGTAACATTAATGATGGTGAGCTGTCCCTGAGCAAACCAACCAATAAATCCCAAGGTGAATAGTAGATAAGTAGTGCGCAGAAATTTCAAGCGCCAACTGGTCTCGCTAACACGCTTTTGCGAAATGAGACCCACAGTTAGCAGCAGTAAGCCTGCGACTAAGGCTGCAATCTCAGCCCAACGATTTTGCCAGACTTTCATCCAATCTAAAGCTAGCCAGTCGGTATCGATAAAATCATAGTACTTCGCTGGCCAACCATTGAAATCGTAAGGCAAAGTAAATTCTCTTCTCTCCACACGCGTCAGAACAAAATTAGTTCCATACTGTCGACCAAGTTTGAAGCTCAATTCAAATGGTTTGGTTGGGTCTAGCGGCGTTGATTTATCAACGACTAAAAAATACGCCTTCATTTTTTGTGGTGTATTCGTTTGCGAGCTGTCATTTTGACGATTCAAACATCGTGGATCACCCGTCGCTGATGTGCAATTTAACACTTTGTTTTGGTTAGAATTTTCTAACGAAATAGCTACTGGGGGCTTAGTAGAATACCCAGGAATTTTTAAGCCTTTGTCATAGAGCAGAATGTTAGTTTTCAAAATTTTGCCGTTTTGTTTGACGATAAACGGCAGCTCATCAGCTACTCTCAGTGCTAAATCATTGACTCCGGCAAATGGGCCGGTTTCAGTCACTAACAAAGCCTGAGCCTGACGGCGACTGCTACTTAGGTAATGCCACCCTTCGCTATCGAGCAAATTGCGCCCAATCGAAGGCAGACTGATTAATGCAGTTTGAAAAATTAATGCTGGTTCGTTGGGTTTAGTCGCAGCTAGCGCATCGGCATCAGCAGATCGCGTATTGGCAAAAGCGCGGGCAAAATCTCCACGCGTAAAGGTCGTTGTACTGATCATGCCACGCGAGGCCATCACCTTCAATGTAAGTGGTTTGTAATGTTCACCAGAGGATCGTCGTCTGGAAGCACTACCGGTATCGGTCATACCCAATTTACCCATTGCCACCATCGCAGCAGATACAACGATACTTTGATCGATCGCTTTTACCGAAACGGTACCGTGATTGACACCTTGCAAGTCGGCGGAATGCTCGTCTCTGATAGTCGGAGTGGTGTGATCATGAACTTGAATTGAATGCTGCAACGACAAATCAATATATTGGGCAGCAAAATTGCCGAGTCGCGTCGTGCCGGTGGGGTTATTAAAAAACGGTTCTTTGTGATCAACTAGGCGAACATCCATGAAGCCGCCTGTCAAATCCATCGCGACCAACACATCGAGTGGTTTGCCGCTGTAGCCACGAATGGGTTTGAAATCAATCGACTCAAAGGCATAGCCCTTCAAATCAGGCTTACCAGCTGATGCAGGATTTTTTGCAAACAGAGGATAGACAGGCATGCCTGTCTGAACTTCACCAACAAGATATTGGCCGTCGAGAAGCTTCTCTATGTCCTGCCGGCTAAGTAAACCAGCATGCGCTTGCGTGAACAAGCCATCTAGAGCCAGCAACACGATCCCGACAGCGCCCCAAACGCGACGGTTCATTTTTTTAATTTTTTTTAATTACAATGCCAAATCGCGTTGGATAAATGCGGAAACCATCCTAAGCAATCCACCCTCCCGACGCAAAACTAGAATGAATCTAACATGAACCCTAAGAGGTCAGTACTGCAATTCATATCAATCAGTAAAAAACTATGGAAATCAACATAAAAAGATTCTATTTTGATTACATCACTATATTAACTGGCAACGACGGCCGCGCTACCGTAAGCAACACCACGAGTCCAACTGTCAACATATTCACTAATCGAGACCGTACCAAGGCTATTCATTTGCTCGTCAAAATATTCAAATAAGCGCCCATCCGTTGCAGTCATCGATAAAAGAATGGTTCCACCCTGCGCGCCACCATGTTCATCGTGTGGGTGGGCGTCAGCTGCTGCTAATGCATAGTCACCTTTTTTGCGGTGTATGGCTTGCGTTGCGCCATCGGGTAGCTTCTCAATCAAATGCTGATCGCCCTCTAGTACCAATGTCACGGTGGATGCGATATGTCTATGCCTTCTGCAATGACCACCCTCTCCATAGCGCAGCAGCATGTCGAGGCGGCCGCTAGGTATGTCAAAACCAAGTAAGCTATATTCAAAATCAACCAAAAATCCCTCAGAACTAGCATCGTAAACACGTCGCCACTCGACAGTATCTAAATCAAAGCTGGAAGAGACAATAGGCATAAGAAATCCTCAGTAAACTAGTATTATTTTTTATTTAACTTTTTTATTAAATTTATGCATCTAGACTAGGCGATTCCAACGACATTGTAAAACGTGTTGTAAAAATTTTTGAATTGGCAACACCCATAAAGTCTAACCATCATGCCGAACGATAAACCCAAACAAGAAACTCAACCCATACAACACCCGCCCAGAAAAACTCTAGGTAACGAAGAATTGTTCGATGTTTTCAAAGCCGATGGCGGGGCTGAATTTTTTGCAAAGCCCACACATAAAAAGCAGGTAATCGAGTCAGAAACACGAACTGGCCCTTCTATCCACCATCAAATAAACGATACGAATGGCCCCACCATTGCTAATGAGATGAGGGATAGCGCTGGCCCCATCATCAAAAAAACTGAGCTTGTTGATGCTAATGGCCCGACCATTACTCATCACATGAGCGATGCCATTGGATCAGTTATCAACCGAAACTTGGAAAACACACGCGTCAACCTGCCTACCATCCCTAATCCACTCGGATCGATCACCAAAGCAAGCGACGCAAACTCGAATCATCAAGCAGAAAACAGTACCCTTTTAGAACAAGCTCATCGTATGGATACGTTTTCAATTCACATGGCAGAACGGATTGCCAAAATGAAGTCTGCTCAAAAAGAAACACGAGAAAAAATGGATGAACTCGAAGCCAACACTAACCATATTCAAGTCAAGCCAACGCCCAAAGGGAAAAAATAAAACTCAATCAAGATCAAATACAAGGCAGCCAACCTGAGTAATTAAATAATACTTTTGTAGAATTTTTGAGTAGATATAAGAATAATAAATAAGCAATATTGCGCAATAAACGAAATAACTGTTGTTTTTGTCTATTCTTTGTGGAAATATTAATTCTACAAAATATTTGGCGGTTAATTGATCGCCAAGGCTTAAGACAAAAGCAATGACAACTCTCAAATTTCCTTCTCGTGCAGGCGAAGTAAACACAGCTCTTATTCCTATCGGCGCTGTGGCCAAAGCTACGGGCATAAATGCCTCGACACTGCGAATCTGGGAGCACCGTTATGGAGTCCCCAAACCCCATAGAACCGATGGTGGAGCGCGACGCTACGCGCCAACTGAAGTTAAACGCTTAAAAATTATCAAAGCCTTGGTCGACGTCGGGCACAAGCCAAGCAATCTCTCTTCAATGACCATAGATGAGTTGGCTGAGCATCTGGATTTTTTAAATCC
>Ga0114959_10004325_pt1 | contig 10922 bp, 10 predicted proteins | sample C_130625_EF_Meta_FD_87317 | JGI IMG/M metagenome (GOLD analysis project Ga0114959, IMG submission 87317) | Freshwater microbial communities from Lake Croche, Canada to study carbon cycling - C_130625_EF_MetaG | ecosystem: Environmental > Aquatic > Freshwater > Lake | place: Lake Croche, Canada...
ACAAGATTTATCTGCATTAGAAAATTTAACTAATTTACAATATTTAGAATTAGGTAACTTAAATATTGAAACAAAATATTATTTAAATTTAGAGAAATTAATACATTTAAAAGCAATTTATAATAATAATAATGTTAATTTAATAATAACTACAAATACAAGTACTTTATATGAAAAAAGATTGAGTAGATTTAAAAGATTTACACAAAAAAAATATAGGAGTTTTAGGAGTTTTAGAAGATTAGATAGAGATAATAACAGAATAGCTCCAATAGACTTAGTAAATATTCCAGACATAATAAATCCAATAAGAGATAGAAGATTAGAAAGAAATAATCACAGAATAGTTCCAATAGTTCCAATAGACTTAGTAAATATTCCAGACAGAATAAATCAAATAAGACATAGTACTAGAGGTGGAAAATTTTTCAAGAAAAGAAATAGATATTTTAAAACAAAAAAGCAAAAAAAACAAAAAAAAGCAAAAATATAATCTCTAATAAAATATATAAACAATGATTACAGATGAAGATATAAACATATGTTGGGTTTGTCATGATCATGTTACATTACCGTTAATTGACAATAAAAAAACAGACGAAAATAAAATATATTATTTAAAATGTCCATCGGGACATTATATCCATAAAAAATGTTATTGTAAACTTATTATTACAAATTTTAAAGATCATTTAAATCCTGATTATGATTTAAGATATATTTTAGAATGGTTATTCAATCTTAATAAATTCGACTTCATAAATGATGAAGGAGAAGGAGATGGAGAATATATAGACGAAGAAAAATACGATTATATAAAAAAAAGTTGTTCTTGTTGGTGTTCTTTAAATTTTTTTAATAATTACAAACATAGTAATTATGCAATTTATAAAATTGTATTGGGTTCATATTTAAAACATTATGTTACAGAAAGATATAATTATAAATTAAAAAATATTACTGAACAAATTTTATTGAAACAATTAAATGATGTCTTAAATTTTTTAAAAATGATATATGATAATTATTATAAATATAATTACATTTACAGATTCGATTATAATTACATGCTTTATTATTATATATATAAAACATTAACTTTGAAAAATAAAAGACAAATAAGAAATCTACCCCCATATAATGAAATTAAATATAATCAAATTATTGGTTTTAAAGATGCTAATGATAGTTATTTTTATTATATTAATATTGATATAAAAGATTACAAATTTTTTAATATAAAAGATGGTAATGATATTAGTAATGCTATTGTTCAGATTGGTTTGACCTTTGTAATGGGAGATGAATATATTCAATATGATGAAAGTGATGAAAAAAATTGTAAATTAGTATTAAGTAACATTGGTCTATTAGATATATCTTACAACTCAATTAATTTAAATAAATTAGATATAACAATATTAGAAAATTTAATATTTTTTATTGCAAAGAGAACTAAATTTGGTATGAATGAGAATGATGTTATATATTTAAATAAATGTTTATTATATATAGATTTGTCTCATAATAAAATACAAAATATTGAAAAAAATTTAAATAATTTGGAAAATTTAATTAATTTAAGAGAATTAGATTTGTCACATAATCGAATAACAGATATAAAAGTATTAAAAAATTTAACTAATTTAATAAAATTAGATATAAGTTATAATGATGTAACAGAAATAAAAGTATTAGAAAATTTAACTAATTTAAAAAAATTAAATATAAGTCATAATCCAATACAAGCACAAGAATTATCTGTATTAGAAAATTTAACTAATTTATATTCACTAGATATAAATAGCTTGAGAATATATATTGAAAATATTGAAAATGTATATCATTTAAATTTAGAAAAATTAAAAAATTTAAAAGAAATCAAAAATGATAATTACATATATATAACTAAATATAGTTTATACAGAAACACATTGAAAAAAGTTGGTAATTCTATTTCTAGAAATGTTAGAAGAGTTGAAAATTCTATTTCTAGGAGTTTTAGAAGATATCAACCCAGAATAGTTCCAATAGACCTAGACAGTCAAATAAGAGAGTCTAATATACCATTATACTCAGACAGTCAATCAGACAGTCAATTAAGAGTACCTAGTATGGTTGTACCAGATAATCCAAAAAATATTAGTAATACAAGAAGAAATAAACCTCGAGGTGGAAAATTTTTCAAGAAAAGAAATAGATATTTTAAAACAAAAAAAAATGTTTTAAAAAGAAAAAAGAAAACTGTCAAAAAAAGAGTAAACTAATTATTTTTTTTGTTATTTTTTTTGAATAACTTGTACGATTTCATCGACATTCATCCAAGGCCAATGAGATTGTGCTTCTTCTTCCGATACTAAAAAACAATCAAATTCTTTCATTTCGTTTTCTGGTACATGTTGATGTACAGCGCGTGATATCATTTTATATAATTTAAAGTGAGGATATCGTTCTTTTCCGTTGGATTTATACAAAACACTTTTTTCTCGATCATCTTTACACCAATTATTGATTAATTTTTGGAAAGAATCCTTTTCTTCCATATTGTCTGTATTTTTCTTGTCTAAAACAAAATCATAGATAGAACAACCTAATCGACATAAATCAAAGCTGGGATTTTCTTCTACTCGTTTTTTCTTTGGATTAAAATAAGGTTCTGTATTGTATTGCGAATGAGCATCACCATTTGGAGAAAATCCATCACTTGTTATTTTACGATCACCGAAATAATAGACACTTCGTCCAAAATCAATAATTTTTATGATTCGGCCATAAGTTGGAACTGCGTATTTTTTCCCGTCAAATATATAATATAAATATTCTACATCTGTTTTTTTATACATAATATTATGAGTATGTAAATCATTATGAGTAAATCTGAATAAGCGTTGATATAATGCCAAAGTAATGACTATTTGAAAAGCAATGGATTGACATGAATCGTTATTTAAAACTCCTGTTTCAAATAAATGATCTAAAGTTTCTTCACATTTTTCTAAACAAATCAAAGCCACTGGGAAATATTTAATATGAGCCATCAACTTTTCTTCTTCTTCACTATCATCACTATTATCTGAACTTCCATCATTTTCATCTGAAATAGTTTCATAATTAGAACTATTATCATTACTAATTTCTTCATAACAATCTTTTTTCTTTCTAGAGACTAAACTATTATCATCCTCTTCATCATCACTGTCCTCACTGTCCTCATTTGAAGATGATTCTTCATCGGTATTTTCTTCTTTACTACTATCACTTTCATATACATCATCAGAATGAGCATCATATTCTAAAATCATGGTTTCTATGTCTTCTATGTTTTCCATATCTTTATCATTATTGTCACGATTTGTCTCTTCGATTGTATCCAAAGTTACAATATTTAAATCAAAATCATTTTCAAAATCTAATAATTTCAAGGTATTTTTAGAAATGCGAGTGTTGTTTTTAGGATGTAACATGGGTGCTTCATCATCATCATCATCTGTATATTTTTCATGTTTATTATCGAGAATAGTTATGTCTCCATTTTGTATTTTTTGATAAAATTCTTCAAATCTTTTTAAATAATCAAAATCTTCAATAATGTTTATTTGAAAATTTTTTTGAACACCTAAATAAACACCATAAAAATCTAAACAATGAATAAATTGAAAATCATGTAATATTTTACTATTGAGATAACAAAAAAATGCATCTACATAAGCAGCATTATCTACATCTTGATATTTTGTATTTGCATTTGCTGAATCTAGAGTCATTATCTTATTTTTTTTTATTTCAGGTTCTAAATCATATTTACCTGTCATGTATCGTAAAGGATCAAGTAAAGGTGCATATTTGATAAATACCGGAATTTCATATTCTGTATGTGGAAATTCTGTTCTTTGAACTTTGTTCATATTTACAAAACGATATTTTGTAGGTAAAGTACTGTTATCGTTTAAAGATACCTGAGAGTTTATATCCTTTAAAATACTGTGAAATAAAGGGTTGTAGACTTGTAAATGATTTACACTTTCGTCTGCTTTACTAATATATTCAGTCGTGTCAGAAAAAGGTTCCAAGTTCATGGTTTGTTTGTAATAAAAGAAAGGAATTTTTAATGATATTAAACGCTTTATTCAGGCTCTATCCTTTTTTTGTTTTTGCTGTTTTTTTTGATTTTTTTGTTTTTTTTGATTTTTTTGTTTTTTTTATTTTTTCCTAAAATTTATATAAAATCTTGAAAATCTTTGAAAATCCTAAAAAAGTATATTGTAAAAATATATACCAAAAATGTTTTTACAATATTTAGCAGAATTCTTTGGATCAATTGTGTTGGTTTATATTTTATTAAAAACTCAAAATGTGTTGGCAACAGGTGCCATTTATTTTTTATTAATCATTTTTACCATTAAATTCTCAGGAGGATTATTTAATCCAATGATTACCATTATTATTGCTATGATGGGATCTATTTCGAAAACAGACATGTTTTTGTATATTTTAGCACAAATTTTAGGAGGTATTGTCGGAATGGAAATTTATAAACAAACTGAAAATTCTTAATTATTCTTAATTTATTATTTTGGAAACAATGTAAAGTCCTAAAAGAGCCAAACCGGCTAAATAAATACGAGTTAAATCTTCAAACGGTGGGTAGGGAGAATATGATTGTGGAAAGTCATTAGACATCATTTATGATACAAATAATTATATTATATATTCAAGACAAACAAAAATTGCGTTCTTATAACAAAATAAAAAATAGACTTACAAATAAAAATAAATGTCTTTGTACGATGAATTAGAAATATCACGAGATGCAAATGAGTCCGATATTAAAAAGGCATATCGTACATTGTCTCTGCGTCATCACCCAGATCGTCAAGGAGGAGATGCAGAAAAATTTAAAAAAATATCGGAAGCGTATGAAATTTTAAGTGATTCACAAAAAAGAGCACAATATGATCAAGGAGGAATGACACAAGAAGATGGATTCCATCATCAAGAAATGAGACCAGAAGATTTACACAATATCAATCAAATATTTACTCATATTTTAGGTGGTCATGGTGGTATGGGTCCTAATATACGCATTCATAGAATGGGTGGTATGGGTGGTATGGGTGGAATGGGTGGTATGCCTGATTTCCCTGGTTTTGGTAGTTTTTTTCATTCTTTTATTTCCCCACCAACGATTCAATTACAAGTTGCCATTTCTTTAGAACAAGCCTTTACAGGTTGTGTAATGCCTATAAAATTTGAAAAACTTTTGATTCAAAATGAAAAACGATTTCAAACTCAAGAAGAAATGTGTGTTGAGATTCCAGAAGGTGTACATGACAATGAAACTATTGTATTGGAAAAATGTGGGAATGAGATAAATGGTGTAAAAGGTGATGTACGAGTAATGGTTCATGTACAAAATACATCTGGATTTACACGAGAAAATTTGAACTTGATTTATCCTAAAACCATTTCTTTAAAAGAAGCCTTGTGTGGATTTTCTTTTGATATTACATTGTTAACAGGTGTATCTTTAACAATTAAAAATATTCATTCCATAAAAGTAATTAAACCTGGATTTCGACAAACTTGTCATGGATATGGAATGAAACGCGAGGGACAAACCGGTAATTTAATTATTGAATTTCAAATTTTATTTCCTGAATCTTTGACTCCTTCTCAAAAAGAAACTCTTTGTTCATGTCTATAATTTTTCATATCTTTTTATGAGTCATTTATTTATTTCTTGTTTTTCTTTTTTTATTTCTTGTTTTTCTCTTTTTTTTTCTTGATTTACCTGCAGTTTTATTTTTATTATTAATTTTCTTTTGATCAATAATCTGTATCCAATTAAACATATCTTCAAATTCGCGTTCACCAGAATAAATGTTTTTATTATATACAAAAGTCGGAAATGAATTTATTTCTGGAGGTGATTTGTTTTTTTCTGTTTTTATAATATAAACACCTTTGTTTTCTAATTGAGATAAGATATTTGTTTTTTCAAAATTTTTACAATGAGGGCATCCAATCATATGAAAGTAATACAAAATGTTGGGTTTTAATTGTGAAAAAATCATTTATAAATTCCTATAAAATAACACAAGAATATATTTTTTGCAAAAGACAAGATAAAACAAGAAGACAATTTTGTCTCAAGAAACTTTACAGGGTTTTTATAAATTGAATTGTAATGTCAAAATCGAAAAAAATATTTCAATAACAAAAACCCTGTAAAGTTTCTTTGGAAAAGTTTCGTAATCATGGCAAGTTTTGTTTATAAGAATTCCATATTTGGCTACCAATTTCTAATAAATGTTCTCTTTCTGTTTGACTGTTGAAAACTTTAAAAACATCAGAAAATGACAAAGATGAACAAGAAACAGTTATTTCTTTCAATTGATTATGAAAATAAGGAATATTTATGGGTACTTGATTGGTTCTTTCAATCATTTTATTAATAAAAATAATCAAAGCATCCCATAAAGGAGTTTCTTTGTTAATATTTTGAGGTCCAATTTGTTCCAAAGCACATCTTTTAATTCCCCAAATGTGTTTTATTTCGGATTCTCCTACATTTTCTATACAGGGTATTAATGGATAGTTTAAAAAAACTCCGCCGTCTACATAACATTCTGAATCTTTTAAAAAGGGTTGAAATAAAACGGGTAAACAACAACTGCAATAAACTGCTTCAACAACTTTCCAATGAGGATGTGTTTTATATGAAAAATCAACATCACGAGAAATTCCTTGATTAATTTCTGTGGCAAACAAATGAATTTCAATGCCAGACCATTTATAAAATTCTTCCAAAGTAATATCTACATTAATATCTTTTCCTAAAAACAAAGGAGAAAACATTTGTTCAATATGTTTATATTCAAAAATACCTCGATTATCCAAAGCAGATAAAACAGTTTGAATATCCATGCAAAACAAATTATTCCAAGGTCGTTTTACTAAATAATTGTCTAAACAATCCCAATCATATTTTAAACAAATTAAAACAGCTATTAATGCTCCACAAGATGTTCCATAAACAGTTTTCAAGTTATCAAATGACCAAAAACCGTCTTTATGACTGTCCCGTAAAATGGAATAATTTATAAAGCCATTTATACCACCTCCAGATAAAACTAAATGTTTTATAATGGACATATATTGCAACTATTATGGGTTTAGATTTAGACTGAATCAAATTGAACATGTTTCTCAATCTGATCCAATAATTCTGATTGATAAACTAATTGACCGGTTGGTCTGTATTCTTCAATAGATTTGTATTTTTTCTTGGGGTTTGAATTTTCGGAGGTTTGATTATTAGTAGAATCGTCCGAAGTGCCGCCTTCTTTTGATTTGTTGGTAACAACTTTTCCCATGGAATCGATTGTAATACCTGTTTTTTTACGAATTTCATCTCTTACAAAAGTTGGAATAAAATGTCGCCATGAAATAAATAATGTATTTGGATGAATATATCGTGTATGAAATTGGTTGTTTTGGAGTTGTGTAGTGACATAAGCTATACAGTGTGCTTTATCATAATATGGTTGACCAAATAATATTTCTGGTACTACGAAAAAAATATGACGATCCATAGGTTTTGTTTTAGAAGTTAACTTGATGCGAGTATGAATACGATTTAAAATTTTATTGAAACAAGAAATCAAATTCAAATTGCGTTTCTTGTCCTTTTCATATAATTCATTAATGTCGATTTGATTGATTTCATCTTTATCTTGAGCATACAAAACACAACTCATTTTTATTATTTTGCTAGATATTTTCCTAGATAACTTTTATCATTTCTGTTTTTATCATTTCTGTTTTTATCATTTCTGTTTTTATCATTTCTGTTTTTATCATTTCTGTTTTTATCATTTCTGTTTTTATCATTTCTGTTTTTATCATTTCTGTTTTTCATTGATTTGTTGGTTTTTGTAAATATCAAATAAACATGTTTTCTCTTCGTATAATAAAACAAATTATATGGAAAATTCGAGTCATACACGCAAAAAAACAGTTTATACTAAACAAGATTATGAAAGTGATAATGGTATGCTTACTTCTATTTGGGGACCTGCGTTTTGGCATTTTTTACATACCATGTCATTTAATTACCCTGTAAATCCTTCTTTGTCACAACAAAAATATTATCGTAATTTTATTTTATCTTTACAAAATATTTTACCATGTGGTAAATGTCGTAAAAATTTAAAAAAAAATTTTAGAAAGCATCCATTATTATGGAAACATATGAAATCGCGTGAATCTTTTTCTCGGTATATGTTTGATTTACATGAAGTGATTAATAAAATGTTGAATAAAACATCTGGTTTAAGTTATGAAGAAGTTCGTGATAGATATGAAAATTTTAGAGCTCGATGTTTGACAGATCCTGAAACAGGTCTTTTAGTAAATAATCTTAAACAAAAAGAAAAAGGTTGTTCAGTACCAATATATGGAGTTAAATCAAAATGTATTTTGAAAATTATCCCACAAAATATAAAATGTCCTAGTCTAACTGTAGATTCGAAATGTTTGTCTAGAAAAGCAAACATCACTAGTCTTAATAGAAAGACTCTAAAAATCAAGAAATAAAAAGAAATAAAACAGCTATGTATGTTTAGGAAAAGCGGTCATTTATTCAACAAAATATCTATAAAATAATTATACATCACTATGCCTACTTTTTATGAAGTAGTTTCGAAAACTTTTTCATCATATAAATATGTGTTTTTAATATTGTTTTTAATCATCCTTTTTGGTGTTTTATCGTATGTTGTTTACAATCAGACCAAGTCCGTTTATTCCAAAACCCCTTTTTATAATGTGGCAAATGCTCCAGAAAGAGGATATCCGGTTCAAATATGTTTTTTTCATGTAGATTGGTGCCCTCATTGTGTTAAAGCTAAACCAGAATGGGATGCCTTTAGTAGTGAATATAATGGCCAAACCATAAATAATCAAGTTATTGAATGTATTGATTATAATTGCACCAATGAAACACCTGAAATAAAAATATTGGTTAGTGATTATAATATCACTGCTTATCCACATATCGTATTGATTACAGAAGGAAGTCGAATTGATTTTGATGCTAAAATAACGAAACCTGCGTTGGAACAGTTTGTCAGAACAGCCACACAATAACTTATCCAAACACAATAACTTATCCAAAGTTAAATGTATATATAAAATGGCAAAAAAGTTTCGTTGTCCAAAAGGTTATCGAAAATGTAAATGGATTAATCGATGTGTTGTTAAAAACTTGGCATCAACTCCAAAGTGCAAAAAAGGAACACAAAAATGCGCTAATGGAAAATGCTATGATACTCAAACACCTAAAATAATGTCCGCAATACGAATACAAAAAGCTTTTCGAAATCGAAGTCGTATGTCTAATCAATCTATACCCCAGAGTCTATCAAGCAATAGCAGTGGAAGTAATAATTTCCAATCTATACCTCAAAGTCTATCAAGCAATAGCAGTGGAAGTAATAATTTTGAATCTATACCTCAAAGTCTATCAAGCAATAGCAGTGGAAGTAATAATTTTGAATCTATACCTCAAAGTCTATCAAGCAATAGCAGTGGAAGCAATAATTTCCAATCTATACCCAATAGTCTATCAAGCAATAGCAGTGGAAGCAATAATTTTCAATCTATACCCAATAGTCTATCAAGCAATAGCAGTGGAAGCAATAATTTTCAATCTATACCTCAAAGTCTATCAAGTAATAGAAGTGGAAGCAATAATTTCCAATCTATACCTCAAAGTCTATCAAGTTCTAAATCTAGTAGTCTTTACAGCCTGTCTAGTAATTTATCTAATAACTTGCCTAGTTCTAAATCTAGTAGTCTTTACAGCCGGTCTAATAACTTGCCTAGTTCTAAATCTAGCCTGTCTAGTAATTTATCTAATAACTTGCCTAGTTCTAAATCTAGCCTGTCTAGTAATTTATCTAATAACTTGCCTAGTTCTAAATCTAGCCTGTCTAGTAATTTATCTATACCAAGTAACTTATCAAGTAAAAGTAATCAAAATATTCAAAAAAATAACGATTTTGAAGCAAAAGAATCAAGAAAAAGGAAGAGTTATTATAAAAATGAAAGCGAAAAGTTTAGAAGAGTTGTTAAAAATATTGATAATACAATTAGTGATAAAGATGCCGATGCTTTACAAAAAGAATATGATTTCTTGACAAACAAACAAAATAATGCTGCCAACAAAATTCAAAATTTTTTTCGAAATAATCGTAAAAAAAAGAAATCTAATTCTACAAAATCATCCAAAACTCCATCTGTACAATCTATTTATAAACCTTCTTCACCTAAATCTGTAATATCAGTATCAAGTTCAAGTTCAATAACTCCGATAACGAATTCATCTTTTTCCAGTTTCAGTACAAAAATACCTGTAAAGAAAAAACAAAAAAAAAGAAAAAGATCATTTGATGATAATTATTCATCAATCAATACAAGTTCTATATCCGATTTAAATACTTTTACAGGTTCTATAAATAGTGTTGATTCTAGTTTTTCATCAAACAATACACGAAATAAAAAACGAAGTTATGAATCTTCTCAAAAAAACGAAAAAAAAACAAAGCCAAAACATAATCCACAAGGTACAAAACGCAAGCACTCTAATGATTCAGATGATTCATACAATTCTTATGATAAAAGACCGAGACATAATCCACAAGGTACAAAACGGACATATTCTAATGATTCGAATGATTCATACGATTCTTATGATAAAAGATCAAGACATAATCCACAAGGTACAAAACGGACATACTCTAATGATTCGGATGATTCATACGATTCTTATGATAAAAGACCAAAACATAATCCACGAGGTACAAAACGGACATACTCTAATGATTCGGATGATTCGGATGATTCTTATGATAAAAGAC
>Ga0114959_10004327_pt1 | contig 10919 bp, 7 predicted proteins | sample C_130625_EF_Meta_FD_87317 | JGI IMG/M metagenome (GOLD analysis project Ga0114959, IMG submission 87317) | Freshwater microbial communities from Lake Croche, Canada to study carbon cycling - C_130625_EF_MetaG | ecosystem: Environmental > Aquatic > Freshwater > Lake | place: Lake Croche, Canada...
AAGACATATTACCAAAATTCTCAAGCGTTTCATAAGATTCTTTTAAATCAGATTTTTTAAGGTTATATGTAGTAATGCATTCATCCAAAATTCTTTTTCCTCCAGGATGAATCAGCCATTTGTCAATAGCATCCGTAATTGATGAAGAAAAGAGTTTTGGTAAATGTTTGTTGATAATTGCCGAAACATATGAAGTTAAATTCATAACAAAGCCAGTTTCTGTAACTTGCCAGGCCATGTCATTACTTCCTTCGTGCGCCACTAACGATTTGAAACTATTTATTTTTATTGGTTTAAATGTGTTTGATATAGGTTGGTTGTTGTTTGAAATTATGGCAGCAGCACTTCCATCAGCAAATAAATTATTTGATATGATGTAATCATCAGAAAATTTTCTTTGAAAATGAATTGTACATAATTCTGTGCATAAAATTAAGACCGTGGATTCAGCGTTACTTTTACAAATAGTATCTGCTTCCTTCATTGCTAAAATGGCAGCATTACATCCCATAAAATTTATGCTTGTTCTGGCAATTGAGGCTGGTAGATTTAGATGTTTCATTAATTCAATATCCAAACCAGGAGCATATAAACCAGTGCAAGTAACCGTAATGATGTGCGTAATTTTATTTTTTATTTCTTCGATATTGGGAATATTATTTACAGCTCGTGATGATAGTTTTATGGCTTCTTGCTTAAATAATTCCATCCGTTTATTCAATCCAATTTCGGGTAACAGCTTTTTGTTTTGATTAAAAAATTCAAATTTATTATCAGGTAACGAAAAATCTGGAATTACTGAAAACCTTTTATTAATGCCACTTCTGGAGGCAACAATTTTTATTTTGCGTTGTGTTTGAATATCCTCATCATCAACAGCATTAGTATAAAAATCAATAAAATTATTTTGTTGATGACAATGTATCGGATTGGCAGTTGATATATAAAGTAGATAGCTCAATGGATATGATTTAGTATAATTAATAAAATAAAAAAGGTACTCATACAAACTGATGCTATCATATTCATACGCATAGTGTTCTTGAAATTTGCATTTTTTTGATTCTTCAACACACTAACAAACCAATAAGTGAAGTACGAAATAATTGGTATGAAGAATAGTTGTAATAAATAGAAATGATGGGTGTTGTTGTTTTGTTTAAAATGTAAAAAATAAAACACATTGCACGAGGCAAACATAGTTGCCGTAAAAATGAATGTACCGTTTATTCCTAATTTATAACTTAAAGTTTGCACACCATCTTCCATATCTTGTTTATGCTGATATACCTGGCTAAGCGGATATGCTCCTGCAATTTGTAATGAAGTAGCAATCAAAATAAAAATATTTTCATACACACTAAATGTATTGTTATTAATGGCTATACTGCTCATATAATAGGTAAATGCTCCTTGAAAAAAAACTACAACCGCAAAACCTAAAACGGCATATTTCTTTAAACGTATTTGCTTCGAACTATAAGCACGTGAGGCCAAAATATAAAATAAAATCGCTATTGAAAATGTTGCGTTAATAAAAGTAAAACCACCAACTATTGCAATCATATCAAATAGTAAAGTAGTATAGAATAATTCTTTCGTTGGCATTGGAGGATTCTCTAAACCGCCAATACTAGAAGTGTCTCTATCTATATAACTGTTGTAACCGTTACTTGCTGGATACACAAATAAATGAATGATAACAAATGCAATTATTGTTTCAGTAAGGCTGATAGTCTTTGCTTGGCTTACTGCTAGCAAAAATATAGGCATAAGAAATATCGAAAACGGAATTCTTAACAGCTTTATAGTGTTTCTCTTTATCATCAAATGTACCTCACCTTCATAAGCACTTTTGTTTTTTGGTTGGGTAAATGTTTAAACTTAAAATCATTGAAATGCGGTTTAGTAAATCCTGAATGATAATAGTTTGAAAATCCAAAACCTTCTTTTGGCAAACCAATAAAATTGTAATCCATTTTGCCATTACTATTTTCATCGTCAACGAATGATAAACCATATTCTCCATATTCAATTTCAAGTTTAACATGTAAGATGCCATTCGCAACATTCTGTTTTTTAAATGGTATTATTCTAAACGATTTTTCCTTTTGAAAGCTATCATCATCTTTACAAACACCAACGCGAATTTCTCCATGATTATTTCGAATTCCAGTTATAGTTACTTCAACAGTTTTATCACTAGTAATAAAACTACTAAAAATCATTAAAATGAAGAATTGAATAATTATTGATTTGAGTTTCATAAATTGAAAATAAAAAAGGTTGGTTTTTAAGCAACCTTTATTGTAATTAAAATTTAATTTCTCGTTTGTGACAATAAGGAGTTCCGCCACCTTTTTCATAATACTGTTGGTGGTAATCTTCGGCTGGCCAAAACTTACTGGCTTGTAGAAGTTTTGTAGCAACCTTGTAACCTTTTCCATCTAATATTTCAATTAGTTTTTCTGCAATTTTTTTCTGATTTTCATCCACATAAAAAACAGCTGAAAGATATTGTGGCCCAACATCGTTACCTTGTCCGTTTGCTTGTGTTGGGTCATGTATTTCAAAGAATAGCTTTGCCATATCTTCATACGTTGTTTTTGAAGGGTCATAGGTTACTTCAATAGCCTCAAGATGTCCTGTAAAATGTGCACATACTTCTTTGTAAGTTGGATTTTCTTTGGTTCCACCAGTATATCCAACCTGAGTAGCAATTACTCCTTTTGCATTTTGAAAGTAATATTCAACACCCCAAAAACAGCCACCAGCAAAAATTGCTTTTTCAACTTTAGGCTTTGCACCTTCTTCAATAAATTTTAATGAAGATGTGTTTACGCAATGTCTTGTGTTTTTATCTGTAAGCCCCTCACCGAGAAAAACGTGTCCTAAATGTCCATCACAATTAGCACAAGTAATTTCAGTGCGCTGTCCATCAGCATCAGTAGTTCTTTTTACAGCACCTTTTATTTCATCATCAAAACTTGGCCATCCGCAACCCGAATGAAATTTTGAATCGGAATTATATAGCGGTGCATCGCATTGGCGACAAACATATAATCCTTTTTTAAACAAGTCAGTGTACTCTCCAGTAAATGGTCTATCAGTTCCCTTCTCAAGAATAACGTACTTTTCAGCGTCAGTTAGTTTGTTTAGTTTCATGTTTGTTTCTTTATTTATTGTTTGAGTTGTTTTGTGTTGATTAACTTGTCCATTGCAGCTGTAACAACATATTAAAATCATAAACGTAAAGAAAGACAAAGATGATTTTTTGAATTGATTTAAAACACTAATTTTTGTTTTCATGTTGTTATAAAATTTCTAAAACTTAAGTTACAGCGTTAAGTATATACAAAATTCCAGCATATTTGTTGGAGAGTGACGACATTAATTATAGGAAATTAAGGATTTTACTTCCAAAAGTATCATAAACTAAGAGAATTAGAACTACAAAAATTGCGTTAAAAAATCCAAATACACATAAACTAAAATTACTAATGAAAGCAATAATTCTTTTAAGGAAAAAGAGCAATAAATGCTTTCACAAATTAATACGGCTAACACTATCAAAATAAGAATTAAAAGATTGAGTTGAGCTAAATCATTAATTATGTTAGACAACAACAACCTAACAATGATTTAATTAATAATACACCATTTTCTCTATGGATGATGCAATGCATTGTGGATTAAAATAAATCTATAATTGTAAGTATAAATACCTCCGCAACATCATCTATTGATAGGATACAGATAATGTTTAAATGAGAAAATAAATAACAAAGCAAAAATTCAAATCATAAAGAACGACTGATAGAAGTAGTTTGTAGCAATAATGATAATATAATTGTAGTTACTTTTAAAATAACTGTTCCTGTTTAACGCCAATGTTCAAATCCTAGCTTTTTAAATAGCACAACTGATTCGGTATGTGCACTTAGTTTAAAATAGAGTGTTTGTAATAAAATTAGGGCTGCAACAAATCATAGCAAAACAAAAACGATATTCAAAATTATCAATGTATATAATTCAATTGCTTCTAAAAAAAAAGTGATTGAAAAGTGTTGCGATTTAGAGCAAAATTGTCAACTCCATTTTTTACATTTTTATACAAAAATGGAATCCAATTCCATTTTTTACATTTTTATACAAAAATGGAATTCAATTCCATTTTTTACATATATTTGAAAACTAAATAATTTTATAATGGTTAATCGATTAATATTTAAAGAAGCCAAACATTCACTTACTCAGTTTAGAGCATTATGTATTACTGGTCCAAGGCAAAGCGGCAAAACCACTTTAAGCAAATTATTATTTAAGGGCAAGCCGTATATTAATTTTGAAAATCCTTCAATACAAAAGGATGCCGAAGAAAATCCTGAAGCTTTTTTGAAGCGATTTGTAAAAGGTGCTGTTTTTGATGAAGTTCAAAGAGTGCCACATATTTTCAGATACCTACAAGAAATTTTAGACAATAACAATAAACGCGGACAGTATATTTTAACTGGTTCAAATAACTTTTTGTTACAAGAACAAGTATCTCAATCACTTGCCGGCAGGGCAGGCTATCTATCATTATTACCTTTTAGCTATGCCGAATTAGTGAATGCTAAATTGAATAAAGATGATATAAACAAACATATATTATCTGGCGGATATCCAGAAATTTGGAATGAAGATTTGGTTGCTGATAAATGGTTAAGTAGCTATTTACAAACATACGTACAACGCGATGTAAGACTATTAAAAAATATAAGTAACCTAGCCACATTTAATAGGTTTATTTACTTATGCGCAAACTATGCTGGTCAAATATTAAATAGAGATGACCTTGCAAGACAAACTGGTGTAGATTCCAAAACAATTTTATCATGGTTGGGCTTACTAGAAAATAGTTACATCACCTACACATTACAACCTTGGTATAATAATATGAACAAGAGAATCGTGAAAAGCCCAAAGTTGTTTTTTTATGACACAGGTTTGCTTTGTCATTTACTTGGAATAAAAACATTAACAGCACTTAAGGCAAACTCTTTATACGGAAGTATTTTTGAAAATTGGGTGATTACAGAAATAAAAAAGAATAATTTTAATAACGGCATAAACAGTGGGCTTTATTATTTTAGAGACAGCATTGGAAATGAAGTTGATTTAGTTTTAGAGAAAGGAGGATTACCTATTGGAATAGAAATTAAATCATCTACTAAATTTAACAATGAAATGTTGCGTGGATTAAAATATTGGCAGAAGCAACAACCCAAGAGCAACAGTATATTATTTTATGCTGGCAAAAGTCAATCAAATATTAGTGAAACAATGACTATACTTCCTTGGACTGATGTAGTGGATGTATAGCTGATTTAATTATTATAAACTTTTACTTTAATGATCATAGTTGTGTTATCGAATAAAATAAAACTGGCATTACCAAATATTTATTCAATAAACGAAAGGGCGAAAACATACATGTTAAACCCAACTTCGAATTTTTAATTGTACTTAATATCTTAGGTTCAGACTATAATTAAACAAGTTATATTAAGCTTTTGAAACGAAAATAGTATCCAAATTATCATTAGACAATCCCATAAATAAAACTTGTGTCATAGTTTATTTTAATTTTACTAGTGTATTTAAATAATTAAAATCATTTCCGAAGTAAAGGGATGTGGGTGAAATAGCTTCGACAATTTGATTATTGAAAAAGCACGTTTACTTATTAAGTATTTCTACATTAATATGCTATACAATTGTAATGTAGACATATAAACAACTATCTTTTTAAAGTGTGATTGGTTTCCCTTGATAGAATTCAAGCACTTTTAACTTGAAATGATAATCATATTTAGATTGTAGCAAGTCAATCTTTGCTTTTGCCAGTTTATTTTTTGCATCATTAAATTCGAAGGCATTAATTACACCAACTTCAAAACGTGTTTCTGTATTTTTAAATGAAGCTTGTAGTGCTTCAACTGACTTTTGTATAGCCTTATATTTCTTAACTGAAGCAACAGCATCTGCATAAGCTTGACGAACATTTCTATTCAAATCACGCTTAGCAATTGCTTCGTTAAATTTTGCATTTTCGTAGCTAATTTTTGCACGTGCTATTTGCGATTTCACTTGAAAACCATTAAATATTGGTATACTCAATTGAAACCCGAAACTCTTGTTAAGGTTTGATTGCAATTGCTCTCCATAAGGTGTGGTTTTAGTACCAGTAGGAATTACTTGATTGTAAAAAACTTCTTCGCCTGATGTGGTTTGCCCTATCACCACAGGCACAGTAGTGGTTCCTGTAAAAACACTTGATAAGCCCGAAAAACCAGAACCAATACTACCACCAACAGTTAGTGAAGGCAATAAATTACCTTTGGCTAATTCTATACCTGTGTAGGCCGATTTAATTCTACTTTCGGCTGCTTTAATAGATGGCTGAAGACTATTAGCTGTAGCCACTATTGTTTCTGCATTAGCAATATTTTCGTTTATACTTGGTTCGGGCAAAGTAGGCTTAACAATACTAAAACCCTGTGCTGATGGCAAGTCTAATAATAATGTTAAATTCAAGTATGCAATATCCAAGGTGTTTTGAGCATTCACAATATTCAATTCTTCACTTGCCAATTGTGATTGTATATCCAGTAATGTATTTTTTGCCGCACTTCCCGCATTAACAAGAATTTGCGCTCGTTGCTCTTGTTGTTTAGTAATTATTATTTGATTTTCGGATCCTTGCAATTGCTCAATAGCATACAAAATATTAAGATATGCCGACGCAATATTTAATATAACATTTTGGTTATTTGCATCAGCATCATGTTTGGCTGTTTCAATATTTAGTTGACTTTGTTTTATGTTATTGTATTGTTGCAATCCATTGAAAATTGTGATATTTGAACTTAACGAGTAGTTATCGCTTCTAACGCGTTTATCAGCAAATTTATTAGTGTATTGATCAATACGCTTGCCAATGTTGTAGTAATTAGAAACACTTCCGTTTAGGTTTGGCAATACAGAAAAACGATTTTGTTCTAAGTTTACATTAGCTTGTTCTACTTGTAAATTAGATTGTTTTACATTGATATTATTCTTTAGAGCATAATCAATACATTGTTGTAAAGACCATATATTTTGGGTAAATCCTATGTGAGCAATCAGAATAAAAATTTGAATGAGAATTAATCTTTTAAACATGTTGATGAATTGATGTTACAAACCTAAAATAAAAATTAGCAAAAGTTTAAAATAACCAAATGAACCTAAATCAAAATTATGTTTAAGAGTCAGTTATTTTGTGATGATTATTTTCTCGAATTGGGACTTAGCTTCTGAAATTACTTTACATAAGTAAACTCCATCATTCAACTGTTCGACGTTTAATTTTTTACTGTTTGAATCGATGTTCGTAACACTCACAACAATTTGACCCAAACAATTGTAAACAATTATAGTTTCAATAATTTTTGCTGATGAAATAGTAACAGAATTCATTACTGGATTAGGAAAGAGTTTAACATTATTATCTGTGAAATCATTTTCTTTGGTGCCAGCTGTTATATCACCAGAATAATAGTTTAATCCACCGCAAACATTACCAATAATCATATCTTTCTGACCATCGTTATTAATGTCGGCAATTGCAATTGCGGAGTTTCTTCCTTCCCAAATTTGCGCATAATTAGTGTCGATTTTTGTAAAAATTCCACTTAAGTTTCCATCAATATTTCCATATCTAAAAATCCTTCCAGATTTTGAACCACATAACAAATGATACGTTCCTGCAACATCAAATAATTGAGGTATGCAATAACCATCGTTGAGTGTTACGCCATTATCAATACCTGTGAATACATCACCGAAAAACGTTGTTATCTCATCAAAAATTGGGCTTTGAGATGTGCCATTGTTTTGATAATACCTAATCTTCCCAACATAATTTCCAACAATCAAATCCAATTTTCCATCCCTATTTACATCCACTAATTGTGGTGCGGCATTATTACCAACATCAATATTTGAAAAATAAGTTTGAACCAATTGGAAATTAGCAATGGTTCCAGAAGGAGCAATGTTTACGTAGTAAGTTAATTTCCCATCGATAGCGCCCAACAACAAATCAACATCTCCATCGGCATCTAAATCACCAAAAGCTGGTACTATATAATTTAAATTTGTTGTTGTAGAAAGGCCTAAATAATCATCATCCTCTAAGGAGTATTTTGGATAATTTGCAGTTCCAATATTTTTATAAAGCATCAACCTTGCTTTTATTTCGCTATTCACAAATCTTCCAATATTGCCCACTACAAAATCCAATAATCCATCCGAATTATAATCAAAGAATGCAGGATAAGCACCTTCGCCATTGTCAATCATTTCGCCAACTAAAAAATCGTTTTGCTGGTATTTAAAATTTGGATTATCAGTTGTACCTGTATTTTTATAATACCAAGAAGAAAGTCTGTTTTCGCTACCAACGCTGGTGTTAGGACTTGCCAATAAATCTTTTATTCCATCATTATTTACATCTAAGTAAAAAGGCGTTGGAAAAATTGAAATGTTGATGGGTGTATCGTAATTCGGGAAAGTATTGTCTTGCTGTGTTCCAAAAGCATGTGCAATGGTGCCACCATTTGTTATTCCAGTAATTGTTGAACAACTAATATCTGAAACCAATAAATCTTTATCGGCATCGCCATCCAAATTAATTGCTAGCAGAGCAGAACCCGAGTGATTAGTATTCCTGTCTTCTTCCGAATTATTTTCATGCACCATATTTCCGCAGGGGAGATTAAGATATATAGAACAATTCGATTGGTCTTCCTTAAAATCAGCCCAGCAAGATGTGGCCAATGAAAATTTTAAACTATCGCAATTACCGTATGTTTCTTTACTCAAGTTTTGATGATACTCTACATAATAACCGTTCACAGAATAGGTAACTATATCAAGGTCTCCATCACTATCAATATCTGAAATAGAAGGAATATCAACCGATGAAACATATAATGGAATTGAATCGAAATAGTAAATAGAATATAGCTTTTCAACAGCCGTTTCAAATTGTAAGCCTGAGATAGCATTACCAGTATTTCGATGAATTTTTATCGCGCCTTGATTTTGTGTAAAAATATCCTCTTTGCCATCGCAATTATAATCGGCAAGCAAAACCCAATCGCGCATGGTTGTTGGAAATTTTTTAATATACTGCGGCGCATATTTATATGAAACCGTATTTGCAGTTCCTTCATTTAAAAAAGTAATCACTTTGTTGGAACTTTTATCAAAAGCAAATAAATCTTTTATGCCATCATAGTTTAAATCTATTTCAGAAAACTGCATGTAGTTAAACCCACCAGCCCATGGCAATTTCAGTGCAATATTGTTTTGATAAATTTGTATGCTGTCTGTTTTATTAAATCCAAACTGAGCATAGGTTTTTAATGCTATCAAAAGCAAAAATGCAATGCAATAAAATAGTTTCTTTAACGTGAGCATCTATTCAAAATAAATTATATTTTCTTAGCTTGGTTCCAATACTCATCCATTTCAGCTAAAGTCATTTCACTTAATTCGCGGTTATTTTCCTTCGCCATTTTTTCGATGTATTGAAAGCGCTTCATGAATTTTTTATTTGTTTTTTCTAAGGCATCTTCTGGATTTACGCCAACAAATCTTGAATAATTAATGATTGAAAAAAGCAAGTCGCCAAACTCCTCTTCTTTTTTCTCTTGTGAAGAATTTGAATCAATTTCGAATTTCAATTCATGTAACTCTTCTAACACTTTTTCAAATACTTGATTTCCATTTTCCCAATCAAAACCAACTGCGCGCGCTTTATCTTGCATGCGAGAAGCCTTTATCATAGCTGGTAAAGATGCAGGAACTCCGCCTAATACCGATACATTTCCTTTTTCTTTCAATTTGAGTTTTTCCCAATTCTCTTTTACCTGTTCTTCGTTTTCCACTTTTACATCTCCATAAATATGTGGATGTCTAAATATTAATTTGTCACACAATGTATTGCATACATCAGCAATATCAAATTCATTTGTTTCGCTTGCAATGCGTGCATAAAAAACAATATGTAACAATAAATCGCCAAGTTCCTTTTTAATTTCTAAATTATTTTCATTGATGATAGCATCTGCTAACTCATAGGTTTCTTCAATAGTCAAATGACGTAGTGTTTGGAAAGTTTGCTTTTTATCCCAGGGACATTTTTCGCGCAACTCATCCATTATATTTAATAAGCGTTCAAAAGCTTCTAACTTTTTTTTAACTGGGTTCATACAAATGTTTATTAAGGGTTACAAGGTAATTTCTATTTTCGCAAAAAAGAAAACAATTTATTGATGAAGTATATATTCCTATTTTCAATTGCTATTTACTTTACAAATGGCATATCTGCGCAAAGCACCGATAGTATTTTTATAAAAAAAATATACACCGAAGCACTTACGAACTCAGGTTGCTATGAAAACTTAAGGTACCTGTGCAAAAACATAGGTCCGCGATTAAGCGGAAGTGAAAATGCAGAAAAGGCCATTAATTTTACACATGAATTAATAGAAAAAACAGGCGTTACAAAAGCCTATTACCAGCCTCTTACAGTACCACATTGGGTTCGCGGCGATAAGGAGACTGCAGTGATTTCATTTATAGATGAAGTTGATTTTGAAAATTTAAGAAAAGACGATTCAAAGGAAGCACTTGTTAAATCTAAAAGGAAAAGTAAAAAATTTAACATTTGTGCATTAGGCGGAAGTATTGGTACACCCGAAGGTGGAATGGCTGCAAAAATTATTGAGATTCATCGCTTTTCGGAACTAGATTCAATAGGTAGAAATGGAATTGAAGGAAAAATTGTTTTTTACAATTCACCTATGGATGCTACTAAAATAAAT
>Ga0114959_10004328_pt1 | contig 10919 bp, 9 predicted proteins | sample C_130625_EF_Meta_FD_87317 | JGI IMG/M metagenome (GOLD analysis project Ga0114959, IMG submission 87317) | Freshwater microbial communities from Lake Croche, Canada to study carbon cycling - C_130625_EF_MetaG | ecosystem: Environmental > Aquatic > Freshwater > Lake | place: Lake Croche, Canada...
AGAGCCAGTATGAGTAAATGAATTCTTTGCACTCTTAGACCATGTACTAATTACTGAAGAACTATATGATATTGCTGAACTCTTTGTACCCGAATTACTCTTTGAATCTGTAGGGCTTGTTGATGTACTTCCTGATACGCTTGCTGTTTGTCTAACACTGGCTGAAAGACTTGATGAGCCTGATGCACTTGCATAAGGCGAGCCAGTTTTCAGACCAGATATGCTTGCATCTGGTGAAATGGACTGTGTATAACTATTAATTGATGACTGAGATGGCGATGACGAATATGATAAGCACCCACTATGACTGTTTGTTTCTAAGGCAGATGCACTAAAACTTGGCGAGTCACTTGATGAAAATGACTTAGCACTTGTGCCACTTGATTTATCAGATGCTTTTGCAGTAGATGTATATGAAAGTGTTGCTGTCCCAGTACTAGTGCCAGATGTTGTATATGTTGCACTATGTGTTTCAGAAGCAGATATACGAGGCGATCTAGAACCAGTAGGTGAGTGCGTCGAAGTCTTTGAAACACTAATAGAGCCAGTAGTTGTTGCGCTTATTAGTGGACTATATGACTTTAGTGGTGTTAATGAACTACTTACAGAAACAGTCGAACTGCGTGAAGCACGTGGCGACTATGTTTGAGTTGGCGAACCACTAGAAGTCTTTGATTGTACTGAAGATGCAGTCAGACTCTTTGTTCCTAGCGGTGAAATACTATAGACGCCACTATTTGTATTACTAGGGCTTGACGATGCGCATACTGATAGACTCGGGGTATAAGTTATCAAAGATGTGCTAGAGATAAAGGCGCTTAATGAGGGTGAGCCAGACGCACTAACAAAATTACTTAGCGAATATGTATTTATATTTGTACCTGTCTTACAAGGGCTCTGTGAATTAGATGCACTAGATGTTCTTGTATTTAAAGGCGTATTTGATACAAGCGGACTACGACTTTCTGTCTTTAGCGATGTTGATGTCTTTGTTCCAGCATTTGATGCACTATAGGTTCCAGAGCCGGTTGAAGTCTTTGAAACAGTTATACTTTGTGTGCCTGTTGTTGTAACCCTTGTAGTAAAAGATTTATAAGATGATAGTGAAGCAGACCGTGAGCCAATAGGGCTTGCAGTCTGTGTTCCAGACGTACTAACCGTTTTTGATGATGAAAAACTGCGTGTTGATGAGCCACTGCCTGTTGAAGAACGTGATAGGGCACTGGTCGCAGTTTGAGAGCGACTTATAAATCCTGTTTTAGAATTTCCAACACTTGAACTAACACTTGGTGACGCCGACGATGTTCTAGACGGCCCAATACTCCGTGTAAAAGATGGTGATGATGTTCCTGTTTTAGTCCTAGGAGGAGATAATGTATTTGTTGGCGAACTGCTTGCACTTTTTGTTCTAAATCCACTTGCACTCACTGTCTTAGACCCAATAGGTGTTTTTGAAACGCTTGTGGAACCTGTTGCTGTTTTTGTGCTTAAAGATGTGCATGTAGATAATGGACTTGAACTACTTGTCTTAGACACATGTGCAGATTTAGTGGCCGGCTTAGACATTATACCACTTTTTGTATAAATTGGAGTCATTGTTGGATTTAGACTAGGATAATTTGAATACGATGCTAATGATGTACGGGTAGATGTTTTAGTAGAAATAGAACTTACTGTTGGTGCTATTGGATTATTTGCCTCACTGAAACTTAGGAGTAATAAAATTCCTAATCGAAACAGCATTCATATATAGTATATAGAAAAAAGAGTTTAGCCCTAAAAAATTGAGGGGGCCTGTCTTAAGAACAGAACATTATAAAATGTCTAGTCCTAATGTACGCTCAGGCTATGAACTCTACCTTGTAGTTGATGATGCCGAACTTGCAGTACATCGCCATTATGATTATGCCGATTGTGCAGTCGCAGCGAACAATGCAGGCATTGATCTTCTAACTGCTGAAACGTGGGTTGGGACGCTTGGTGAAACTGCCCATCTTCTAAATCTAGGTGTTCGTGCAATGCTTGTTAAGTCATCTACTCAGGAGCCGGTTCATTATTGGCTTCTACCCCGCTCTTCAATCTATAAGACTGGACACATGATGGCAAATTCAGTTGGTGTTATTGATAGTTCGTATCGTGGGGTTCTTAAGGCTCCTGTGATTCGTACTGCAGAGAATGCCCCAGGGTTTCTAACCAATGACCGTCATTTCCAGATTGTTGCGCCTGATATGGGCCAGATTCATACAATTCACCGTGTAGCATCGTTGCCACAGACGCTACGTGGTGACGGTGGGTTTGGGTCTACTGGCTAAAAGACGTCAGGTCTAAAATTGAACTTAATTTGCTCCCTCTTATTTTTTAACCATGGCCCTTAATTTGTATATCGGACCAATGTTTTCAGGAAAGACCACTGCCGCCCTAAAACTAATTGATACCTATATTCAGAATAGTGAAACTTTTCTCTGTATTACATCAAAATCAGATACTCGTTATTCATCAGGTGGTAAAATAGTTAGCCATGACCAGAAGTCATATAATGCGCTAGCTGTTACTAATCTTTTGCCAGTGCTAGGATTCGACGAATTTCTGAAGGCTGATTATATTATTATTGAAGAGTCAAATTTCTTCCCAGATCTTAAGACCTTTGTTCTATATGCACTTGAAAGTTTTGGAAAGCATGTGACATGTATTGGTCTTGACGGCGATTATAAACGGGAGCCGTTTGGACAATTACTAGAACTTGTACCCTATTGTAATTCGATTATGAAATTCAAGGCAATTTGTAAAATGTGCCATGGATTTAGACGTAATGCAATCTTTACGCATCGAATTACTTCTGAATCGACTCAGGCCCTTGTAGGTGGTGCAGATACTTATGAATCTCTTTGTCGTATTCACTATTTAGCAAGGGCTTCTAGATAAAATTGATTTGGTGTTTTAGAAAATTATTTTTTAACAACAAATGGATATTCTTAAAACCAAGGACTACGAAACATTCTATGTAGGCACAAAGCAAATTGTTGGGGCCTCAAAGGTATCAAAGGCACTTGTAGGAGATACTGTAGAAGTTGTTGATGACCATGTTTCAAATATTGTGCTACGTGCAAACCATACACATCTTGTAGGCACTCTTGAAATCTCGGGGAAAACTAAATATGGCTATACATCACGTAATGTGCCAATCTATCTCTTTATTCCCTATAATGAGGCATATCCGCCCTTCTATGTAGGCTCATCCCACCCTGAGAAAAGTGTGAATCTTATTGTTATTGTGGATTTTGATTCTTGGCACGCCGATGCAAATTGTCCTCGTGGTGTTTGTCGGCGTATTCTTGGTGCGTGTGGAAATTTAGAGGCTGAGCAAGATGGGCTGAAATTTCACACGCATTCACTAAGATGGAAAAGGATTTATGAACTCATGCCTCGCACTCCCTTCTTTCAAGGAGGTTCATCATTTCTTGATAAAGAAACCTTTCATGTAGACCCTGAAGGATGTGTCGATATTGATGATGCAATTACTATTTGGCTCAATTGGACAGAAATTGAAGTGCGCATTCATATTGCTGATGTGGCAAGCCTTCTTACCAATAATAATTTCCTCTGGTCTGCAAGTAAGTTGGGTGAAACATTGTATGATGATGGGCGTATAGTAGCCCCCCTTTTCCCAGCAGAAGTACAAACGGCGTGTTCGCTTACTCCAGGGCAAGTACGTGCCACTCTTACACTCGCTTTTACCTGGTGTCTTGTAACACAATCTGTTATTAGAAAGCGCTGGATTCAGCAGGACATTATTGTACAACATTCGCATACCTATGAATCAATTGTAGATAGTGAGTGGGCACAACTTCTAGAAACAGTTGCTTCTGGGGTCGCATCAAGGCCTGTATCTGATCCACACGAATGGATTGCTGAACTAATGATCTTCTATAATAAGGAGGCTGCAAAGGTGATTCAAGGGGCTCATAAAGGTATTCTTCGTAAGCATTCGGCGCCAGATAAGGAATTGCTGAGTGCCTTGGAATCAAGTGGAATTGAGCCCTTTCTAGCCTATAAGGCAGGGGCCTATTGTGAATCAACCGAGGAGGATGTTAGTCATTGGGGGCTAAATAGTCTGGCCTATTGTCATGCAACGTCACCTATTCGGCGATGGGTAGATTGTATTAATCAGGCCGTTTTAATCCAAACAATCTTTATGCCTGAATTTAGTGTGCCTACGTATGATATTGACTCGATTAATGCACAGTCAAAGTTGTGTAAGGCATATGAACGGGACAACTTCTTTCTTAAGATGCTCTTATCAAAGGGAGAAACTACTGTGTCTGGGCAAGTAGTTCTTGCAGGACCCCAGAAGGCAAAGATTTGGATTCCTGCATGGAAACGATGTGTATCTATTTATGAATATAGGATGCAGAATGAAACGGTTAAACTGTCGTTTTATGTGAATCCTTCAAAGAAGAATTGGAAACGGAAAATTATTCTAGAAATTTTGGAGTGAGGGGCGCCCAAAAAAAATTGAAGTCAGATTTTTTACAGGGTTAGTTACCCCAAATACAATGGCATCTTTTAAGACTTCGTCCGACCGACTGTCTACTAATCCGCTTCATCGCAGTGAGAGGAATCTTCTTCAGATGTTTCTGTCTGACCCGAGGACTTGTAATCTTCATGCATGCCACAATACGAGTGTGCATGTTGCTGTCATTGTCAAGCGTGGAAAGATTCTTGCAGAGGCGTCAAATCGTATTGGTTCTAGGAGCAGTGGTTCCGGATATTCGAAGAATACGATTCATGCTGAGAAGAATGTTGTGAAGGCCTTGGGGGATATTTCGCTTTTGAAGGGTGCTGATTTGTATGTTATGCGCCTTACAAACGATAAGATGAAGAGTGGGTTTGACCGATTTCTTGGTTCTGAGCCGTGCAAGTCGTGTAAGCTCTTTCTGGCAAAGTGTATTAAGGAGTATGGGCTGAAGGGGGTGTATTGGACTGGGTAAGAATATAGTGATTATAAACTACACTAATAGTAATGAATTCGAGTGAGTTACTCAGACTTCAATTAGCCAAAAATTTAGAGTGTAGCCGAATTGGTTATGCAAGTGGTCCGACAGGTCCAACTGGATCTACGGGTTTAGAGGGGCCACCTGGCCCTGCTGGAAATGAAAAAACTTTCACCTTTTTTTTAGATTTTGACAGCTTGCGTCTTTTAAGTCGTATATATATACCTCCCGGATTTTCAACAGATCCAAAATTAATAGTGGGTGGTGTCTTTACAGAAGATATACCTGAATTACTAGTATTTGTTGGATTAACAGAAATAACAATATCAAGTATAAAATATAATTTTCCTATTGGATTAAGTGCTACTGGATATTATAATGGGGGCTTTTGGGCACCAAGCCCTTATGCAGTTCTTGGAAATGCATCTGGTATTCGTTGGAGAAATGTTGCAGATATAATAAACTTAAATACAATTAATATACTTGGTGTAAATCCTCTTAATTTAAATGGCAATAGTCTTACGCCTAAATATTTATATTTACCAGGCACAGCAATTGAAAATCAACCTGGCTGGCTGGGAACACTTACAATTTATTATCTATAGTATATAGAATGAAATATCCTAAAAAAAAGGGTATGTTAAAATATGTTCTAATTATTATAGGAGTTGTCTTTGTATATTTAGTAGTTAGTAAAATAAATGAGGGGTTTCAAACAGAAACTATTGTATATCTTTATTTTGATAAAGATACAACTACACAAAGAAAACCAAAATTTATAAGTTCAACAGATCAGCGTGTAAAATATATTTCTAGTGCGACTGATTCTGTTAGTATACAAATTGACCCAAATTTTGGAACTCTAAAGGGGTTTAATGGTGCTGTATGGTCGCCTGCAAATAATAATTGGCTTCCTACTCCTACTAGTGCTTTAGATAAAAATCTAGGTACTTCCCTAACTCTTGAAAATAATAGTAAACGTGTATTAAACAATTCTAGTTCTGTAACAGGAAATTATATGCCTTCATTAGGTAATAAAAAACTTCCAACGCCAGTTACAGCTATATCTGGCGATATTATTATTAAAGGATTTACTCCCCCTGCCTTTAATTTTGTAACTTCAAATATAACAGGTGCACAAAATAATGGCGATCCTGCAAATAATAATGCTAAGTTTCGTATTGATTTAAAATTTTAATAATTTATTTCAAAATATTAGACAAATAAGAATATTCTCATATCTTACTTTTAGTAACTTGTGTAAATACAAATTTAAAATACTAAATATAAATGATGCATTACTCTAAAATAACTACTACAATATAGTAGAGAATGTCGTCAACTGGGCCTACGGGTGAAAATGCTCCAGGTGGAAATCCAGTCCCGACTGGAAGAAATTATATAAACCCTCCAAAGGCACTTCAGTTTAATATGCATTATTTTATATTGAATACAAATGATCCTGATATACCTCTCAGTCTTATAAATGCTTTAAATAATCTTCAACTTGGTGAGTTTATTATTCGTGCAAATACAAATTCAATTCAATCAATTTCAGCCTATGTATATAATCCTGGAACAACATATAATGAACAATATTATGATGCATATAATGTAGTTCCAGGGGATTGGCTAGCAAATGATGCAACTGGATTTACATGGAAACTTATAGAACTCTATAATGTAACAGATGCGCCAAATGAGTTAAATAATACATCGGGTGGAGTATTTTATGCAAAAATTGTAGATGTCGATGGATTTAATGCAGGATTAGACCAGGGTCAGTTATTTAATGGAGGTCCTGTAACTGTAGATAGTGTAATTATTCTATTTACATTGAGTGAAACTGGCTTTCCTGTTTTTACTCCTGCAAATACATACGATCTTGCTCCCAATTTTTCAGGAAATGTTATTGGTCGTTTTCAAATATTAAATACATATGATCAGTATGTAAATATTTATCAAGTTGATGTTATTAATTTAATTTCTGTGGGCGATATTGTTTATATAGATGAATACGGGAATTTTCAGAGTGTTCAGCGGGCAGGATTAAGATCGATAACAAACCCCTTTCTTGGAATTGCAACAAGTGTAGGAGTTCCAACAAAGGATTATTTAACCTTTAATCCCTTTGGAGATTACCGCAAAGCGGTTGATGTTTATTTACCAGGCCCCCCAGGTACACTCTACTATATTGATCCATCAAATACATCACAATATGTGACTACACCCAGTTTTTATTTTCAGAATCCAATTTATCAAATTATTGATAGTGCTGGAAATTCTATATTACTTAATTCAGGACTCTTTAATCCACAGCCTTATACAGGATTAACTGGTCCTACGGGACCAGAGAATGGACCAACAGGTGAAACTGGCCCTACTGGTCCAACAGGAACTACAGGACCAAGAGGACTACCAGGTTCGGCAAGAAGTACAGGTGCAACAGGTAAGACAGGCCCTACTGGTGAAAATGGAACTACTGGACCTACTGGTGCAACAGGTCCTGCTGGACCTACTGGTGAAACAGGTGTTACAGGGCCTACAGGTGAAATAGGACTTACTGGACCTACTGGTACAACAGGTCCTACTGGTGAAAATGGAACTACTGGACCTACTGGTGAAACAGGTGTTACTGGACCTACAGGTGAAACAGGACTTACTGGACCTACTGGTCATACAGGTGAAATAGGACCTGGAATTGTATGGAAAGGTGTATGGAATCCTCAAGGATATTATATAGGAGGTGTTGATATAGTATATTATGAAGGAAGTTCATATATTAAAATCGGTGATGGTAATTCTGGGAGTGCACCTCCAGATGATCCGATAAGATGGGAATTATTTGTTCAAAGAGGAGCTACTGGTGAAACTGGACCTACTGGTGAAATAGGTGCAACAGGTGTTACTGGACCTAGTGGTGAAACTGGTGTTACTGGTGAAATAGGAGCTACTGGACCAACTGGAGAAATAGGTATTACTGGTGAAACAGGTGCTACTGGGCCTAGTGGAGAAATAGGTGTTACTGGACCAACTGGAGAAATAGGTGCAACAGGTACAACAGGACCTAGTGGTGAAACTGGTGTTACTGGACCAACAGGTGATACAGGTGTTACTGGACCTAGTGGTGAAACAGGTGTTAGTGGGCCAACAGGGGAAACAGGTGCTACTGGACCAACAGGTGTTACTGGACCTAGTGGTGAAACAGGTGTTACTGGACCAACAGGCGAAATAGGTGTTACTGGACCTACTGGTGAAACAGGTGTTACTGGACCTAGTGGTGAAACAGGTGTTACTGGACCAACAGGTGAAATAGGTGCTACTGGTGAAACAGGTGCTACAGGGCCAACAGGAGAAACAGGTGTTACTGGACCTACTGGAGAAATAGGTGCAACAGGTGTTACAGGACCTAGTGGTGAAACAGGTGTTAGTGGGCCAACAGGTGCTACTGGACCAACCGGTGAAACAGGTGTTACTGGACCTAGTGGTGAAACAGGTGTTAGTGGGCCAACAGGGGAAACAGGTGCTACTGGACCAACCGGTGAAACAGGTGTTACTGGACCTACTGGAGAAATAGGTACCACTGGACATACAGGGGAAACAGGTGTTACTGGACCAACTGGTGAAACGGGTGTTACTGGAGCAACTGGAGAAATAGGTGCTACTGGACATACAGGGGAAACAGGTGCTAGTGGGCCTACTGGTGAAACGGGTGTTACTGGACCAACTGGAGAAATAGGTGCTACTGGTATAACAGGTCATAGTGGTGATACAGGTGCTAGTGGACCTACTGGAGAAATAGGTTCTACTGGACCAACTGGTGATACAGGTGTTACTGGACCTAGTGGAGAAACAGGTGTTACTGGACCTAGTGGAGAAACAGGTGTTACTGGACCTAGTGGTGATACAGGTGTTACTGGACCAACAGGAGAAATAGGTCCTACTGGTGAAACAGGCACTACAGGTGCAACAGGACTAACAGGTGAAACAGGACCAACAGGACTAACAGGACCAACAGGCGATACAGGCGCAACAGGACCTACAGGCGAAACTGGTAATACTGGACCAACAGGAGAAACAGGTGCTACTGGACCTACTGGCGAAACAGGACCAACAGGACCAACAGGCGAAACAGGTGTTACAGGTCCTACTGGTGAAACAGGTGTTACAGGTGCAACAGGACTAACAGGTGAAACAGGACCAACAGGACAAACAGGACCAACAGGCGAAACAGGTGCAACAGGACCAACTGGCGAAACAGGTGCTACTGGACCTACAGGAGAAACAGGTGCTACTGGACCTACAGGCGAAACTGGTAATACAGGACCTACTGGCGAAACAGGAACTACTGGACCAACAGGTGATACAGGCGAAACAGGTGCTACTGGCAAAACAGGTGCTACTGGACCTACTGGTGAAACAGGTGCAACAGGGCCAACAGGCGAAACAGGTGTTACAGGTCCTACTGGTGAAACAGGCGCTACAGGTGCAACAGGACTAACAGGTGAAACTGGTTCTACTGGTCCAACTGGCGAAACAGGGTCTACTGGAGAAACTGGTGTTACTGGACCAACAGGAGAAACAGGTGCAACAGGACCTACTGGTGAAACAGGTCTTACTGGACCAACTGGAGAAACTGGTGCAACAGGAACTACAGGTGATACTGGTGTAACAGGACCTACAGGCGAAACTGGTAATACAGGACCTACTGGCGCAACAGGACCAACAGGCGAAACTGGTAATACTGGACCAACAGGAGAAACTGGTGTTACTGGAGCTACAGGTTATACAGGCGCAACAGGACCAACAGGCGAAACTGGTAATACTGGACCAACAGGAGAAACAGGTGCTACTGGACCTACTGGCGAAACAGGTGCAACAGGTGCAACAGGGCTAACAGGTGAAACAGGACCAACAGGACCAACAGGACCAACAGGACAAACAGGATCAACAGGCGAAACAGGTGCAACAGGACCAACTGGTGAAACAGGTGCTACTGGGCCTACTGGTGAAACAGGTGCTACTGGACCTACTGGTGAAACAGCTGCAACAGGGCCAACAGGCGAAACAGGTGTTACAGGTCCTACTGGTGAAACAGGCGCTACAGGTACTACAGGTGCAACAGGACTAACAGGTGAAACAGGACCAACTGGTGAAACAGGAACTACTGGATCTACAGGTGATACTGGCGCAACAGGACCTACAGGCGAAACTGGTAATACAGGACCTACTGGCGAAACAGGTGCTACTGGCGAAACAGGTCCTACTGGACCTACTGGTGAAACAGGTGCAACAGGCGAAACAGGTGTTACAGGTCCTACTGGTGAAACAGGTGCAACAGGGCTAACAGGTGAAACAGGACCAACAGGACAAACAGGACCAACAGGACAAACAGGACCAACAGGTGATACTGGCGCAACAGGGCCAACAGGCGAAACAGGTGTTACAGGTCCTACTGGTGAAACAGGCGCTACAGGTACTACAGGTACTACAGGTGCAACAGGACTAACAGGTGAAACAGGACCAACAGGACCAACAGGCGATACAGGTGCAACAGGACCAACTGGCGAAACAGGTGCTACTGGACCTACAGGCGAAACTGGTAATACAGGACCTACTGGCGAAACAGGTGCTACTGGCGAAACAGGTGAAACAGGACCAACAGGACAAACAGGACCAACTGGTGAAACAGGTGCTACTGGACCAACTGGTGAAACAGGTGCTACTGGACTAACAGGCGAAACAGGTGCTACTGGACCTACTGGTGAAACAGGCGCTACAGGTACTACAGGTGCAACAGGACTAACAGGCGAAACAGGTGCAACAGGACCAACTGGTGAAACAGGTGCTACTGGACCTACTGGTGAAACAGGTGCAACAGGACCAACAGGCGAAACAGGTGTTACAGGTCCTACTGGTGAAACAGGC
>Ga0114959_10004332_pt1 | contig 10915 bp, 12 predicted proteins | sample C_130625_EF_Meta_FD_87317 | JGI IMG/M metagenome (GOLD analysis project Ga0114959, IMG submission 87317) | Freshwater microbial communities from Lake Croche, Canada to study carbon cycling - C_130625_EF_MetaG | ecosystem: Environmental > Aquatic > Freshwater > Lake | place: Lake Croche, Canada...
GATATCATATGGACATTGTAGATTCTTTATTCGTTCCAACCCAAACCTTTAGGCCAAATTCGATGAGCACCCCAAAGTCAGGCAATATCACCCGCCCCAGTGGCCGCAATCCAAAAGACTTACGTTCTGTGACGATTTCTAGGGCCTTTACTAAGCATGCAGAAGGCTCAGTACTCATCGCCTTTGGCGATACCAAGGTTTTATGTACCGCCAGTATTTTAGATAAAGTGCCGCCCCATAAAAGAGGCTCGGGTGAAGGATGGGTTACCGCCGAATACGGCATGCTTCCCCGCTCTACTCATACGCGTAGCGATCGTGAAGCAGCACGCGGCAAACAATCGGGTCGCACTCAAGAAATTCAGCGTCTGATAGGTCGTGCGATGCGCAGCGTCTTCAATCTTGAAATTTTAGGTGAGCGCACGATTCATTTAGATTGCGATGTTCTTCAAGCTGATGGTGGTACACGCACTGCCTCAATTACTGGAGCTTATGTTGCTGCAAGAGATGCAGTCAACCAATTACTCAAAAGTGGTGCGCTAACTCAAGACCCCATTATTGATAGCATAGCTGCTATCTCTGTGGGTATTTATCAAGGCATTCCGGTCCTAGATCTAGATTACCCTGAAGACTCTTCATGTGATACCGATATGAATGTCGTTATGACTGGCAAAGGTGGCATGATTGAAGTACAAGGGACGGCTGAAGGTCCAGCATTCTCCAGGCCTGAACTCAATGCCCTCTTAGATCTGGCTGAGCAAGGCATTAAAGAGCTCACCCAATTACAAACGGATGCATTGAAATAAGTATTTCGATTTTATAGGACAACAATTCATGCGAAAGCTGGTTCTAGCCTCTAATAATGCTGGCAAGGTAAAAGAATTTCAGGCGCTCTTGGGGCACTTAAATTTTGAAATTATTCCTCAAAGTGCGCTTGGCATCCCTCCCGCAGAAGAGCCACATGACAGCTTTGTTGAGAATGCCCTTGAAAAAGCACGTCACGCTAGTAGCGCTAGTGGACTGCCAGCATTAGCTGATGACACAGGTCTATGTGTTTATGCTTTAGATGGCAGGCCTGGAGTCTTATCTTCTCGCTATGCAGGTGAACCTACTAACGATGATGCAAACAATCAAAAGTTAGTTTCTGAGCTTTGTAATATACGAGACCGCAGTGCGCATTTTGTTTGCGCCTTGGTATTTGTGAATAGTGCAGATGACTCTGAGCCGCTCATTGTGGAGACCAGTTGGCATGGAAATATTGTGGATGAGCCAAAAGGCAATAATGGGTTTGGTTATGATGCGCATTTCTTTTTGCCCGAACTTAATATGACAGTAGCAGAATTACCGCTCGCTCAAAAGAATTTGATTAGTCATCGTAGCCATGCAGTTCGAGAACTCATTGCTCTTTTGACGGCTCGCCCTTAATTATTGTGCAAAACAGTAGTCCTAATCACATTACGCTAACCGCATTGCCACCTTTGGCCTTGTATATCCACTTTCCTTGGTGCGAAAAGAAGTGCCCCTATTGTGATTTCAACTCGCATCAAATTAAAGATCCCTCTTCGAGCCTTAAGGGGGGTTTTGATGAGCAGCGCTATATCAATGCTTTGATCGCTGACCTTGAAACTGAGCTACCCAATATTTGGGGCCGCCAAGTTCATAGCATTTTTATTGGCGGAGGTACACCAAGCTTGTTATCTGCTGCGGGCATGGATCAATTGCTTTGCGCTATACGTGCTCGCATTTCACTAGAACCTGGCGCGGAGATTACTATGGAAGCTAATCCTGGCTCGGTTGAGGCTGAGAAATTTGCGGGCTTTGCCAAAGCTGGAGTAAATCGAGTGTCTTTGGGTATTCAGAGCTTTCAGGATGAGCAACTTAAAGCGCTGGGTCGAATTCATAATGGTACGGAAGCAAAAAGAGCCATTCAGATTGCACTGGATCACTTTAAGTCCGTCAATATTGATCTAATGTATGGCTTACCCAATCAAAGCCTTGTGGCTGCAAAAGCGGATATTGAAACGGCTCTATCTTTTAAGACGCCTCACCTATCTCTTTACAACCTAACACTTGAGCCTAATACCTACTTCGCCAACTTTCCTCCTAAGTTACCAAGTGATGATGAGATTGATAGCATCTTTGAGCAAAACTTAGATTTACTGACTAAGGCTGGCTATAAGCGTTATGAAGTTTCTGCTTACGCCAAAAAAGATCAGGAATGTAAACACAATCTTAATTACTGGCGCTTTGGCGATTACATTGGCATTGGCGCGGGTGCTCACGGTAAGATTTCTTATCCGGGGAAAATTACTCGCCAAGTTCGGGAGCGTCATCCAGAAACGTATATGCAGGCCATGGAGACTAAAGGTAATGCCCTCCTTGAGTCACGTGAAATTGCCTCCAAAGAGCTTCCCTTTGAATTTATGCTTAACGCCTTACGTCTCACTGATGGTGTTGACACGCATACCTTTAGTGAGCGAACTGGCTTACCCCTAAGCGTCATTAGTAAAGGGCTAGAGTCAGCAAGTAAAAAGGCTTTGCTTGATCAGAACCCGAGCAAGTTGAAGGCGACTAAATTAGGTCTGCGCTATCTGAACAATCTGCAAGAGATATTCTTAGACTAATGAGTTACTTAGTTCTTTACTGAGTTTTTTGCTGAATTCTTTTCTTTATTTACCAGTCCAAACAGGGGGCTCACCTTTTAAGAAGGACGCAACACCATTCTTAAAGTCATTGCTACCATAGGTTTCGCGAATGAGGTCTTCGCAATCTGGTAATTGATTGGCAATGATTCTAGCTATGATGAGTTTGCTCGCTTTTTGAGTAATGGGCGCCAGTTTTAATAAGCGCTCAGCCAAAGCATCTGCTTCTTTAGCAAGTTCATCAGGGTGATGTGTGGCAAGCAAGTAGCCTTGGGCTAGTAATTCTTTTGCAGGAATCATTTCAGCTAAGAGCAGCATGCGCCTAACGGTATTCATGCCCATATGGGCGGCTAACCAGGCGATATTGCCTGGATATAAGCAGTTTCCAAGGGTTCTTGCAATGGGTACTCCAAACTTAGCATCTGGGCTTGCAATCCGAAAATCACAGCAGCTTGCGATTGCTAAACCACCGCCAACTGCCATACCGTCAATGACTGCAATGGTTGGGATTGGCAGTGTTGCCAAGGGATTTAAATATTCATGAATGGCTGCTTCATAACGAACACCATCTTCCCCATCCTTAAAGCTTGCAAATTGGGCAATATCACTGCCGGAAATAAAAGACTTGCCACCCGCCCCACGAAAAATAGCCACGCGAATATCAGAATTCTTAGCAATGTCTTGACAGATCGATTTGAGACTTTCATACATCGCAACCGTCATGGCATTGTGCGCAGCTACATGATCAAAAGTGATGTAGGCAATTTTGCCGCGCAATTCAAATAGTACTTGCGCGACATTACCCTCTTGATCTTTTTGCGTCATAGAAAATTATTCAGCCTTAATATTCAGACTCTTGACCAAACGCTGATATTTAGCGAGCTCACCAGCTAAGAAAAGGCTAAAGGCTGCAGGTGTTGCTGGGCCTTCAGGCTGCAGGCCTTGAGAATCTAGGGTCTTCTTAATCTGTGGGTCGGCCATCGCTGCTTTAACTGCTTGATCAATCTTATTTACGACTGCAGGATCCATACCTTTAGGCCCCATAATGGAATACCAGTTAGTCACATCAAATCCCGTAATGCCAACTTCATTAAAGGTGGGTACGTTCGGCAGAATCGATAAACGTTTTGGAGTAGAGATTGCGAGCGCCTTTAAACTACCCTCTTTAATTTGTTGCAAGTTCGGCGGCAAGGTATCAAAGTTCATCGTGATCTGACCACCAAGTAAATCAATAATGGCTTGTCCACTACCCTTATATGGAACATGATTAATTTGAATGCCTGCAATCTTGGCAAATAAAGCACCTGCTAAGTGTTGTGTACTACCAATACCAGATGAGCCATAAGTCATCTGACCAGGATTGGCTTTTGCAAGAGAAATAAGTTGAGCCACCGAGTTCACTGGTAAGGATGCTTTTACTACCAAGACATTTGGCACGTAGCCCAAATAGGTAATGGGTGTGAAATCGGTTGCAGGATTGTAGGGAACATTAGTTAAAACAAACGGTGCAATCGCATTGGAATTGGAGTGGCCTACTAACAAGGTGTAGCCATCAGGATTCGCTTTGGCAATTTGGTCAGCTGCAATGGTTCCGGCAGCTCCAGACTTATTTTCTACGATTACGCTTTGACCCAGAATTTCACTCATCTTTGGAGCGATTGCGCGAGCAACAATATCGGTGCCTCCGCCTGGTGCAAAACCCACAATAAGTCGAATCGGTTTTGTTGGAAAGGCTTGCTGAGCGAGCGTATAGAAGGATGAACAACTCAGCGTAAGAGCAATCAGGCTATGTAGGGCCCATTTTGGCAATTGAATCAACATACTGTCTCCAAATCTTGTTGTAATTGTCTTTGATACTATTAGACTTTCATTCTAAACATATCAGAGCAATCGAGACAATGACGAAAACACCTACTCAGGACGATTTAAAGGGGGCTACGAGACCCTTACCCCTTTCTGGTGTGCGAGTGTTAGATGTGAGCCAGGTCATGGCTGGTCCTTACTGCTGCATGCTCTTGGCTGATTTAGGTGCCGATGTCATCAAGATTGAGCCCCCAGGTACTGGCGATCAAACCCGAGGAGCGATGGGTTTTAAGATGAAGGGCTCAGACAGCATGGGCTTTCTGAATATGAACCGCAATAAGCGCAGCCTTACTCTCAATCTGAAAACAGATGCTGGCAAAAAAGTCTTCTTTGAACTAGTAAAGACAGCTGACATCCTGGTAGAAAACTATCGCCCCGGCGTCATGAAAAAACTGGGCATTGATTACCCTTCTCTGCAAGCGATTAATCCAGGCTTAGTTTATGCCAGCATCTCGGGGTTTGGGCAGACTGGTCCGTGGGCAGATCGCCCTGGTTTTGATCTAATGGCCCAAGCTATGTCTGGAGTTATGAGTGTCACTGGCTATCCTGATGGCCCACCGGTTAAAGCAGGTGTGCCTGTAGCCGATATTGGATGTGCACTGTTTGCTATTTATGGAATTTTGTCGGCATACATTGGCAAGACTAAAACCGGTGAGGGGCAATTTATTGATGCTTCCCTATTTGATTCTGCCTTAGCATTTTCCATTTGGGATACTGCGCAATATTGGGGTACTGGAGTAGAACCGTATAAATTAGGTACAGCCAATCATATGAGTGCTCCCTATCAAGCCATGAAAGCCTCTGATGGTTACTTTGTGATGGGCGCCACTAACCAAAAGCTATGGAAACTGCTGTGCGACAAAATGGGTCGACCTGAGTTATTTGAAGATACGCGTTTTAGAACCAATCCATTACGTCTAGCCAATCGTTTAGAACTGGCTACTGAATTAGAGAAGACATTCGCTAGCAGAGCAAGTGATGAATGGGTAGATGATCTGCTCGCTGCTGGCATCCCAGCGGGTCCTATTAATACTTACCCACAAGCGTTTGATAGTGAGCATGGTCGTCATCGTCAAATGCGCATGGAAATTGATCATCCAATTGAAGGCTCTGTTCCCAATATTGGTTTTGCAGTCAAGATGATGGGTACACCACAAAAAGTCCGTAAGCATCCACCGCTGCTGGGTGAACATAACAGCGAAATTCTTGTAGAACTGGGTATCGCAGGCGATGAGCTTAAAGCGCTCGAGGCAGGTGGCGCATTTGCGCCTTAAGAATAAGCAAGGGGTGTATTGAAGTTATTGGCGGAAGAGGTGACCGCCATAATAGAATCTCACACCATATCAGATAGTCTCAAAAATCCATTTAATACATGGTTTGCAAGCCTATATTAGCATCAGGCAGCCTTATTCCGTAGTCAGCGGCACCAATCGACCCAAAGCGGACTTTCATAGAAAAGCCCAAATTAGATTTTGTATTTCTTAGTAGCTCAGATGACAGTCGAACTACCGACACAGGAATGATTATTGCGATTAACTTACTAAAATGGACAGTAAGGTAAAAGCCATGGGAAACGCTTTATCAGTGCTGGAGGGCCATCTTCATAGTATTTCCTAGCAGTGGGGCTAGTCTCTAATGTGGATTGAAACATTGGGGCAGGAAATTTTATACTGGTGTCATTGTATTTGTAGGGATTTGCTCTAATCATTCCGGCTGCAGTCATCAACATGCCAAGCTGCAAGGCAGGCGCTAAATCTTTTTTAACAGCCAATAGAGTCGTAGTTGCCAATATTTTAGTATCTTTTGCTGGCATAGTTCCATTTACATCTATGGATCCAGCGGGTAATGTAAGAGCAATAAAATTTGATTTTGTTGCGTAATTATTTGTATTGGGTATTTCAAAAAGCTTATTACCAGCATATAAACTCTTGCTTATGACATCTGCTGAAAAGGGGCCACTAAACACCATTACGCCAGCTTTTCCCGATAAAAACGCAGTTAGGCGCTCTTCAAGAGGTAGAGGAACAAAATTGGAATTCTCTTCAATATTAATTCCATTTAATTCAAATAATTTTTTTGTTAGGGCATAAGAGTCACTCTCTTTTGGCCCCAATAATACTTTCTGCTTAGCTATATCCTCAATGCTTGATGGGTTACCAACCATCTTATCATTATAGAAAATCCAAATGGGATCAAAGCTAAAGCTGCCAAGAGAATACAGATTTTCAGCTTGTACTTGCGTTAATAAACCATCAAAGACAAACGCCGCATTTAATTTGGATTTGGGATCGCTCAAAAGCGTAGCTACTTCAATTGGTCCCGTTGTCTCTATTAATTTGGGTTGAATGCCATATTGATTTAAATATTCTGCTGCTCTTTGAAAATCATATGCCCATACCTTATTTTCAATAGCACCAGAAACATAAATTGTATTTAGCTGAGAGGATTTAACCAAAAATAGGGTCGCACCAACCAAGAGTAATGCTATTAAGATAGTTGTCGATATGGTGATTGATTTTATGTTTCTCATATTTGATATCTTTTAGGAGTACTTTTAAGTGACCATTGAAAAATCGATGCTCACTCATTATAGACAAAAGCGGCAAACGGGAGCTATAGCAGATATCTAAATAAAATAAAAAACCACCCCGAAGAGTGGTTCCTAAAACCCAGCATCTATTAATTCAAAGGTGACAAGCACTTCCAAAGACTGAGGTGGAATACACACCACCTTTTACGACTTCAGCTTCTTCAAAAGCAGCATCGCTTACTTCCATCATTTGAACTTCTTCTAATTCAATCATTTGTACTGTCATTTTGATTCTCCATTTAGTTAAAAGGCTAGGCGATAAGGCCCAGCATAGATTCAATTACCATCCGCAATTTCTTGGAGATGGGGTTAAGTTAACGGCCTTCGGAGAGTGAATCGAAGTATAAACACCTGTAACTACGGCCACTGTCGCCTCCAGAGCTGCATCACTAAGATCCATCTTAACTTCTTCTAATTCAATCATCTGTACTGACATATTTAATCTCCTTCAAATCAAAGTTGAACAATTAATAAGCTAATATTTATTAAACTAGTCACTTAGGCAGGGATACTAACAACAGTGTTATCAACACAAAAACCGTGTTGCCCACCGAATGCTTCCAAAACATCATCACTTACTTCACCAAATTCATTGAAACTTACTGTTTCTAATTCAATCATTTGTACTGTCATGGTATTTCTCCTATAGGTTTGTGGACTACCCACAGCAAAATCCCAACTTTAAAAAAGCCTTAAAACAATTAAATTGTGTTCACAATTGTGCTCTTTCGAATCACCCTAAGAGCTATATGAAGTGATGGTTAGTTAGCTGCTGATAAAAATAGTTTTTGACTGTCCACATTTTCAAATACCTACGAACAGTAAGGACTGTTATTGGCCGATTTGAGCCATTAAATCAACTTCAATCCATCGGTCACTTATCGACCCAAAGCGGACGGTGAAAGAAAAACTACCGCAAGGTGGTATTGGTCATGCTGGGTGGTCCGAGGCCGAATCGACTAGAACCAAGAATTACTCTCTCTAGTCTTGCTCAGTATAAATATTTAGTTGTTTACGCCTTCTTAGAAGATGGAACATGATGCTCACATGTATTAATACTGCTACAGCGATTCCTAGATATTGAAATGCGCGATCACTATCAAAATTGACTCGATCAATTGTATAAATGCCCAATGGCATGAACAGAATGAGAGCAGTAATAAGTCCAGGGTTATAAGACCGCAAAACGAGTCCTGCGAACACATGAACGATAGCATTTACTAAAACAAGGTAGGTTGCTATTAGTCCATAGCCAGGATTTACATAAAAAGCTAAATACAGAGAAACGGCAATCACTCCCCAGACTCCAAAAATATTGATTACAAAACCTGCTTGGTGAGTTAATAAGTTCTTGCCATGCCCTAGATGATTATTGATAAAGACTCTAAATCGGTCACCATCCCACTCTTCATACTGGTGCAGCATATAGATGGGCAAAGTCAAATAGAAAAGCTTTAGTTCAGTTGACCAAGCTAAAGTCAGCAGCGGCATCAATAACAGCAGGAGTAGCCCTGCTAAAAGTCCGCCATAAACCCAATTTGAATAGATCCTGTTCATCATCGGGCTCACTCTATTCAATTTTTCGACACCAAATCGCTAAGCTATTTACTAGCTTTGGTTGTTGGTGGTGATGCATTCACAATCATTGACCACGCAAAATCCAGTTTAGTAAAGTCATTAAATTGGGCGCCATTAAAGTCAATTGGCGCTGTATAGGATGAGGGATAACGGAGCGAAGTGATTGGAAATGCCGGGTTAGCCTGCGCTACACCAGCTGTGGCCACACCATGACAACTCACGCAATTACTGGTGATTCCCACTGGAATGCCTGGTGAAGTTTCAAGATAGGGGTTAAAGCAGATGTTCATATCATTGCTATTTGTACCCTTGGTTTGCGACAAAGCATTGCACATAGCAAAATTTTTCCAAGGGCCAATAACGTTAGTAGTCATATCAGCCTTACTACCTGGAAAGGCATTGGGCGTATCGATGCCTGGTTGCCACCAAAATGTTTGCCAAGCCCAATTAGTAATTTCTTTAGTACTCACGTGCATCGCTACTAATGCCGCTAAATCACCAGCAACAGCATTACCCCCTTGGGAATTGTTAAATGCAATTGCGGAATCTGTTTTTAAGGCAAAGGTATATAAAGTAGCAATTGGCGCATAGAGATAATTGGCTGATGAACATCCAGGCGTCTGTCCAGACGCTCCATTATCGGTATTTTGGCGATTGATCGCCCCCAGATGAGTTAATGGGTTGTAAGGTACTGGCACTGTACTTGCTGGACCGGAATTACTTGGATCAATTAAGACACAAGTTTTCCATGTCTCTGGCGTAGGATTTGCGGGAACCCAACTATCTGTTGGACCGCGCCATAAAGGCATTGCTGTTAAGCCTTTAGACTTAATTAAAAGCATGACCGGTTTAGATTCAATTGCTGCTGAACCTTGGGTCGATGAAGTGGAGGAAGTATAGGGTGCCTGCACTACAGATCTAGCTGAAGTAGCCGTCCCCAGTGGCCAGGAGGCATTTAAAGCAACTAAACCATTGCCACTAGTGTAGTCAAAAAGGCTATTGTTTTGGGTCTGTGGTTTCATCAAGTAGGCAGCCATTGCTGGATTGAACTTGTTAAATGAAACCACTTGAGTGCTAGTAGTCGGAGTGGAGTTTCCCTGATTATTCAGATGAGAATGTTGAGTAGGCGCCTCAAAACCATGAGACGCAGCAGAAAGATTAGCGCAAGATTTAGTAATGAATACTTCTTGAACGCCACACCAGGTATCCCAAATGGGCAAGACAGTGCCATCATAAGAAGAGTTGGATGAACTAGTCATCCCTGCCCATAGATTCCAAGAATGTTTTCTCATATCGGTGAGCGCGTAGACGTCTGCGAAGGCCTGCAGAGAGACCTGAATTGCAGGATAGTCAAAACCCGGTGGAATATCTTGGGGCATCACCAGCGAGCTGGTAGTCACCGGAGCGCTTGTACTATAAGTATCCCCTGAGTTTGAGCCACAGGAACACAAGCAAATAAACAAAAGGATCGTAAAAGCATTTTTAAGAGTTAGCATGACGATCCTAAGTTAATTGACTGATCCCAGGTTAATCGGGGCGCCGAGGAAAAATACCATTAAGACAAATAATGTAGCTTAGGCCAACAAATGGAGGCAAATTGGATTGAGGAACATTAGCTGCTGGATATGTAAGAGCTCTACTTCCTGAATTAGCAATCACACCGGTGGAAAACGGCATGTGAGTTGCAGATCCACCCGTCTGACCGATAAAATAATTAGGCCCAGTATTGGAAAAATTTGCCCCCAGTGGAATAGCCCCCCTTAAGTCGGGCAGCTGAAAGTTAGAAATTCCGTCACCGCCATAGTTAGGTCCAATCAGCGCAAAGAGAGCTTCGTATTGGCTGATGAGTAAAGTTGAGCCATCACAAAAAGCCCAACCATAAGGCGCAAAAGCAAGCGCCGTCAACATAATTTGTCCGGTAAAGGGTTCCATTTTTAAATTCCTAATAGCCTTGAGTTGGATAGCAGCCATTCCAACAAATGATGTAATTCAGGGCCACATAGGGCGGTAAATTATTTTGCGAAATTGCTGGATCGGGGTAAATAATTGGTGTAGAGCCAGAGCCGACATTTGTCGATGAGACCTGAGGTGTAATCGTTGCAGTACCGCCAATCTGACCCAAGGTAATCGGCGATAGCCCGTTACCAGCACCCTGCCCCATTGGAAAACGACCGCGCAAATCTGGCACGCAGAAATTGTTGACACCATCTCCACCATACCTATTACTTAATAGTGAAAATAACGC
>Ga0114959_10004335_pt1 | contig 10912 bp, 11 predicted proteins | sample C_130625_EF_Meta_FD_87317 | JGI IMG/M metagenome (GOLD analysis project Ga0114959, IMG submission 87317) | Freshwater microbial communities from Lake Croche, Canada to study carbon cycling - C_130625_EF_MetaG | ecosystem: Environmental > Aquatic > Freshwater > Lake | place: Lake Croche, Canada...
AAACGACTCGAGTTACCCCCAAGTCGAGGGCCAATCGAACATCGTCCAGGGTCCGAATTCCACCGCCTAGTTCAATGCTTGCGCCCTCCACTTGTGCCACACCACGAATCGTATCCACGTTTACGGGATAGCCTGACTTGGCTCCATCTAGGTCCACGACGTGAATCAAGGATGCGCCGGCGGCAACAAAATCGCGCGCCACCTGGACGGGGTCAAGATCGTAAATCGTTTCTCGCTCGTAGTCTCCGTGCAAAAGGCGAACGGTTTGGCCGCCCCGAATATCAATGGCGGGAATCAATTCCACGAGAGAAAATTCTCCAAAATTCTTAGTCCAACCTTCCCACTCTTCTCCGGGTGAAACTGCGTACCCCAAACGTTATCGTGTCGCAGAGCGGCGCAGAATGTGATTCCGTAGTCGGCAGTTGCCACAACTGACTGGGCGTCGGCGCATTCGCAGTAGAGCGAATGGACGAAATAGACACATTCCGTCGCCCCCACTTCCCTGCCCAGTTCACTATTTTCGATGAACTTCACCGGTGTCCAACCCATGTGCGGAACCTTCAGACCGGCGGATTTGGGGAGGTACTTCACCCAGCCCGGCACTAACCCTAAACCGGTGGATTGCCCATGTTCATCGCTGCCGTCCATCAGCAGCTGCTGGCCCAGACAAATCCCGAGAATTGGACGCCCCGACGCTGCAAATTCCCGAATCTCATCGGCGATCGGAGTCAGCGCCCGCATCGCTTCCGCGAATGCTCCTACCCCCGGGATGATGAGACGATCTGCCTTTCCGATACTCGTGGAAATCTTGGCGGTGTGGCCTAGGTAGCGCACCGCTTTCTCAACAGAATTTAGATTGTTGACCCCGTAATCCAGGATGCGAGTGACAGATGAGCTGCTCACGAACGACGCTTAATCCCGCGTTCCCTTGGTACTGGCCCCTTTGGGACGTTCCGTGGTACGAGTTGCGGCATGAATCGCCTGGCCAAAGCCCTTGAAGATGGCTTCAGCAACGTGATGGTCGTTTAGACCGGCAATTTTATGGATGTGCACGGAGATCCCGCTATGCGTGGAAAATGCCCGGAAAAACTCGCGAATACACTCCGTACTAAGATCACCCAACTTCTCCCGCTTCCAATCGACGTTAAAAGTGACCATTCCCCGACCAGAAATATCCAGTGCCACCAGAACGAGTGCCTCATCCATGACGGTGTGATTCGAAGCGTAACGCGCAATGTTATGGTCGTCTGACAATGCCCGGGCCAGAGCCTGCCCCATGACGATGCCGCAGTCTTCAACGGAGTGGTGATCGTCCACCTTGAGATCCCCTTCGCATGTGAGCCCGAGATCAAAGTGCCCATGGAATGCCATGAGCTGAATCATGTGATCGAGAAAGCCCACGCCGGTATTCACGTCTTGCCGGCGGCCGCCGTCGAGATCGATTACGACGTCAACGCGGGTTTCGGATGATTCTCGGGTTACTTCCGCAAATCTCACGCCGGGAGTGGACTTAGCCATCCATAAGAATGTACCGCCTGGAGGAAGAATCTATAAACCAAAGCGGAGACAATGATGCGAACTTAAGCCGGCCAAGGAGTCAGGTGCCCTCTTGCGAAGGCACCTTGGACAGGAGGTACTTGCGCGTAGACTCCGCTCGACTCCACGAACAACGCTGTTCGATCCTAAATCGAGTTTCTGTCGCCGACACAATCTGGCTGCCTGCAATTGCACTTCCGCTTTTTCAAGTCGCCTTTGACTCGCCAAAGTCATTTCAAACTTTAGTCGCGGTTCACTCTGCACGCCTACGAGGTTAGCTGTCGGATTCGGGTCGAGAGCTGACCCTAGAAGGGTTTCCCCTTCATTCACCCCTAAGTTACGGTTCCCCCGCTCTCCTTACGGAGACTCGGCGTTGGCACTACCGAAATCAAACTTACCCGGCATCGCAACCATTTGCAAGGTATCACGGCGAATATGCGGAAACGAATTCGAAACCAGACGAAAGAATGACAAGGGAGACGTGTCCGTATCGGTGCGAGACCGGTATCCTCATGGGGATGGCGATTCTCGTTGGCCGCGACACGCGGGTGATTGTATGCGGCATGACCGGCAAAGAAGGCAGCTTCCACACGGAGCAAATGATCGCGTACGGCACTAAAGTTGTCGGTGGCGTTACCCCCGGCAAAGGTGGCACTACCCACCTCGGCCTTCCAGTATTTGATTCCGTAGCTGACGCCCAGGCGGCAACGCAAGCAGATGCCGCCATCATTTTCGTGCCCGGCCCATTTGCGGCCGACTCGGTTCTGGAAAGCGAAGCGGCCGGGATTAAGTTCATCACTTGCATCAGTGACTGGCTACCGATCCATGACGAAATTCGAATGGTCAATCGCATTCGAGATAACGGCACTTCTCGCTTACTCGGACCGAACTGCGCCGGCATCATTACTCCAGGCGAGTGCAAGATGGGCATCATGCCTGGTCATATTTTCACTCCGGGACCGATCGGAATGGTTTCCCGTTCCGGCACCCTCACGTACGAGATCGTCAATGAGATGACCAATCACGGTTTGGGCCAAACCACCTGCGTCGGGATTGGCGGAGATCCGCTGCCAGGGACTCGGTTTATCGAAGTGATGGAGATGTTTGAGGCTGATCCCGCAACCAAGGCCGTTGTCATGGTTGGTGAAATTGGCGGCAGCGACGAGGAAACGGCGTGCGAGTTCATCAAAACAATGAAGAAGCCGGTCGTTGGCTTCATCAGTGGACGCACGGCTCCTCCCGGAAAGCGCATGGGACATGCTGGCGCCATCATCAGTGGGAACACCGGTACGCCGCAGGGCAAAGTGGACGCCCTGCTGGCCGCCGGGGCACAGGTCGCCGATCGAACGATTGATGTTCCTGGCCTGCTGAAATCTGCTCTCGGCTAGTCAATACGTGGTAAAGCATCTGAGTCAGCGGTCGATTTGACTGCTGACTTTGTTTTGCACGGCAGGTTCGTTAAACGCTAAACTCAGCCGGAGAGCAATGACGCACCCTAACGGACACAATACGCGGCGACAATCGGGCGACACGATGGAACGGGGACCAATCCCTAACCTGCCCTACCCAGAACATTTTGATCTGGACGAGGCGATCCTTGGGATGCATCGAGACGGTTATTGCATTTTTCCGGGAGTCTTGAGCCAAGCCGAAGTACAGGCTTTTCGAGACAAGATAGATGCTTCGGGTGGCCCGGATGAACAGTATGAAGTCGCCAAGTGGTGCTTCAACAAACAGCTTGCTAGTCCGTATCAGACCGATCAAGAGATGCTTCAGTACATCGATAAACCGGACGTGATGGCCGTTTGCGATTCAATCTTTGGTCCGAACTTTCACGTCATTGGGGGAAGTTTGTGGGTGACCGGGCAAGGGCGAGGGATGGGGATTCACCTTGATTACCTTCCCTTTCCGCTACCCGAGGATGTGACTCACGATCCCCGAATCACGATTCCTATATTTATGGCGACGGCGCATTACTACTTGGATGACTTGACGCTGGACCTTGGGCCAACCACAATCATTCCCGGGTCTCACAGGGCAGCACGTCCGCCAGTGGATGAAACGACATACGAGGGAATCGGCTCACACGCGGTGATGCTAAAAGCGGGCGACGTTTGCCTGTTTCGAAGCGATCTGTGGCACGGGGCCGCGATGAACACCAGCGAGCGACGCCGATATATGGTTCAGGTGCATTACGCCCATAGTTCAGTCGGGAAATGGTTTCCGAGTATCAAATACGAATCGCTTTGGAGCCCCGACGTTCTAAATGCAATGAATGATCGTCACCGCCAGTTACTGGGAGATCCACGGTTACCATAACTGGTCGAGGCTTCGGTGCTTTTGCATTCGCAACCGGGTGCGACTGTCGGCTAATATCAGAACATGCTGAACCACTCAAAATACTTCGATTATGCGGCGAGTACGCCGGTAGACCCGCGAGTTGCGGCCGAGATGACGCCGTATTTAGGCGTTGAATTTGCGAATGCACACAGCATTCACCAATTTGGTCGTCGTTCCTGGGCGGCGGTGGACCTGGCAAGGGAGCGGGTCGCAAAGGCAATTGGAGCCGAAGATCCCAGCCAAGTTATCTTTACCAGCGGCGCGACCGAGGCGTGCGCGTTGGCGATGAATTGTTCGGATGGAGCGTACGTGAGCCCGTTCGAACATTCGGCGGTTATGGAGATTGCGGTGGCGCGACGACTGGGAATTTACGAGTGGGACGGTAAGCAGTTGGGCGGCGGCGCTGGCGCTCACGAAGGATTTAGCGCCGTGATGCGGGTAAATAACGTCACCGGGCGCATTCTCAATCATCCTGCCGGCGTCGAGGTGCGGTTTTCGGACGCGACGCAAGCACTCGGCAAGATTCCGCTGAACGTATCGGATGACGATCTGGCCGCGTTTAGCGCGCACAAGATTTACGGACCGAAGGGAGTCGGAGCACTTTACGCGAAAGATCCAGACGCATTGAAGCCGATGGTGGTGGGCGGCGGTCAGGAGAATGGAATCCGTGGCGGCACGTTGAACGTACCTGGCATCGTCGCGTTTGGGCTAGCAGCCGAGCTGGCGGCGGCCGAGACCGAGGAGCGGGCGCTACAGGCCCACCAACTTCGGAACATCGTACTTGAGGAACTGGCCGGAACTCGCGCTTGGATAGAAATAGCCGCTGGCGAAGGAGTACCGAACATTCTTGGCATCGCCTTTATGGGCATCGAAGGGGAATCCATGGTTTTGGAAGCGGATGCCGAGGGATTTGCGATTAGCGCGGGTCCGGCATGTTCTAGTGGGCTTGGACTTACTCTTCCTCCCATTAGCGCGGAGAATCTGCCTGACGGCTACACTCGTGGTGCAATTCGTATCTCATTTGGTTCGTTTAGCACGGCGGAATCGGCTACCGAGCTGGGTCGCTGTCTGGCCCGGGCGGCCGTCTCGCTGCGACGGTTACGATAGGTAGGTTTTCACGGGCAGAACTGATTGCCCGATGGCTTGACCGACACCAGGCGGATTAAAATGCCAAAAATACCCTGCCTGGCATAATTTGATGCAACGCTTCGCTTGCTTAACAACGTCTTATTCTCTTGGACTTCCGCCCGCGTCAACAAGCGTATGGCTGCACGAGCGAAAAATATGTGCAATCAGACTCAATGTCGAGAAATGTTTGACACAAACGTGTGGTAATGCTTAACATGGTGGCGCAGAAATGCGTAATACCACGGTAGTAGCTCGTTTACAAATAAGGTCAGGGTGGATTGAGAGGTCTACGAGCGAGTATGGCTGGGGTTCAGGTTTGTCTTTGAGAGCGGACGAACAATAAGGAGTATTGGGACAGGATATGGCATTAGACAATGGGATCGCAACGGCACCACGGCGCGGGCGAGCAATTACGGTTAGGACGCCGGGACGGAACCAATTTTTGGAAGCTGGCAGCACGCCGGTGCTTGATGATCCGGCGGTTGAACCTGGCGATGAGGATCTGCTAGAGGTTGAGGCGGCTGAAGAAGAGGAAGAAGAGACTAAGCCGCACGGTGATGATTCCGAAGAGCTGGAAATGTGGATGCGGCAGACCCGTCGCGCCCAACTACTCACTCCAGAGCAAGAAGTAGACCTCGCCCGAAAGGTTCAAGCGGGGGATATGCAGGCGAAGAAAATCCTCATCGAGTCGAACTTGCGACTGGTGGTGAGTATCGCCAAGAAGTACAACGCTCGAGGCATTCCGCTTGCGGATCTCATTCAAGAAGGCAACTTGGGCCTCATCCGCGCGGTTGAAAAGTTTGATTGGCGCAAAGGTTTCCGATTTTCTACCTACGCCACGTGGTGGATTCGCCGCGCAATTGCCCGGGCCATCATTAACCAGGGTCGCACCATTCGGATCCCGGTCTACGTCGCCGAACTCATCAACAAGGTTGTCAAGACTGCGTCTCGCCTTCAGCAAGAACTTCAACGAGAACCGACCGAAGAGGAGATTTCTAAGGAAGTTGGGCTTTCGATTGATCGCGTCCGTGAAATGATGCGGGTTGCCGTAGAGCCAATCTCGCTGGAGACTCCGGTTGGCGAAAAGGATAACAGCTCCATCGGAGACTTCGTACCTTCGAACAACATGCCGGATCCGGGCGGAGTCACTTTCTCCCTGATTCGGCGAGAAGAGATCGATGGCATCCTCGGCCGTCTTACCAGCCGCGAACGAGACGTCGTTCGGCTACGATTCGGTTTGGATGACGGCAAGCAACGCACTTTGGAAGAAGTAGGAAGCGAGCTTAACGTCACGCGCGAACGAGTTCGTCAGATCGAATTACGCGCGATGAAGAAGCTTCGCCACATCGGTCAAGAACTCACCGCCCAAGGGTTCACCATGACCCCCACGCCAAACTAATCGTCCCATCAGCGGGTTTCCTGAGATTCGTTCGCAGGAAGCCCGCTTTGCGTTAGAGTGGACCAGTTGGGGCGAATTGGGAGGCTTCTTTCATTCCATTTTTTGGGTCGCATCCGGGAAAGAGTCATCTCTGTACCCGTCGATTGCTGGCAGGTTCTAACGCTTCGCCGCGAATATGGGTGTAGCGCAAAAATGGGATATCATCATCCATGGGTGAGCTAGTTTCTCGCCCGGAGTGGAAATGAAACACCTTTCTATTACATTTTTAGCCGCTTGTGTTGTGACTGCATACGCTTCCCCCGAGGTTGCTCCGGGACAAGTGATCGTGAAATACCGCAGCGATGCCAGTGCGATTTCCCGAGTGTCTTAGCTTCTGAGGGGAGTGGTCCCCATCCAAACGATTGCCGACAACACCCAGTTGGTGCAAATTCCATCCGGCTCTACGATTGCCGCCACCATCGCCCAACTGAAGTCGGATCCAAACGTGGTCTTTGCCGAACCAAACTACATTGCCCACGCAACCCTCACCCCGAACGACCAGTATTATTCGCAATACCAGCCCGAATTGCGAAAGATTCAGGCGGATTTGGCTTGGAACTACTCAACTGGAGCGGGAATTCGAGTGGGCGTGCTCGACACTGGAATTCAGGCGAACCACCCCGATCTCTCCGGCAAGATTGCGGTTCAGTACGATTTCGTTGACAACGACGCCACCGCCCAGGATGGCAACGGGCACGGCACCCACACGGCGGGCACTATTGCCGCCAAGACTAACAACTCAATCGGGGTTGCTAGCGTTGGCTACGACGCCCAGTTGGTGGTTGGGCGAGTGCCCGGAAACAATGGATCGGGAGCCTACGCGGCGATCGTGAGCGGTATCCGGTGGGCGGCCGATCAACGCGCGATTGTGATTTCCATGAGTCTCGGCGGCCCCGCGGCGAGTCAGGCTCTCAGCGACGCGATTGACTACGCATCCGGCAAGGGCTGTCTCGTCGTGGCGGCCGCGGGTAACGACAATAGTGCGGCACCGAGCTACCCGGCGTACTACTCGAAGGTATTGGCGGTTGGCGCGGTTGACAATAACGATGTGAAAGCCAGCTTCTCCAACTACGGAGCGTGGGTCGATATCGTGGCGCCGGGCGTTAACATTGCCAGCACCTATCCAGGCAGTCAGTACGCTCAACTCAGCGGAACATCCATGGCAACTCCAATTGTTGCCGGCAGCGCGGCCCTCGTTTGGAAGTATTGGGGCACCGCGAACGGTCCTACATTTGTGCGAACCAAGCTGACCCAAAAGGCAAATTTCGTCACCTTTGCCGGTGAATCCAAGCCTCGGGTTAACCCTTACAAGGCGATCACCGCCCCGTAATGAGATTCAAGCCCTCATCCCAGCCGGGATGAGGGCGACTACGTTACTTTTTAAGCAGATCGCGGATTTCGGTGAGCAGCAGGATATCGTCCGGCGTCACCGGTGGAGCGGGATCTGGCTCCACCGCAGGTCGGCGAACTTTGTTTGCCGCCTTGACCACCAGAAACACCGCGAACGCGATGATGATGAACTGGATCACCGTATTGAGCGCGTTACCATAGGCCAGTACCGGGCCAAGCTTCTTTGCATCGGCCAAGGCAAGTCCCGGGGTGACCTTACTATCCAGCGGAATGTACAGGTTGGAAAAATCGACCTTACCGAGAATGAGCCCGATCGGCGGCATGATGATGTCGTCAACGAAAGACGTAACGATCTTTCCAAAAGCGGCCCCAATGACCACGCCGACGGCAAGATCAACGACATTTCCTTTCGCAGCAAACTCTTTGAATTCGGTAAGCAAACTCATCCCAAGGAATATAGCATTTCAGGAATGCGAATTGGCGGCATGATCGTCCAGAAAAACTTCCCAGCCGTGGGATTGCCATGCGCCTCGCAATTCCCTTGCCAGATGGTGGGCATGCCAATCTGGCACCATCCGCGCCGGAAAGGTCGCAAACGCGGGCGAGTTTCGCATTAGCACGCTGACTTGCAGGAGCGCGGCAGATTCACAGGTGTAGAGGGCCGCGCCACCGACCTTGGTACTGGTCCCCTCCAGGCAAAGGTCAAACCGACCGGTAGTCGCAAAACAGTCGGCGCTTTTGCTACGGACGCTTCCCTCGGTATCATTCCCCATTCGAACTGGCAGACCGCAGGCGGTGAGTGCTTGCTGAACGGGAGACATCAATGCCGAGTAAAGGGGTCTTAACTGAAAATGACCCAGATCGCCGTAGGGCAAGGGTACTGTCGTCGCTACCGTAATGTCGTCACCATGGAGTACGGCGCGGCCGCCGGTGGGTCGACGGACTTGGTGGGTGATCCCAGGAATTTCCGCCTGATTGGCTCCCAGAGAGATCCACTGTTCGCTCCACCCGTAGACACGGGTTGTCGCTTGCCCACTTTTTGCACCTTCTAACATGGCGCGGTCTCTGGCCATATTGACGAGGCCATCCTGGTGGCCATCTTCCACCAGGAGCATTCGCGAACCCATCGACGGCTTAGACGGCCGCCGAATACTTAACGTCTAGCTGCTTAACCGCGAGCGTTTCGTCAAGTCGACCGACCACCGACGTCGAAGGGGCGTCTTTAAGGACCTGCGGAGTTGTTTCGGCCTCACGGCAGATCGCAATCATCGCATCACAAAAATCGTCCAGCGTTTCCTTCGTTTCGGTTTCCGTCGGCTCGATCATGAGGCACTCCGGAACGATGAGTGGGAAGTAGTTCGTGGGCGGGTGGAATCCGTAATCGATCAGTCGCTTGCTAATGTCCAAAGCACGAACCCCAAATTCCTTCTTGTATCGCTCGGCCGTCAGAATGCATTCGTGCATACAAGGACGATCGTGGGCCGGCGGCAGGACATCTTTCAGGCGAGCCCGCACATAGTTGGCGTTAAGAACGGCGTAGCGGCTGATGTCAGCCATGTACTCACGGCCAAAAGCCATTAGGTACGTGTAAGCGCGGACCTCCATAAGGAATTGCCCGTAGAAGGCGCTTACGCGGCCGATCGAGAGTGGTCGTTCGTAGTCCGCGATCACCGTCTCGTTTTCTTGGCGCACGACCGGCACCGGCTGGTACGGAGAGAGGTGCGCTTGAAGCCCGATGGCACCGCATCCGGGACCACCGCCACCGTGTGGGGTGCTAAAAGTCTTGTGAAGGTTCAAGTGCATGCAGTCGAAGCCATGGTCGCCCGGACGGGTGGTGCCAACCATAGCGTTCATGTTCGCGCCGTCGCAGAAGACCTGACCGCCGACCTCGTGAACCATCTGGCAAATTTTCTCGATGTTTGGTTCAAATAATCCGAGGGTGGACGGATTAGTAAGCATCAGCGCGGCGACGGCCTTTCCGTTGTCCCCTTCTAACGCCTTCGCGAGCGCCGCAATGTCCGTGTTGCCATTTCGATCAGTGGGGATCGACTTTACGTCGTAGCCGCATCGAGCCGCGGAAGCCGGGTTGGTGCCGTGGGCCGAGTCTGGCACCAGCACGACCTTTCGGGCCGTGTCGCCGCGATTGTCGTGGTAGGCCTTGATGAGCATGAGGCATGTCATCTCCCCGTGGGCGCCAGCGAGGGGCTGGAGCGTGATGTGGCTGAATCCGGTGACTTCTTGGAGAATCGTCTGGACGCCATGCAATAGTTCCAATGCACCCGGAATAGTGTCGGTGGGCTGCAACGGATGAAGGTTCGCAAATCCTGGGTACCGAGCCGTGACCTCGTTGACCTTCGGGTTGTACTTCATCGTGCAAGAACCCAACGGGTAGAAACCGGTTTCGATTCCGTAATTGATTTGGCTTAAGTTGGTGAAATGGCGAAGCAAATCCAATTCGCCGATTTCGGGAAAGTTGAGGTCTCGCCGCACGGGACCTATGGCAGCTTTCAGATCTAGGTCCGGAGTGTCGCAAACGGGAACGTTACATCCAATCCTTCCCGTTCGAGACTTTTCGAAAATTAGCTTTGGCTCGGGAATCAACTTCGTGGGCATACTTTGGAGCTAGTTTACCGTCGCGCTTGGCGACGAGGGTCGTAACTCGATCAACTTGTCGCCGGGCTTTGGTATCGATGGGAGATCCCAATCGCGGGATCTTACGGAAATGGGTTACATGCCCTTCCGTTCTTAGCCAAAATGCTACAGAATGGAATCTGTGCCAACTTTCAATCGGTTACCAATGTTTTCTTTCTCGTGCTTGACTCTTGCTGCCGCACTTGCTGGATGTGCCGGCACCGGTGGAAGCGCCTCGATGGATGGCCGCGTAGCGGCAATGGAAGTGGTCGACGGCACTTCGATGCGATGCGGTACGCCCGAACCAACTGAAGCACAACTGGTTCAAGATGGGCTCGTCATGGCGGGTCTCATCCGAACCAAGTCCGCCCCCGTCGTCGTACCGGTTTACTGGCACGTGATCCGAAGTGGCACCGCCGTTTCTCAGGGCAACATTTCTGACGCATCCATTGCCAGCCAAATTGACGTTCTGAACAAAGCGAATAACGG